>LSQX01162601.1_pt1 | contig 19025 bp, 19 predicted proteins | sample 654561 | NCBI WGS metagenome assembly LSQX01 (sample SAMN04489861, study PRJNA283612) | anaerobic digester metagenome | isolation source: 4 biogas reactors fed with cattle manure at either 37C or 55C with and... | place: Denmark: Kongens Lyngby | collected 2014
CCTAAAGCGCATGGATTTGATGTTCCTAATTGGTTAGATAATGGAGAAATAAAGACTTTTTAAAAACGCCAGCCTGTAACAATGTATATACAAAATAGGCGAGATAGTAGTAATTTCAAGGGCTGTAGCCCGCTTCAACTTCATCTCGGGTTGACAGTTTTGAAGCCCGCAATCGCCTACTTTGCATATACTCACTGTTGGCGGTCATTGTAAAAAGGACTATCGGCAGCTTGAAATGATTAAAAAATAAGATTATGAGATACATCAATTTGACAATTTTGCTTATCGGACTGATTTGTTTTACATACGGTCAGACTTGGACAAAGACTGATTCAGCAATCGACGACAAAACCCAGATAAAGAATTTAGTGATTCAGGTTTTAAAGTGGCATGACAAAAATGGCACATTTAATGGATTTGAGCCTATATTTAATCCAAATGATAGCTTAGCGATTGGCATGGATTTAAATGTACTACAAAAGGAATTAGATAAATTCGCTAGTACCAATCTGTTTGACAAAGAATTTATTGAAAATTACGACAAGATTGTAAAGACAATTGATAAGAAAATTAAAAATAAGGAAATTGAATTATGGGACGGTGATATGCCGCCATATGCAGGAGCTGACCCTTGGTGTAACTGTCAAGACATTCCTTATGATAATCCTTGGGACAAGATAGATGTTAAATTCATAAGCATAGACAAAGACAATGCAGTATTAACCTGGACTTGGGGAGATTCTGATTGGAGTAAGGATTTTGAATATAAAGTAAAAGCTAAAAAAACCGAAGGAATTTGGAAAATATCTTATTTACAGGGATTTGATTTTAATGTAATGACAAGATAAAAAACAACGAACCACCAACACACTATATAGTTAATAAGGGTTGCAGTGGTATTTAAGCATTCTGTCCCGCATCGGCTTTTACAACGGCAGACAGTGACGAAGCCCGCAATCCCCAACGTTTCATACACGCAACCGTTACCAACAATTATAAAAAGACACAGACAATGAAACCGATACAGATAATATTTTTCATTTTGATTTGTTTTTCATGTAAAAGTCAGATACAGAAGAATAGAATTACATACTCAAATTTTGAGGAACAATTGGTAGGCGAAAATGGTTTGATAACTGCATTTAAAGGGGACTGGATTAATACTTCACTATTTGATTCGACATTACAAAAAAGACAACTTAACCCATGGTTGAATGATTTTTATGGTGATTTACGCTTATTGATAAATGACTCAGATAGTGTAACAATTGAAGGCAATATGGATGGTGGTAAGGGAATAATAAAAGTGATTGATTCGATTTCTTTTTCATTTCCTGATAGAATTGACACCCAGACATTTACATACAACCCTGATAAAGATTTAATTATTCTGAAATCAGGCTCTTATAAGCCGATTGTATTTCGCAGAATTGATAAAAAGGATAACTTAAAAATAATTGCAAATGAGAAATTCTTTAATCAATATTTTATTGACCAGTTTTTTACTGGTTATTTTTCGGATAATGAAAAAGTAAGGATTGTTGAAATCTGGAATGGATTTGAAACATACACTCCCTTTGATTTTGACGCATTGGGAATTAAGGGAAAAAGTGATAAAGTTGAATATTACGCATGGAAATTTATAGGCGATACTCTTGAGTTATATGAAACAAGTTTTAAATATGATGACGATTCTGGATTTGCTATTTTTAAGATTGAGAAACTAAAGAAAAGATTAACAAAAAAATAACTGTTACCAACACGCGCTATAGTTCATTGCCGTTGCAATGGGTATTCGAGCAGCACAACTCGTATCATACGTTTTGTAAATGACAGGACAGTGCATTGAAATCGGCAACTAACATACCGCCAACCGTTAGGGTGTATTATAAAAGGTCCAGTCTTCTAAATAAAAATCACTATTGTCCGATAAAANNATTTTTAGATAAAAGGGTTAGTTATCAACTAAGGTGAAAATATGTTATCAGATGTTTATAGAAAGGATATTGATGAACTATATAAAACTTCTATAGTTCAACAAACAGCGTTTTGGTCAATTGTTAAAAGAAAAATTGGTCTGGATTCAATTGCTTTAAATTTTAAATCGAAAAAAAGCAACTTATACAATGATATTATTAGCGATTCTACTATTAATTCAGACCTTTTGGTAATTATTCAAAAGGTGAACAATACAGATAGTATCGCATATGTTCCTTATGGTCCAGAATTAGAACCAGAAAATGAGTTTCAGGGTGTTTTTTTAGAAGAATTATCGGAGAGTTTACGTTCTTTCCTCCCCAAAAAATGTTTTATGGTCCGATACGATTTATGCTGGGAGAGCTTTTGGACAAAGGATAGTTCTTTCATTGATAATCAGGATAATTTAATCACAGAGCCTTCCATAAAGTCACAGGAAATCAGATTTAATTTTAACACAATAAACTGGAATCTCCGTAAATCAGAAACAAATATATTGCCGACAAACACATTATATCTTGATTTACAATCAGAATTAAATACGATTTTAGAGAGAATGAAACCCAAGACAAGGTATAACATAAAACTCGCTCAGAAAAAAGGTGTTACTGTTAGAATTGCTGATTTAAGCGATTTAAGCATTTGGTATAGCTTATATACTGAAACAGCTAATAGAAATGGATTATATTTAAATGACATTAAATATTTTAAAGCAATTTTAACAACTAAAGCAGACACGACTAAATCACCCGCAGATGTTTATTACCTGATAGCTGAAATTGACAATAAACCATTGGCAGCAATGTTCTTAATAATAACAGGCAATCGTAGTTCATATTTGTATGGGGCATCCTCAAATATAAACAGAAACTATATGGCTACTTATGCTTTACAATGGTTTGCCATAAGGCTATCAAAAGAAAAGGGATGCAAAGAATACGATATGTTTGGAATTTCTCCAAATAAAGACGTAACTCATCCTCTTTATGGTTTATATAGATTCAAAACAGGTTTTGGTGGACAGATTTTTCATGGTTTGGGTTGCTGGGACTATCCATTTGACCATGAAAAATATAACATATTTAAGAGTATTGAGATAAGGAATCAAGGTTTTCATATTAATTGAATAACAAACCCTAACACACTGTCATAAAACAGGACGGGTTCGTCAATCTTATATGCTGATTGCATTAATACTTGGATTTATCGGTATTGCAGCTTATTATGCTTCAACCGTTGCATTTGAAATGCTTTCATTAAGTAAACAATATGCAATAGCCGAGACAACAGAAACGAAACTTCAATGCTTAAGTTCGGGACAATTATTGCTTCTAACATACAAAGGAACTGCTTTTGACGTTTATTATGTGCTAAATGCCATTACACTTTTAATAATTTCAAGGGTTATGTTTTACGACAATACATTTAGTAAAGCGACAGCTGTTTGGGGATTAGTTTCCGGAATATTAATGCTAATTCCAACAACAGCCGGAACAATTGGATTAACTTTTGGAATTGCATCTTTAATTCCCTGGACCGTTTTTTCGATATTAATAGCGAAAAGATTATTTAAATTATACAACAAAAATCAATAGACTGAAGATATATGGAATACCAACTATTTTCAGTTCAAAATTGCCCCTTCGCTTTTTTTCGATAAAGCAAATTAATAAGAATTAATAAAAAACATAAGACCATATGATAAGATTGCTCAACCCACAAGATTATGACACATGGATGGAATTGGCAAAAGAAGTTGAACCGTTATTCGGGCCGATGACAAATTCCATGGCTTTCCAAGAAGGAATTAAACATTGTATTCAAAATAATAATGCATTCGGCATTGAAAATGACAAAGGTGATTTAGCAGGAATTATTGCTTTGGATAAAGAGAAGAATGAAATACTATGGTTAGCTGTAAGAAAGAAATATCGTGGAAATAAGTATGGTGATAAATTGGTAAAAAAAGCAATAGAAGAACTCGATAGAAACGAAGATATTTATGTCCAAACATTTTCAAAAAAAATGGATGAAGGTAAAAATGCAAGGACTATTTATGAAAACAACGGATTTGTTGATTGGAAAGATGCCGGTAAAAATCCGGCTAATATTGAAACGGTTATAATGATTAAACGAAAACAATAGCATAAAATTAACGATTAATATACTATATGAATTGGATGTACTTGGTTTTGGCAGGAATCTTTGAAATAGGTTGGCCATTGGGACTTAAATTATCGCAAACTATGCCTAGTAAAGTCTGGGGAATAATCCTTGCGGTTATTTCGATGTTTTTAAGCGGATTGTTTTTATGGATTGCTCAAAAAGCAATTCCCATTGGAACTGCATATACCGTTTGGACAGGCATCGGTGCCGTGGGCACTTTATTGATCGGAATCGTATTTTTTGGCGACTCGGCAAGTATGGGTAGATTGCTATCGGCACTTCTAATCATAGTGGGAATAGTGGGTATAAAATTAGCCCATTGAAAATATGCTTAAAACAATAGGGATACAATAAAGATAAATTTAATACGTTAAAGACAAAAAACATTTAACCTTAAAAACATTTTAAAATGAAAACAGCTTTGAATTTATTAGTTATTTCCTTTTTAATTATGCTAACATCTTGCGAAGAATTAAAAAAGGAAAAAATGGATTGTAATTTGCTCACACAAGGATTGATTAGCTATGACACAGAAAAAGTTAAGACAGAAATCCACAAACTTACCCAAGATTTAAAACCCAATGTCAGCAAAAAAGATGAATTCGGACACCGGACTAACATACTTACGCTGATTGACAGAATAAATGATCAATGTGATATGGTAAATGCAAGTTTAGGTTGTTATGCTGGCATTGAAACACTACCTGTTCAATCTGAAATTAATATTTCAATCGACTCCTCCGGTACGCAAATAAAGAGGGTAATTGATATATTGACTCCCGAAGATAATATTTTGAGTGTTCGCGACGTTCATTAACATTTCAACTCTTTTCCATATTTACCTATCCTCTGTCCACAACCAACCCATTAAATATTCCATGTTAATCCGTGGACGATTTTGTCCGTCTAGCACATAATAATAATGTATATTCATTGCAAATGAACGTAAACTTAATTCACGGAAAGACAAACAACATATCCGGATAATGCATAATTATAAAGCTTTTTAGGATGGAAAATAAAAGCTATAATCAATAGATTCACAATATCAATCATAAAAAACAGTCTTAACCACAATTGGCATAGAGCGTTTATGATCGCACAATACATATTAATCATTATAAAATAACATTCATATGGAAACTCCCACAGAAAAATTCACTCAATCATTAACATTTAAAGGTATTATAATTTTTGTACTGATTCTAATTTTGCTTATTCCGGGCACAATGATTCAGAATTTAATTAAGGAACGGCAAGAACGCAGTCGCGAAACCGTTCAAAAAATCAACGATAAATGGAGTAGTTCACAAACTTTGTGTGCTCCTTTGTTGCTAATACCATACACAACTACCACATACGACAATAACAAAAAACCATATCACGAAGAACATACACTTTACATTACACCTAAAGAACTGAATATATATACGTCCATCATTCCTGAAGAGCGGCACTACGGCATTTACAAAGCTATTCTATACAAAAGCGACATCCAATTTAAAGGGAATTTTTCCTCTATATTATTTTACAGCTTGAAGATTTCGCATTACTTTTTGGAAGCATATTCTTATTTGTAATTTTGGGAGTGATAATGTTCTTGTCAAACAAAATTAAAATAGAAAAAAATCACAGATAAACATTATTTTCAAAACATTTAAACTAATTCATAGAATTTTATGTAAATCTCTCTTCTTTTAAATTGTTAGCTTCTTTTTAAATTACAATTTGATAAGGGAAAAGTTATATTCTGATAATTAGCCATTATGCAAATTTAGCACAAACTACTATTAAAGTTAGTACTTATATAATCCAGAGTTTTCGTTAACTTTTTAAACGACAAATCAATCAATACATAAAACATATCTTTCGAATCATGGGTAAAAGATTAACTGTTTATTAATAAAAGATTCTATCGTTGTTCGATAAAATACAATAGGTTCAGAGCATAAAAAAGTGAAGAATCTGTTGGTAATAATGCATTTATATCGGACAATAATATTTTTTTATAATCGGGATAAAGATTGACTTAAAGCAAATAATATACAACACAAAAAAATAAGTTTTACCACAATGCATTTAGAAAAGTAATTCCGCTCGAAGTAACCTACCCCCTTTTATGGATGCAACGATTTATATACTAATTGATGAGTAAAAGCAATTTTCACAACACATGCTTTGGAATAAAATTAATATAACAAAACCAAACGGAGAAGTAGTTGAAGCCGTGGCTCCCGTAATCATTTCGGCTAGTCGTTCGACCGATATTCCTGCCTTTTACGCTAAATGGTTCATCAATAGAATTAAAAAGTCATATATTGTTTGGTATAATCCGTTTAATCAGCAACCTTTATATGTTTCGTTTAAAAATTGTAAAGTAATCGTTTTTTGGACAAAAAATCCCAAACCCATCATCCCTTATCTCAAAGAACTTGATAGCATAGGCATGCATTATTATTTTCAATACACCTTGAATGACTATGAAAAAGAAGCCTTTGAACCCAACTTGCCTACACTTGAAAAAAGAATCAACACTTTCAAAGAGCTAAGCCATTTAATTGGCAAAGAAAAAGTCATTTGGAGATTTGATCCTATCATTCTGACAGAAAAACTAAGCCCCCGTGAAGTTCTAAAACGAATTTGGAATATTGGCAATCAGCTAAAAGACTACACTGACAAACTCGTTTTCAGTTTTATAGATATTAAGCCTTATCGAAAAGTGCAACGAAATATAGTAAAAGAAAGCCCTCTATTTAGCAGAGAAAACATGAAATATGCCGAACCCACATTAGAGCAAATGCAGGAAATAGCAGAAGGATTAATGAAAATGAAGGAACAATGGGAAAATAAAGGGTGGGAAATTTCAATAGCGAGTTGTGCTGAAGAAATTGATTTAGATAAATATCATATTTTTCACAATCGTTGTATAGATGGCGAGTTAATAAAGAAGATTTTTGCAGAGGATAAGGAATTGACATATTTCTTAAATTACGGAAAATTATCTGAAACTAACATTCTTTTTACAAATGAATTTAATCAAACAACACTCTCTGCCAAAAAGTTGAAAGACAAAGGACAAAGAAAAGCATGTGGATGTATGATAAGTAAGGATATTGGAATGTATAATACTTGTCGTCATTTATGTATATATTGTTATGCAAACACTTCTAAAGAAACTGTCTTAAAAATTTAAAACTTCATAAATACCATAATAAGCCACTTCTAACAAAGTTATTCATTCGACTGGCCAAGATGTACATTTGAACCTTTTTATTTTATTACAATGCAATAAATTATTTCAAAAAAACCAGAAAAACATGAATAAAAAAGAAAACATTTGTATTTTCGTAACAAAAAATAATTACTTTTGCACCGGAAAAACCAGAAACATGTAAGTTGTAAGATGTAATTAAAATATTTACCTTAAAATAGCCTATTATAATGAAAATCGAATAAAATAAAAACGACTATAAAATAACACTATTGTCCGATAAAAAATTATTNNAATGAACTTATCGGACAATAATGATAAAATAAAACAATATAAATTAAAAATATACCCTGAATAAATCCAATAGAAACATTATTAAAATAAAAATAGCATGAAAAAGTTTCAATTAACCTTCATTCCCATTCTTTTAATCTTTGCATGTTTAATCATTTCATGCAAAAAAGATCCTGTTGTCGACACGAATCAAGTACTTATCGATCAGATGAAATCGGTAACGGATTCTTTAATCAAAAACACTAAAGTACCTGGAATTGTTGCACTAGTTGTAGATCATACAAAAGGGATCGATTGGTTATATAGTGCTGGAGTAAGCGATATTCCAAATGCTATACCCATGAACGCTAACCACACGTTTAGAATAGGCAGTAATACCAAAACCATGACAGGTACTGTTTTACTTCAATTAGTGGATGAAGGAAAAATAAAGTTAAGTGATAAGTTGTCGAAATATTATCCCGAATACCCCAAAGCCGATAGTATTACGATAGCAATGCTTTGCAATATGACCAGTGGTATATTTAATTATACGGATGATGATGCATGGGGGGAAGAATGTATGAATCAACCGACAAAAAAATGGTCACCACAAGAACTAGTTGATGTCGGATTTTCACATGACTTTTATTTTAGTCCGGGTTCAGATTGGAAGTATTCCAACACCAATACCATTATTATTGGTATGATTATTGAAAAATTAACCGGTCATTCGTTGGAAGATGAAATTAAAAACCGTATTCTTATTCCGCTTCAATTAAACAATACCGGCCTCATAACTGACGGCTTAGGGCTTCCCGGCACACATGGACGGGGATATTATTCCGGAGAATATATTGAAAATGATGACGTAACCGAAAAGTTTGATGTTTCATGGGCATGGGCTGCCGGCTCGGCTTACTCAACACCTAGAGAACTGCAAAAATACGTTGAAAATCTAGTAAACGGGACATTTCTATCCGAAACACTTCAACACCAAAGATTAAACGACTTAGTGGAACTGGATAAAAACACGGGATATGGCTCATACCTTTTAAAAAGAGGTTCATTTTATGGACATAACGGAGCTATACCCGGTTATACCTCTTCCATGTATCATAGCATGGATAAGAATTGTACCGTTATAATTTATTTCAATTGTCTCTTGGATCTTCATCCCGATTTTCTTTTCTTTCGTTTTATGGATATTTTGTATGGCGAATCCTATTAATATCACAAGTTAGACATACATAAAAAAATCCTAACAAATCATTGTCTGAAAATAACTCATTGTTAACAAATAATATATATCAACAATATGAATAATATCGCTTGTTTCCCCGGTAAATACATTCAAGGTAGCGGAGCGATCCTAAAACTGGAAAGCATTATCAATCAGTTTGGCAGTAAGGCTGTTGTGCTCACCTCCAAATCGGCACAAAAATACCTCCCCGTCAATTTTTCCCAACTTCCACTTTCTTCTTCTCTATGCATAGAAATTTTCAAAGGAGAATGCTGTGAAGCCGCTCTGGAAAATCTCGCCCACACCATTAAAAAATCTAAAGCCGATGTGATGGTAGGAATGGGAGGCGGTAAAGTGATTGATACGGCCAAAATAGCTGCCGACAGAGCAGGCATTCCGGTAATTATCGTTCCAACCATCGCTTCAACAGATGCTCCTTGTAGTGGTTGTGCAGTTACTTATACCCCTGAAGGTATATTTGAGAAAGTACATTATCAACGATTAAACCCTTCGGTGGTTTTAGTAGACGTGGACATCATTGCACAAGCACCTTTACGATTTTTAATTGCCGGCATGGGCGATGCGCTGGCTACTTGGTTTGAAGCCAGATCTTGTTCAACAACATCGGCTGTCAATGAATGTGGAGGACTTAGCACATTGGCCGGACTAAACATAGCCCGACTCTGCTATGACACCTTACTTACCTATGGACTTCGTGCCAAACTTGAGCATGAATCCGGAGAAGTGAGTACAGCCTTAAATCATATCATTGAAGCAAACATCTTACTTAGCGGTATTGGGTTTGAAAGTGGCGGACTGGCAGCAGCTCACGCCATACACAATGGATTAACAGCAGTACCTGAAACTCACTCTTTTTATCACGGCGAAAAAGTAGCTTTTGGCCTATTAGCCGGTTTACATATGAATGCTGCTACATCGGAAGAACTGCATGAAGTGTATGGATTTTGTGTTTCGGTAGGATTACCTATATGCTTTTCCGATATAGGATTAGCAAATATCACCCATGAAAAATTAATGCAAATTGCGCAGAAATCAGTAGAAACAGGCTCTTCCATACACCATGAAGCGGGTGAGATACGTTCAGAGAGGGTGTATGACGCGCTCATCAAAGCGGATGTATTTGGCCGACATTTCATATTAAAATCACAAAAACACCATGGATAATCAATTGCATTCCATCTATGAATGAAAAATATTTATACTTTTGTAACGAAATTGATACAATTATATTGATATAACCATAATGAAAAGAACATTTATAGTAAAATTTATTTTAACGATATGCATCACCTGCTTAACGGCTATCCTTAAAGGACAAACTTCCCCCTGCCCTAATTTCGATTTCAGTCAAAGAAATTTTACCAATTGGAGAACACAAATATACAATCCAATTGGAGTGCATAGTACTGCTTATTCTGATATAACACTTACTGATACCAATGCACCTGGATCGCGTTTTTAAATAATGACCAATGTATTCGGGTTTGATCCAACCATTCATTATAATGAATATCCAAACATTGTATTATATGAAATTCCTAATGGCTTTTATCAAAGCGCAAAAGTTGGAAATCCTTATTGGATGTATGAAGCCGAAGCTATTATTTATTCTTTAACGGTCGATTCAAACAATGCCTTGCTGCTGTTACATCATGCTATTGTTTTGAATGATCTTAGTCATGTTCCATTATACCAACCACGTTTTGAACTACGCATTCAGGATAGCAACCGTAATTTAATAAATGGGATAAATAATAACTATGTGGCTATTGGAGGCGGGGGTGTTCCTGGATTTATTAGTTGTGGACATTATTATTATTGGAAAGATTGGTCAACGATCGGTATTGATTTATCCCCTGTTATAGGTCAAGATATTGATATTGTATGCTATACTTCCGATTGTGGTGAAGGAGGACATTTCGGCTACGGATATTTTATAGGAGAATGCCGAGGTTTAGGTATTCAAGTATTGAATTGTGCAGAAGATGACACGGCTCGACTCGAAGCTCCCAACGGTTTTGTTTCTTATATCTGGAGAGATTCTGTTAATACCATTGTCGGAAGCAACCAACTATTAAAGGTATACAACCCTCCCCACAAAGCCAGATACAGCTGTTTGGTAACCAACGCACTTGGTGATACGAGTTTGCTTGGATGTATCGTTGAAAAAAACATTGTTTCATCACACATCGTGTGTGACTCTCTCTCTAAACGCTGTTATCCCAGTCGTGTTTATTTATCCCATGACACGAAAGTTTCAAATGATAAAATTTCTTATTGTCAGTGGAATATCATAAAACTGAATAATGGACCATTGACGGAATATATCTGTGCTGATTCTGCTTTTGAATACCTCTTTCAGGATACGGGTTATTATAAAATAATCTTTTCTGTTTTTACACAAAACGGCTGTAGTGCGATGGATACGATCCTGGTGTATTCCTATCCCAATACGGGCGAATATGTCGATGCCGGCTTTACGTCAACGATAAGCCTACAAAATTGCATGGTTAACATCGATGCGCAAGACACTTCCCTATCGTCGACCCTATTCCACCGTAACGTATGGAATGTATACAACGATAGGGATAGTAGCCTACTCTTTACTTCCAATGACAGTAATTTACATTATGTATTTCAGGACACCGGATGGTTCCGGATGGAACTCATGTCTTTTACCACATTGGGTTGCTCTGACACCCTATCTCAGCGTTTTAATGTAGACTCCTTGTTCCCCAAAACCACCCTATTCGACACAGCCTGTTTTTCTTATACCTGGAATGATAGCGTCTATTATCAAAGCGGCACCTATCATCAAACGTTACGGGTGAATAGTTGTGATAGTTTTGTTACCTTACATTTATTCGTCAATCCCACTCATACGTTTTTTGACACTATATTCATTTGTAACAAAGATTTCCCTTATACCTATAAAGACAGTGTATTCTTAACAGTAGGTAATCACAACGTAAATTACACAAATCGTTTCGGATGTGATAGCATATATTACTTATTTTTAGATACAAATCCCAGTAATTATCACATTGATTCCATAAGCATTTGTAGTAATGAATTTCCGTATTCCTATGGAGATAGTGTATTGTATTCAGCCGGAAATTATCAAATATATCTCTCCACTATACATGGTTGTGATAGTTTGATTGATTTAACTTTGTTCATAATTCCTACGTATCATCATTACGATACGTTAACCCTATGTTATAATGATTTACCCTATCGTTATGGAGACAGTGTTTTATATGCTGCGGGATATTATCAAATACATTTCACTTCATCCTCAGGATATGATAGTCTTATTTCATTAACATTACGGTTAAATCCTATTTATTATAATGTTGATACTGTAACACTATGCGACAATGAACTTCCGTATCAATATGGAAACAATACGATATATACTGGCGGAAATCATCTGATACATTTTACGACTTTCTTGGGCTGTGACAGCCTGATTTCTTTGACAATAAATTTAGATTCCACCTATCATTTCACCGATACCTTAATCGCATGCGACAGTGAATTACCTTATTATTATGGGGATAGTATGTTGACCAAAGCCGGGGATTATTTAATCGAATATCAAAGTTCGCAGGGATGTGATAGTCTGATTTCTTTAAACTTTAATGTAAAAACTAAACCAGCCACCCCCTTAAAAATCTTCGGCGATTCCTTGATTATACAAGCCGGTAATTACATCTATTATATTGATAAAGTTAACGAAGCCGACTACTATCAATGGATGATTTCTAATTCAAGTTGGTCGGGCAATAGCACTACAGATACTATATACTTATACATCCCAGTAGCCGGGAACGGAAGATTAGAAGTAAAAGCCATCAACGACTGCGGGTTATCAGATATGGAAGGAATAAACATCGTATCAACAGTAACTATTAATGAATACAACGCCCTGCAATGGTCGGTAGGGCAAAATATTCCCAATCCCGCTCAAAAAACAACCCTCATTCCGTTCAGACTTCCGGAAGCAGGAAATGTTACTTTCTCACTGATGACTATCAACGGGCAAATATTATTTTTCCAGAACGTAGAAGCTTCAGCCGGAAACAATTCCTTGAGTTATGATATTAGCACTCTCAGCAACGGCATTTATTTTTATGTCATGACTTATAAGGATCAGCGTATCGTAAGAAAAATGACCGTACAGCATTAAAAAAATAGACCTGTTCTTTTCATCAAAAACAAATGTACTGTGATATTTGAGTAGATGCTCGAATAGGATAACACATTTTCTTTCCCCATTTTATTGTCAAACTACAATATATCAAAGAAATCAATACATGAATTTTTAATTCATACACGCTGTTTTAGCACAAAATCTACTAAAAAATTATTTTCTTTTTCATTATCATAAAGCTAAAATAATTACGTTACAATGATTAGATTTTGATTGTATATTAATTCATAAATTTACATACATGGCAAATAACGCTACTTCAAATAATTCATGCTTCAACATCTTACTACTGATTGTAAAATACTGGAAAACATTTCTCATCGTAGGCATTGTATCGGCTGTTGTTTCTTTTACTTTATCCACTCCTTTTTTTATCAAACCGAAGTATAAATCGTCGGTGATTATGTTTTCAACATCAAGCAATGCTGTATCGCAACTCATTCTTGCCGAAGGAAATTATAATGAATTTTTAGATGTAACCCAATTCGGCGATGATGCGCATATCGAACAAATGATACAGATATTGAATTCAAGGGAGATCAAAGATCATATCATTGAAAAGTTTAATCTTATCGAGCATTATGACATTGACACCACAAAAGAATATTGGAAAACCAAACTATATAAATACGTAAAAAACAACATCCAATTCAGTCGAACGGATAATTTAGCCGTTGAAATAACGGTCGAAGATACCGATCCCGTGCTTGCCTCCGACATGGCCAATGAAATTGCCGATTATTACGACATACTCAAACGTGAAATAGTTCAACAACGATCCAAAGAAGCCTTTGCTATTTTACAAGAAGAAATGAAACTCACCGATCAATTGATTATGGAGTTAAACGATTCTTTATCGCGCATTATGAGTAAAGGAGTCTACGATTACGAAACCCAATCGGAACGTCTGATGCAACAATATGCCATTGAATTAGCCAAAGGGAATACGACTGCCGTAAAACGTATTAAAGAGGAATTATTAATTTTAGAACAATATGGGCCATTGTATGTATCCGTACGCGATCGTTTGTTTTATTTAAAAGAAGCTCAAAAATTATTTCAAGAAAAATACCAAAACACACGTGTCGACGCTTCCTATACCCTTCCCCAGAAATTTGTAGTTGAGAAAGCAGTACCTGCCGACAAAAAATCCTATCCTAAAAAATTACTTATAACCATTGTTTCAAGCTTTTGCGTGTGTTTGTTTACCTTATTCCTATTGATATTCAAAGAAAACCTCAAAAGAGGATTGCACAGCATGAAACAAGAATTGAAACAAAAAGCATAAAATATTAGGAAACAGATGTTAAATGCATGGAAGAGTAAAACACGCGCTTTTTGTACAAAAGAAAAAAGCCAGCTTATCATTCTCGGGCTGAGTTTTCTTTTCCTAATAGTTTGTGCAGTATTTATCAAGTACCAAAAACTATGGTTTCCGTATAGTGTATTTGGCTTATTTGCACTGTATCTCCTTTTATTTAAAATGGATACTTTGCTCTATCTTACCGCATTTTTAACTCCTTTTTCCATTAATATCAACGAATTTATGCCCGACATCAGCTACGGCTTATCATTTCCCAGCGAAGCCTTAATGCTTGCGCTTATGTTGATGTTTTTGGCTAAAATTTTATATGAAAATCATTACAACATACACATAAGCAAACATCCCATCTCCTTAGCCATTATTTTTTACCTGCTTTGGTTGGGGATCACTTCCATCACTTCAACCATCCCTTGGGTTTCCGTTAAATTTCTTATCAGTAAACTCTGGTTTATCATCCCTTTTTATTTCTTTTTATGTCAATTGGTGGAAAAAGATATCAAAAAGAGCATTACCTTTTTCTTGAGTTATGCCTTAGGTTTAGCCCTGATTGTATGCATTACAACGGTAAAACACCTACAAATGGGCGATGTGGAAAAGGTAAGTCATTGGGTAATGAGTCCTTATTACAACGACCATACGGCTTACGGTGCGGTGTTGGCTTTCTTTGTTTGCATTGTAGGAGGTTTGTTTTTCATACCTCACCTCACTAAAAAACAAAAAACGGCATCCGCTATTCTATTCCCCATATTATTGGTAGGCTTATACCTATCCTTTAGCAGAGCGGCATGGTTAAGTGTAATCATTTCGATGGGGGTTTGGGTGCTCTTATTGTTAAAAATCAAAATGAAAAGCGTTCTCATTTTTATCGGCACAGTCGTAGTATTATTTTTCACCTTTCAATCGACAATCTTGCATCAGTTAAATAAAAACGAACAAGAATCATCCAATAATTTTCTCGAACATTTTCAATCCATCACCAACATTTCGTCCGATGCTTCGAATGTAGAACGCATCAATCGATGGACTTCGGCATGGCGTATGTTTAAAGAAAAACCCGTTTTTGGATATGGGCCAGGCACTTACCAATTTAAGTATGCTCCTTTTCAACGTTCAAAATTCAGAACCATAATCACAACCAATTCGGGCGACGGCGGCAATGCACACAGCGAATATTTAGGTCCGCTTGCTGAAACAGGACTCGTCGGCATGTTAAGTGTAATGCTTATAGTCTTTCTCTGCATTTATAAAGGCATACATATTTATTATCAAGAAAAACAAAAATCCATTCGAATATTGAGTTTGATGTGTACATTAGCCTTAATAAGCTATTATACACACGGAATTATGAATAATTTTTTAGATACCGACAAACTGGCCGTACCCGTTTTCGGCGCAATGGCTGTCATTACCGCTTTAGATATTTATCGCAAACATAATCATAACATAAATACTGTAGACAATGAAAATAAGTAGCTTTTACTTTTCTATAATCTTGCTGTGTATCGTTTTATGTACTTCATGTGAAAAACATGGGTTTACCGTAAATGGTGAATTTCAAAACGCAAACTACCTTATGGCTGTTTTAGAAGAAGTAAACCCTTATGAAATCATTCCTTTGGATACGGTTTTATTAATAAACGGTAAACTAAAACACAAAGTCAATGCCATCGAAAAAAGCTTTTATCGCCTCCGATTTGCCGACACGGTTACGATTACCTTTATTGCGGGCAATAAAGACAATATATTTCTCGAAGGCGATTTAAGCGATATCAAAAACACCCAAAAAGTCAAAGGAAACGAAGAATCGGTGTTGTTTTTAGAGGTAAACAAAAAAATTCATGAAATGTATATGATAACCGACTCATTGTCTAAAATCTTTGTTCAATACAAAGACAGCGAACAATTTGACAGCATTCGTATAGAATTGGATTCCTGTTATTATAGAAATTTCAGGTATTATAAATCCTATCTTCAGGATTTCATCCTTCAACATCCTAACAAATTGGCAAGCATTTCAGCATTTCATCAAAAGATAGGTCATCGTGCATTTTTTAATCGATACGAAGATCGTGAATTGGCCGAAAAGTTAGCCCAAGAGTTATCCATTGCCTACCCCGAAAATAAACATTTTATTGCATTCAAAGAACGACTGGAATATGAATAAAAAAGAGCGTTATGCTTATATCATCGATTATTTTTCCACACATAATCCTAATGCAAAAAGCGAATTGCAGTATAAAAGTGCCTATGAACTGTTGGTTGCTGTCATACTTTCGGCACAATGTACGGACAAAAGAGTGAATATGACCACTCCGTTGTTTTTCAAACAGTACCCTACTCCTGACCTCTTGGCCAAAGCGGCTATAAACGACATTTATGAAATCATCAAAAGCATTTCATATCCCAACAACAAGGCCAAGCATTTATCTGGTATGGCACATACGTTGATGCAGGATTTCAACGGCATTGTCCCCGACAATATGGAAGATTTACAAAAACTACCCGGTGTTGGAAGAAAAACCGCCAATGTGGTTATTTCTGTATTTTTCAACAAAGCAGCCATGCCTGTTGATACTCATGTATTTCGTGTAGCAGCCCGCATAGGTCTAAGTAATCAAGCTAAAACACCTTTAGAAACGGAAAAACAACTGGTGCAAAATATCCCAGAACATTTACTTTCCAAAGCGCATCATTGGCTAATCCTTCACGGACGCTATACATGTGTGGCTCGTAAGCCCAAATGCGAAACTTGTGGTATTACGGAAGCATGCAAATACTATCAAAATCTTAGCAAAAAAAAAGTTATTTCGTAAAAAATGCGTTACTTTATCCATTTAGCATATAAGGGTTCCCGCTACTACGGATGGCAAATTCAAGCCGGACAAACAAGCATCCAGGCTGTGATATGCGATGCAATGAGCAAAATCATGAACGAAAACATCCCCATTACCGGTGCCGGTCGAACTGACAGCGGAGTGCATGCTCGCTCTTTTTATGCTCATTTCAATACAAAACAAAATCTTAACGCTGATAAAATAACGAATCTCATTCATCATCTAAACAGCTTTCTGCCTGAAGATATTGTCATTTTCGACATTATTCCGGTTGCCGATAAAGCGCATGCCCGCTTCGACGCCATTGAACGAACCTATCGCTATTACATCCGTACAAAAAAAAATCCTTTTACCTGCGATACATCCTACCGGATTTATTTTGAACCCGATATAGAAGAAATGAATCGAGCATGCGAAGAACTAAAAAAACACCGCGATTTCACCAGTTTTTCAAAACTGCACTCCAATACAAAAAACAATGATTGCATCATAAGCCATGCTTTGTGGAAAAAAGAAAACGACTTAATCGTTTTCGAAATAACTGCCAACCGCTTCTTACGCAATATGGTTAGAGCCATTACTGGCACAATGTTAGAGATAGGAAAACACAAAATTAGTCTGGATGATTTTCGTCAGATTATCTTGCTTAAAGACCGTTGCAAAGCAGGAATATCTGTCCCGGCACATGCACTCTTCCTCGAAAAAATTACTTATTCTTTTCTTTAAAAAAGATGTACGTAATTTCAACTTCTATTACTCGTATCTTTCTTTTATTTTTATAAGAATTATTTTTATAGTTAGAAAAATAATTGTTCTAATTAGAATGGCACAAAATCCATTTGCTTGATGGTAAATCATTAGAAAAATAAGAAAGTAAGCCTTGGGTAGTGGGTAATATGTAAAATTTTTGTGTACTTTTGCGCAAGCTAAATCAAAAAAAATATTTACCTTCTAAATAGTTGAATTCATGCCTTATACGGAGTCTAAATACAAACGTTATACAGTAACATCAGCCCTACCCTACGCCAATGGTCCTTTGCATATCGGTCATTTAGCCGGCGTTTACATACCGGCTGATATCTACGTGCGTTATTTACGTTCTATAGGTGAAGATGTGTTGTTTATCGGAGGTTCTGATGAGCACGGGGTGCCGGTTACCATCAAAGCACGCAAAGAAAACATCAGTCCACAAGCCGTAGTAGATCGTTACCATACACTTATCAAACAATCTTTTGAAACATTCGGTATCAGTTTCGATATTTACTCTCGTACTTCAAATCCCATGCACCATCAAACAGCATCGGATTTCTTTAAAACACTTTACGAAAAAGGTAAATTTATAGAAAAAACCACCCAACAATATTATGATGAAGAAGCTCAACAGTTTTTAGCCGACCGTTATATCACCGGTACTTGCCCGCATTGCGGCAACGAAGGAGCATACGGCGACCAATGCGAAGCCTGCGGAACTAGCTTAAATGCCACCGATTTAATAAATCCAACTTCTACATTAAGTGGCAACAAACCGGTGATGAAAGAAACCAAACATTGGTTTCTGCCGCTGGAAGATTACGAGGATTTCTTTAAGGAATGGATACTTAAAAACCATAAAGATGATTGGAAAACCAATGTATACGGACAATGTAAATCATGGATAGACCAAGGATTACGCGCTCGCGCCGTTACACGCGATTTGGACTGGGGAGTGAAAATTCCTCTACCCAATACCGAAGGAAAAGTGCTTTATGTATGGTTTGATG
>LSQX01353043.1_pt1 | contig 19023 bp, 17 predicted proteins | sample 654561 | NCBI WGS metagenome assembly LSQX01 (sample SAMN04489861, study PRJNA283612) | anaerobic digester metagenome | isolation source: 4 biogas reactors fed with cattle manure at either 37C or 55C with and... | place: Denmark: Kongens Lyngby | collected 2014
GATCACCCAGCCGCTCTTTGACCCCGCCTTGCCTGCGGAAAAACGGGCTGCTCTGGCCGCTTTCGATGCGGCCGCGGCCAATTACCGGCATGTGGTGCTTGAGGCGCTCCGCAACGTGGCTGATATTCTGAAGAGGGTGGAAAATGATTCGGAGCGGCTGGAGGCTTTTGCGGCGGCCGATCGGGCCAAAGGTGCCTGGCTCGAAACGATGGAGCGGCGTCAGAGCCTCGGCGCGGCCAGCTACTACGAGCTCCTTCTGGAGCGGCAAGAGCGGCTCCTGAGCCGGATGGACCTCGCGCAAGCCCAGACCCAATGCCTGCTCAACTCGGTCGCCTTTTTCCAGGCCATGGCCATCCCCCTGCCCGAGAAAGAAGAGGCTGACCTAACCGTAGGGAAAAATTAGAGAATCATCCCACTCTTTTAAAATGCCGTTCAACTGCTCTTGGATAGAACGGAAATCCTGGTTTAAGTCCAATGTCTTCACGCTTATTTTGTTTCCAATTATCGTGCAGCAGCTATCGGGAAAAGTTTCTTCATCAGTTTTTGCATAGAGGAGAAGGCCACTGACTTCGTTGGTGGACTGAGCGGCTTTATTCTTCACGTACGAAAATATCTGGTATAAATGAGCTGCTTGAATACTCTTTTTGTCAGACTCCGGATGACTGCGTAAAATTTCCGAGTAGTACTTAGTATCAATAATGAGAGTGTCCCCGTTGTGTTCCAAGGTGACATCTGTTTTCATGGTAGGCAGATGGTCGCTCTTGCTTTCGCTTGTGTGCCAGTTTATCAAAGCACTTGATGGTTTCATCTGTGGATAATGCTTTCGATAGTACTCGAAGACGAATTTTTCAAAAAGCCGAGGCATGTTCTTTTCTTCAAATTGCCTCAATCTTCTGGATCCCTCTTGAGTTGTCGGGAGCAAGGATTCCTGTGCCATCTTGCAAATTTCGATGAGCATTTGATAGGTGGCGTTATTGCGATGATATTTTATGTTCGACCATTGAATCATTTTTGGGTGAAGAAGCTCTACTTCGTGAAAATAGAGCAAAACTCTCTGCAGCGCTTTCTTTTGTATCGCTTTCACATCGCTGGAGCGAACCAAAGCAGTGGCAATCGATTTTAACACCTGGTTCATATAAGTGTTTTCAGAATACTCATCGTAATGACAAACAAGCCTCTTTTTCAGGAGGTTTTGCATTTTAAGGGATTGTGAAAACTCAATTTTCCCACGGGGAGAATTCAATGTGTCCGTTTTCTCAAAGTACTCTTTCCCCAGTCCGCGCTTTATTTGATTGGCTATACCCTTGGCCAGAATAGCTGCCAATAAATCATTAAGATGCTCGAACTCTTCGCCTTCAATATCTTTATAGGTGCCAGCCTGCAACACTTGAAAGGCGTAGGCGAGCATGTAATAGATGTTCTTTATCGGAATCATGTAAGGGCTTCTTTATGATCATTTATCCAGTCCTGAATTTTACTTTTTTCATCAAACCAATATTCGTTGAGCAGGGGAATCAGTTCAAACTCGATAACCGATTTTAACCAATCATTGATTTCGTCTGAATTGACATTATCGTCTGGGCAAAAATAGCTATGTCCGATATTGAACCCATCGCCCAGATTTTCATCCTCGCTGATTTTCTTATTGAGGGCTTTCACTGAATCAATGAGTTTTGGAAACTTTGTGCCCTTATATTTTTCTATTAATTTTTTGAATCCATCTGAATCAAAGGCTGGTCTCATCTCGTAGAAAGCAAATCGCCTTCTTAAGGCATAATCAATCATAGCCAGACTACGATCTGCGGTATTCATCAAGCCGATGAGATGTACGTTACGAGGAACAGAAAAGAGTTCATTTTCATAGAGCAAACGAAGTTTTTCGCCTCGCTTATCATTTTCAATGAGCATTAGAAGCTCACCAAAAATCTTACTTAGATTTCCTCGATTGATTTCATCAATTATAAAGAAATAGTCTTGCTCTATGTCGTCTTGTGCCTCTTTACAAAATTCATAAAAAGGGCCACTGGTGAGCTTAAAACTCTCTTTGTTGGGACGGAAGCCCATAATAAAATCTTCGTAGCTATAGCTCTGGTGGAACTGCACCATCATGATGCGTTTTTCATCTTTTTCACCCATGATGGAATAGGCCAGCCGCTTCGAGGCAAAGGTTTTTCCGACCCCGGGAGGCCCCTGCAAAATGATATTCTTTTTTGCTATGATCAGTTTTTTAAGACGTTCATATTCAGAAGCCGCCATGAATACTTCTTCCGAAAACATTTCCTCTGTATACTTGTCATAGACGATTTCCTCTTCAGATTCAATATCTTCAGATATATTATCACCAGCGATAAGAAGCTCTAATTTATTGATATAGCCAATTTTATCCGTTATGTCAGTTAGCGTTTTTCTTGTCATTTCCCCATCGGGATTTTCCCAATTCCCTTTATTTGTCCAGTCAACTTCCCGGAAATGCTTGTACTCTTCGCGGCTATCGTCAAATTCATAATCAGATTTTACGACACCCCGGCCGACTATTTTACTTGTTCCGTACTTTGCGAAAATGACATCGCCTTTTTGAAGCTCATTTGCGAACTGCCATGCCGCTAAAGTGACGTTCGGATAGCGCTTGTTGTTCTTGTTTAATTCCTGCAGCTTTACACGTATCGCTTCTTTATTGGCATAGGAGCGCAAGTCGCTCAGATTATCCCACCCAATGCACATCCTGTCCTTTTCACGAAATTCATCCCATTTACTCGCCCTTCTGCCAGGGGAATATATCCAGTAGTGTTTTTCTCTCGTAGGGGATTCTATATATTGTTTTTCTCGATTAAGTTTTGATTCATTTCGTTTTTTATAAATTTCGTTGGCTAATTCATTAGTTATTATAGTTTTTTTTCCATTTTCTGTAAGAATCCAAACACCACGTTTTGATTTTTTAATGATTCCATGACGTAAAAAGTCTTCTTTCATCCAATAAAATTGTTTATTAAACTTTCTCTGATCTGATATTTCATAAGTTTTACTTAGTTCTTCATCGGAAAAATTCAAGGATTCTTTAATTTTCTTTAGCACTTCCTTAGTGGTAGCTGAGCCACCCAAACTTTGTAGAGCATGAAGCACAGGTCCATACCACTTTAAAATTTGTGCTTCCGACTTTTTCCCATGATTGTCAGTCTCGATTTTCGTACTCATCGCATTTATTTGTCTAACAAGTTAAAGAATTCATTTTTCTCAAAAGCTTTCACTGGCTTCTGCTGGAAGGGATGTGAAAACTCAACTAATAAAATACGTTAGAACTGTATCCCTTTGGATAGCGAGTGTAAAGTTGAAAATAGAATTATTTAAAAAAATAGAAAACCCGTCAGAGTGGAGAATGATTCCAGTCGGCAGAAATAATTTTCAGCATCTGCAACGCCCGCTCCAGCAGATACCTACTCCTACTATCTGCGTTTCATCCCCCCCAGCAGGTGTCAGAAGAGAAACGTCACGGCAGCTTATGCCGCGAGAGCTAATTCTTCGTTAGCATTTATTGTTTTAGTCCGATGATTAACGAGGGCTAAGAATGGAATAGCATCAATAGCGGAGAGGTTAAACAAAAGCGTAGTGGAACGTGGTTTGAATGAGCGAGAAAGCGCGTTTTGTTTATTTTTTATTGAAGAGGAAAGAGAGCGGTGGCACAATACCCCCAATAACTGGTGCGTGTGTTAGCAACGCGAGGATGGCGACTCAACCTATATCAATATCAACGAAGATGCACTCTATAAAAATACTCAGACCCTCGGCGGATCAGGTGTCCATGTATCTGAAAAGGTGGGATACATTGGACAATTATGTACTGCAAGAGAGCAGCCTCAGAAAGCTGTTCGCTAAGACGTATCCCAAAAATGGCGAAATGGATGATGTCCTGATCAAGGTCTGCTCGCTGAACGATTTTTACAGTACGAACATCTTTTCCCCATTCACTGTTGCCAAGCACATAGTTGATTTGGATATCGACCCCCGCCTCGCAAATCGGGATCTGACTCTGGTGAACGATATTGCCGTGGTCAAGGTTAACGGTCGGAAGCCCCGTAATAATTATTCATTTGCCACCAAGTACTGCAGCCATCATTTCCCGAAGGATTATCCGATCTATGATAGCTTCGTGGAAAAGATGCTCATGCACCTCTTGCAGGTGGATAAATTCTATAAATTCAAGAAGGAGGATCTGAAGCACTATCCGACATACCACGCTGTTTTAGTGGAGTTCAGACGTTTCTATGGGCTGGGAGGCTTCACCCTCAAAGAGATCGATATGTACCTCTGGCAGGCGGGTAAAAAATACTTTCCCAGACAATACTGACAGATGGACAACCGGATCAATATCACTTCCCGAAATCGTGTGAATATGAGGGGAAAAAAGAAAACCCGTCAGAGTAGAGAATGACTCCAGACGGACGGGATTATCTTATTCAAATGGTGGAGGCGGCGGGAGTTGAACCCGCGTCTCCGAACAATTAACCGGAAGTGACTACATGCTTAGCCAGAAGAAAATCTCGGCACCGGATATGCCTTCTGACCCACACTCCAGCGCCCAGCCGGCAGAAATAATTTTCAGCATCTGCAACGCCCGCTCCAGCAGATACCTACTCCTGCTATCAGCGTTTCTTCTCCCCAGCAGGTGTCAGGAGAGAAACGTCACGGCAGCTTATGCCGCGAGAGCTAATTCTTCGTTAGCATTTATTGTTTTAGTCCGATGATTAACGAGGCCAACGAACCATCCTCGGCATGCCACCGCCGACGCGTTCTCCGGATCGAAACCAGTACGCCCCCGGCAAAGTAACCAACGGTATCATAGCATCAAAAGCGCGTAGGTCAAATGAAAGCGCTGTTGGAAGAGGGTTAAAGCGGGTTTTTTTTGTTTTTTTATTGAACCGTAAATTGCAGGCAGGCATAATGTGTTGACATGTGATGCGTGAGTGAGCAGCGCAAGGCTGCTGCCATAGTATCGCGGCTATTGAACAACGCACGGGGTTCGGCCTATGGCCGGCCCTTGGAACAGATGATAAAACACGACGTAAGTCGCAAGAAAGATTATGAGTAACCTGGACGATTCTGGATTGGACCTGGAAAAACTTTTTTTACCGGCATGGGCGCAACAATCCGTAGATGTAAATAAGTACGCCGATTTTGCAGGCTACGCTGAAGGCGAAAAAACTGGTGGCAGAGGAGGCAGAAGGCGCAGCGCGCCTTATGGCGAAAGGTCTTCACGGCCGGCCCGCGATCGCGGTGGCTGGGGTGGCGGCCGCTCTGAGCGCAGGGAAGGCGGCGGCCCGGGTCGGGAGCGGCGTGATCGTCCGTACGGGGCTCAGCAAGGTTCTGAGGGCGGCAGGGGGCGTGGAGATGCGCGTAGACAGCGTAGCGGCGGTGGCGGACGCAGAGACTTTCGGGGCGGTCGCCGCGATGCTCCGCGCAGGCCGTTGCCGCCTTTGCCGGAGGTGGATGTTCAGCTCGTACCTGAATCCATCGTCGTGGAGACTTTGGCCAAGCAGATTCGTCAATCGGGCCGTGCCTATCCTCTTTTTGAAATCGCGCACATTATCTTGAAGCGTCCTGAGCGGCTGGAAGTAGCTTACTCAGTGGTAAAGAAGGGGAATCAGGTGGTTCAGCCGCTATTCTTCTGTGCCATGGATCGCACTCTCTGGCTTTCAGAGGAAGAGGCGATGGAGCATATCCTGAAGAACCATTTTGATAATTTTTATGAAACGCAGAAGGTGCCCATTGAAGGACCCAAGGGTACCTATACTTTTGTGGCGCAGTGCGGGATGAGTGGAGAAATCCTGGGTCCCCCCAACCTGCATGAATACCAGAACAAAATCTGTAAGATTCACTCTGATCGGTTCTCGCATCTTCCCTTTGATGTTTACAAGTCTCGGATACGGATAGTGCGCGACGAAGAGGTAATCGAAAAATGGAGGGAAGAGATGAGCTATACTCTCCACTACAACTGCCTGCAGGTGCCCGAGCCGCTGGAGCTGCAAGATATGAGCTCGCTGCGTGAGCATTTCCGCCAGACGCATCTGGCCAGCGTCATTCAGAAGGTAGAGACGGTTACCCTGACCCAGAGCGATGTACGCAAGCAGCCCAACCATTTGATATCGGTGCTTTATCGGCGACTGCTCGAGGAGCAGAAGCGCTTCCCGCTCAAGCTGGTCATGGTTTTGAGCCAGAAGTTTGCGGCTCATACGCTGCAATTCTTCAAGGTGGATAAGACGGTGACGCATGTTTGTGTCTCCCGTCCTCACTATCTGGATATGGAGACCACTTCGGTTTCAGAAAACGTGAAGAACATCATGAACTTTGTGGTGGCCAACCCCAGGTGTATGCGGGCAGATATATATAAATCGCTGGTTCCTGGCTATACCGAGGCCATGGCAGCGTTGCCGCAAGAACCAGAAAGTGCAGGAGCCGCAGTTGCTCCCGAAGAGGCGCCAGCAGCGCAGACGGCGCAGACGGATACTGAAGCGGCGGCACCCGCTGAGACTCCGGAAGCCCCTGCTACAGCGGCTGCTGAAAAAGAAACTGCACCCGTTGCCCCCGCCGTGCCCGCTTTGCCGGATGAAGTGCTTGCAGCATTGGCAAACCTCAATGCCGACCTGCATTGGCTTATCCAGTGCGGTCACGTCATAGAGTTTTATAAGGGGCACATTGAAGCGGCTCCCAAGAAAATTAAACCGCCTTCACCGAAGCCCAAGGCTAAGAAAAAAGAAACTAAGGCAGCCGCAGTCAAGACCGAGGAGACCAAGAAAGCAGAATCCACCACTACAGAAAAGAGTGAGCCTGCCGTTACTGAAGAAGCTCCGGCGGAAGCTGAGGCCAAAGCCGAGGAGACTCCGGCCGAGCCCGCTGCAGAGGTAAGCGAGCCTGCCGTTGCTGAAGAAGCTCCGGCGGAAGCTGAGGCCAAAGCCGAGGAGACTCCGGCCGAGCCCGCTGCAGAGGTAAGCGAGTCTGCCGTTACTGAAGAAGCTCTGGCGGAAGCTGAGCCCAAAGCCGAGGAGACTCAGAATGAAGCTTCCAGTGAGGAGCCGGCTGCTGAAGAACTCCAGTAGCCGATTCATATATCTGCTCCCTTGAAGCAGAGAAAGTTCAAAAAAACAACAGGTCAAAAGCCTGTTGTTTTTTTTGGACGGCTCTTGGCTGGTGGATGAGAGTGAAAAAGCGGTAGGATTAAAAAATAAATAAAGAATGTGGGTGGAATTTGGAGGAGATGCGAATCTCCAAAAATTCTTAGGTTCAAGGGACTAGCGCCTGAGAGAAGAGCGGCTTGTGAACAAGATGTGAATAAGTGTGAATATATTCTTCTGGTCAGAGGCAGCTTGAGGGGGTAGAGTGTTTCTCGGTAAGCGGACGGCTGCTCGGCAATAGTAGATTTTGGGGAATGAATTCCTAAGGTGTATTATCGTCTCAACTTGTTCTCACTCAGCTTGTTATAACCGAGTTATCTGTTTTTTGATCTGAGGTGAATAAATTCATAACGTGGTGAGGACCTGCCTTTTTTGAAGGATTGGAATTGAAGGTAGCCTTTGAAAAACCGAGTTCGTGAATAACCTTGAACTTTTGTTGAACTTTAAAGACTGTATGCTGGCAAAACAATTGTGGGGGAGTACTTGCGAAAGACTGAAAAAGGTCTTTAATGCAGAAATCTTCCGGCTTTGGATTGAAAGGCTGAGGGTGTTGGAATACGAAAGCAACACTCTGACCTTGGGCGTCTGGGATGAGTTTTCCCAGATTTGGCTTCAGACAAACTATGTAAGCGTAATAGAAGAGAACCTCTGTTCTCTTACAGGTGAATCGATAACGGTGCAGCTTTCGGTGGTTCCCTTTTCAGAGGAAAAGGAGGAGTCGGAATCGCCGGAGGCTGAACCCTCTTCAGAGGAGAAGAAGGTTAGCACAGACGATTCTTCGGCAAACTCTCATAATCTTCCACCGGTTCCTCCGACGGTTTATACTCCTCGGACAGGCTCGGAAATTCAAACCAGCCTGAACTCAAAGTACACTTTTGATACTTTCGTTGTCGGAACGAACAGTAACCTTGCTCATGCCTCGGCACAGGCAGTGGCGCGGGAGCCCGGGCGCAGCTATAACCCGCTTTTTATCTATGGCGGCGTAGGGCTGGGCAAGACGCATCTGCTTCATGCAATCGGCAATCATGTTCTCAAACACAAACAGGGGTTGAAAGTCGTGTATGTGTCGTTGGAGAAGTTCATGAATGAGTATATTGAAGCGATTCGGGATAAGCGTTGCGACCGTTTCCGCAGGAGGTACCGCAGTGTGGACGTGCTTCTCATTGATGATATTCAGTTTTTGACTGATAAGGAGGGTTTGCAGGAGGAGTTTTATCATACCTTTAACTCTCTGCATGATATTAAAAAGCAGATTGTTCTGACGTCTGATCGTCCGGTGGGGGAAATAAAAGCTTTGGAGGCGCGGTTGGTTTCGCGTTTTAGCTGGGGGCTGGTAGCAGACCTGCAGCCACCCAACGTGGAGGTCCGGATGGCTATTTTAAGACAGAAGGCTGAGGCAATGGGGGTTGAGGTGCCTGTAGAGATTGTTGACTTCCTGGCTCATAAAATTCGGGCAAATGTCCGAGAACTCGAAGGGGCGCTGATTCGGCTAAGCTCTTATATTACCCTGACAAAGGTTCCCTGGAGCATTGAGACTGCACAGATGGTGCTCAAAGAGCTTCTGAGCCGGCAAAATATCCAGGCTCCAACGATCGAGCTGATTCAACGAGAGGTGGCCCGCTTCTATGATATCCGGATTACGGATATTACCGGGCGGCGCAGGCCTGAGAGCATTGCTTTCCCACGCCAGGTGGCAATGTATCTGAGCCGGAAGCTGACGGACCACTCACTGGCAGCGATTGGGGAAGCTTTTGGAGGCAGGGACCACGGGACTGTGATTCATGCCTGCAAAATGATTCAGGGGCGCATGGAGGTGGAAGATATAGTTCGCCAGAACATCCTCCAGATAGAGGGGATTCTTAACTCTTAGCCAAGATAACGCAAGTGAGAGAATGGCCTGAGAAAATAGAAATTGAGCCTTTAAGTGGACTTAAGAAGCGGCAACTAACCATTCCCGGCTCCAAAAGCATCACGAATCGGGCGTTGATTTTGGCGGCTCTGGCTCACGGGGAAGTCTGCTTGCGCGGAGCCCTCTGGAGCGAGGATACGCTGGTCATGGTTGAGGCGATGCGGAAGCTGGGAGTAGAGCTAAGCGTGGAGCAGGAGCCCGAAGAAAGCTCTAATCGAATTTTCAAGGTTCAAGGCCTGGGTGAGCGTCGTCCATTGGGTGGCAGCTTTTCGCATCCTCTGGAGATTTATATTGCCAACTCGGGCACCTCGGCTCGTTTTTTAATGGCTTTCCTCTGCGCATCGGCCGGAGGGTGGTATCGGCTGGTGGGAACAGAGCGGATGAGTGAGCGCCCCCAAAGGGAGCTCTTCCAGGCGTTGCGCCAACTCGGCTATACGATTATTGCTGAGAGAGAGGGTTTCCTGCCGGCTGTGCTGGGCTCAGAAGGTCCTCTGAAAGGGGGAAGTTGCACGGTTTCCCAGGAGGAGAGCTCTCAGTTTGCATCGGCGCTCCTACTTTCCGCGGAACGGGGCCAATGGCAGGTAGAGATTTCAGGAAAGGAGGCAGGGTATCTTTGGATGACGCGGGAGTTGCTTTCTGTTTTCCCTCGAGGCGGGGGTGTATTTGAAATAGAGCCAGATGCTTCCAGTGGCAGTTATTTTTATGGGGCCAATGTTTGGGCGCAGGGATATCCCGAAAACAAACCGGTCTCTGTACTGCGCTGGCCCAGCACCGGTTGGCAGCCAGATGAGGCGTTCCCTCATTACTTGCCGCTGCCCTCTGTGCTTTCGCGTGAAAACGATTTGGGTGACAGCATCATGACGGCAATTGTCCTGGCAACGCAGGGGGAGTCTCCTGTGAAGTTTACGGAATTGGGCCGCCTGAGAGTACAGGAGTGCGAGCGGGTTAAGGCTTTGCGAACGGAGCTGAGTCGCTGCGGCGCACGAGTTGAAGAGGAGGGGGATACATTAACCGTTTACCCGTCTCGGCTGCATGGAGCAGAGATCGAGACCTATAATGACCACCGAATGGCTTTTTGTTTTTCGCTTTTGGGGCTTGGTGTAGCGGGAATGGTGATCAAAAACCCGAAGTGTGCGGAAAAGAGTTTCCCTTCCTTTTTTGAAAAGCTTGACCTGCTGAAAGCTTAGGGGACGCTATAGTCTTCCGTCTCGAAAAGGGAGGCCTTGGGCGCAGACAAATATTCCAGAAGAGAAACCAGGATTCTCTTCATCTCCGTGCGGTCTACAATGAGATCAATGAACCCGTGTTCCAGGAGAAATTCTGCGGTTTGGAAGCCTGGAGGCAGGTCGGCATGGGTTGTATCGCGTATTACACGCGGGCCTGCAAAGCCGATCATGGCATTGGGTTCCGCCAGAATAATATCGCCCAGAGAGGCGAAACTGGCGGTAACGCCTCCGGTGGTCGGATTGGTTAAAATACTGATAAAGGGGAGCTCCGCCTGAGAGTGAAAAGCGAGCGCAGCGCTGGTTTTGGCCATTTGCATCAGGCTGAAGACCCCTTCATACATTCGGGCTCCGCCACTGGCTGAGAAGATAATAACGGGCAGGTTCCGGTCAGTGGCTTCTTCTACCAATCGAGTTATTTTTTCTCCAACTACGCTGCCCATCGAGCCACCCAGGAATTTAAAATCCATGACACCCAGAGCGACGCGAAATTCCCCGATTTTGCCGACACCGGTGATGATGGCATCGCGAAGATTGGTCGCTTTTTCATGTTGCTCGAGTTTATCAAGATAGCTGCTGGGGCCGCTGAAAGAGAGGATATCAACGCTGCGCAAGTCTGCATCCATTTCTTCAAAAGAGCAGGTCTCCACCAGGGTGTTTATTCGCTCGCGTGCGCTGTAGGGGAAGTGGTAAGAGCAGTGCATACAGACCTTGAGGTTGTCATCCAGGTATTTATCGTAAAGTAACTCACTGCACTTGGGGCACTTAGTCCAGAGGCCTTCAGGGATATCCAGGCGCGGGGCGCCGATCGGAGGGACTTTTGACTTACGAGGAATGACCGGAGAGTCGGCCAAAGGTGTAATAGCCGGCTCGACACTTTCAACACCGGAAACTTTGCGGGTTTTTACACTTTTTTTCATATTTTATTCCTCTGCTGATTTAGTCCCAAAGGACGGCGCATTCTAACAAGCCGTGCAAATTATTACAACAGGGATATTCTGCGGCTTTTTAATCAAACTCTCTTAAATAGGTACTTGCAAATTTTGCAGGGACAGGGTAATCTGGAGGGCCTTTCGGGGCAAGTGAGGTCTCCATAGGGGATAACTTACTCTGCAAGTAGAAGTAATAAGATATGGTTAGAATTCGTTTGAAGCGCATGGGGGCGAAAAATCAGCCTGCCTATCGTGTTGTGGTAGTAGATGGGCGTAGTCCTCGTGATGGAAGATTCATTGAAGAGGTGGGGTATTATTTGCCGCTGCAAAAGGGGCATAATGCCAACCTGAAGATGGATAGAGTGGATTACTGGCTCAAATGTGGTGCTCAGCCTTCGGAGACCGTTGCCAGTATGATTGCCAGGGAGCGCAAGACACAAGCTGTTTAAGGGTTTAATATGCAAGAGTTTCTTGAATATGTAATCAAGAACCTTGTTGAGGAGCCGGAAGATGTCAGTATCAGGCCGGTGGAGCGCAATGGGGTTACCGTTTACGAGCTAAGAGTCAGCCCGGTTGATACGGCCAGGGTGATTGGGCGCAAGGGTAGCACCATTAATGCGATCCGTGCATTGCTCATTGCAGGCAGTGCCAGACAGGGTAAACGCAGTGTGCTGGAGTTGATCGAAGAGGTCGATGGCCCTGAAATGGAAGAAGATGCGACCGGGGGAGAGGTCTAAAACTACTCTCATTAAGAGGTACGTGGAATTTTTTTGGAAGTGGGTGTAGTACATGAAAGTAGATGTGCTCACATTGTTTCCTAAGATGTTTAGCGGACCGCTGGATGAAAGCATTGTCCAGCGAGCTCGCGATAATGGACTGCTTGAATTAAGAATCCATAATTTGCGGGCATATACTCATGATCTGCACCAGACGGTGGATGACAGGCCCTTTGGGGGTGGTGCCGGGATGTTGCTTAAGCCCGAGCCGCTCTTTGAAGCATTAGAAGCGCTGGCCGATGAAGAGAGTCACATTATCTTTTTGACTCCTTCGGGTAGAAAGTTTAACCAGGCAATAGCCCGGGAGCTCTCCAGTCGGAAGCACCTCATATTGGTATGCGGCAGCTATGAAGGCTTTGATGAACGCATTCTCAAGGTCTGGGCGGATGAGAAGCTCTCTATTGGTGACTATGTGCTAACCAATGGTGCGCTGCCAGCCATGGTGCTGATAGATGTGGTGGCCCGGCTCTTGCCGGGTGTTTTAGGGAAGGATGAAAGCTCCCATGAGGAGTCCTTCAGCTCTAACTACCTGGAGTATCCACATTATACGCGGCCGGCAGTGTTTCGTGGGATGAAGGTGCCGGAGGTCTTGCTTTCAGGCCACCATGCGCGTATCGCTCAGTGGCGCAGTGAGCAATCAATGTTAAAAACGGCTGCAGTGCGGCCAGATTTGTTAAAAGAGAGCGGGGAGCAGGAAGCTTCCAGCTCTTGTTAAGTCGATATAAGTTTATGAAGCAGGCATTATTAGATAAAATTGAGTCTGCCTACATGAGGAAAGAGCCGATTGTTTTCTCTGTAGGTGATACGGTGAATGTACACACCAAAGTTGTTGAAGGCCAGAAGGAGCGCATCCAGGTTTTCACCGGTGTCGTGATTGGCCGCCGCGGTCGCGGTTTGAATGAGACCTTCACAGTCCGTCGTATCAGCTATGGGGAGGGCGTAGAGCGTGTTTTCCCTGTCCACTCACCGCGTGTTGATAAAGTGGTAGTAGAGCGCCAGGGGCGTGTTCGCAGAGCCAAACTGACCTATCTGCGTGGCCGTATTGGGAAGAGTGCGTTGGCAGTCAAAGAAAAAGACCCGCATTTTTCTCGTAAAAAGGCTAAAGCCCAGGCTTGAGGCTGAAGAAAGAATTTTAAATTATTTTAGCGAGCGAGGATGGTTTTCTATTCTCGCTGTTCTTTTTTTGGGTACTTCTGCTTTATGCAAAAAGAGGCATTCTGACTGAGAATACCTCTTTTTCGTTTTTGCCTCTCAGGGCTGTTATGGTTTTACGATTTAAACATCGTAATACATTTCATACTCGATAGGGTGGGGCCGCAGGCGAAGGGTGGAATCCTCTTTGCGTTTAATTCGGACATAAGTTTCCAGGAAGTCGCGGCTAAAGACGTCGCCCTTCAATAAAAACTCATGGTCTTCTTCCAGGTAATTCAAGGCCTCTCCCAAGCTTGAAGGCACATGTGGTATATTCTTGAGCTCTTCAGGCGGCAGTTCATAGATATTTTTATCCATCGGCTCGCCCGGGTCTATCTTGTTCATTACTCCATCCAAACCTGCCAACAGAAGGGCAGAGTAGGCTAGGTAGGGATTGGCAGAGGGGTCAGGCGGGCGATACTCAATACGCTTGGCCTTAGCGTTGGAGCTGAAAGTAGGAATTCGAATGGCGGCGCTGCGATTGCTTGCGCTGTAGGCCAGATTGATCGGCGCTTCATAGCCGGGGACCAGCCGCCTGTAGGAGTTTGTACAGGGGCTGCAAAAAGCACAGAGAGCCCGAGCATGCTTCAAGATGCCTCCCATATAGTGGAGAGCCATCTGGCTCAGCCCGGCGTATTCACTGCCGGCAAAAAGAGGTTTGCCTTTTTTCCAGAGAGATTGATGAATATGCATCCCCGAGCCGTTATCGCCAAACATCGGCTTGGGCATAAAGGTTGCCGTTTTGCCGTGGCGCAAAGCGACGTTTTTAACCACATACTTAAAGACCATCATCCTGTCGGCAGACCTCAAGAGGGTATCAAAGCAAAAATCGATTTCTGACTGACCGGCAGTGGCGACCTCATGATGGTGGCGCTCTACCTGCAGGCCCAGCTCTTCCATGATGAGCACCATTTCAGTGCGTATATCCTGAAGTGAATCGGAGGGACAGACTGGGAAGTAGCCTTCTCTGTGTCGCATTTTGTAGCCCAGGTTTGGCATCTCTTCGCGGGCACTGTTCCAGATACCTTCAGAGGAATCAATATGGAACATGGCGGTGTGGTTTTTATTCTCAAAGCGGACATCATCAAGAATAAAGAACTCAGCCTCGGCGCCCAGATAGGCAGTGTCAGCAAAACCACTTCCTTCAAGGAAGTTTTCTGCACGCTGGGCAATGACGCGAGGATCGCGGTTGTAGGGTTCGCGCGTGCTTGTCTCCATCACAGTACAGGTCAGGCTCAAAGTGGGAACAGCGCAAAAGGGGTCCATGAAAGCGGTTTCGGGGTCCGGTATCACCAGCATATCGCTGGCTTCGATACTTTTCCAGCCTCGAATAGAGGAGCCATCAATACCGAAACCTTCTGAAAAAGACTCTTCGGTAAGCTCGCGAATAGGGACGGTAAAATGTTGCCAGGCACCAAAAGTATCTACAAATTTCAGGTCCACCATTTTTGCGGCATACTTTTTTGCCATTTCAACGACAGATTGGGGCGTATTCATCTATGCTCTCTGGAGCCTGTGCCAGCTGCTGCTCAGGCAATCCTAAATTCATGCTAAAGTAAAAAACCCTCCCCTTCCAGTGAAAAGGAGGATAATTACAAGAATTTTGAGTGCCGAAGGCAAATCAGCGCAGCGCGTTTTCGTCCATCTCTCCGCTGCGAATCCGAATGGCGTCTTCCACCGAGTAAATAAAGATTTTCCCGTCACCGATTTTTCCGGTTCTGGCAGACTCCACAATCACCTTGATGGCTTGTGAAACCTGGTTGTCGGGCAGGACGATTTCGATGCGTATTTTGGGCAGGAAATCCAAGGTATATTCGCTGCCACGGTATATTTCTGTATGGCCTTTTTGCCGACCGAAACCTTTGACTTCGCTTACGGTCATTCCGTCGATACCCAGGGCAGAAAGAGCCTGTTTTACATCTTCGAGTTTATAAGGTCTGATAATAGCTTCGATTTTTTTCATATTTGTCTTTGTCAACCGCGTTCAAATTATAAAACAGCAGCAGATTGCTGCACAGGTTAATTATCCTTGGGGCTGATTTTTACTTCATGTTGGCGATGATGCTCTCTCCAAACTCTGAGCATCGAATCTCAGTGGCTCCCTTCATAAGGCGGGCGAAGTCGTAGGTAACGCGCCTGGATGCGATAGCCCCGTTCAGTCCAGCAATGATAAGGTCTGCGGCTTCACTCCAGCCCATATAGCGGAGCATCATCTCACCGCTCAAGATAACGCTGCCGGGGTTGACCTTATCCTGGTTAGCATATTTAGGGGCTGTGCCATGAGTCGCTTCGAAGATGGCGTGGCCGGTGGTGTAGTTGATGTTGCCGCCCGGGGCAATGCCAATCCCTCCCACCTGAGCAGCCAGGGCATCGGAAAGGTAATCGCCGTTGAGGTTCAGCGTGGCGATGACGTCAAAATCAGAAGGGCGTGTCAAGACCTGCTGCAGAGTAATATCAGCAATGGCATCTTTTACCAGGATAGCCCCAGCGGCCAGAGCCTCTTCCTGCTCCTGGTTGGCTGCATTGTCGCCACTCTTTTTTCGTGTTCTTTCCCATTGTGCCCAGGTATAGACCTGAGTGCCAAAGAGCTCTTCGGCACAGGCATAGCCCCAGTCACGGAAGGCCCCTTCAGTGTATTTCATGATGTTGCCTTTGTGGACGAGGGTGACGCTTTTGCGCTTTTGGTGCAGGGCATACTCAATAGCGGCTTTGACTAAACGTGTGGTACCTTCTTTTGAAACGGGTTTAATGCCGATACCAACACAGGGAGAGGACTCTTTAGCAAAACGGATTTTTTTGAAATCTTCCGAAAACTCGTTTTTTAGAAACTCCAGGACTTTGGCCGCTTCGGCTGAGCCAGGCATGTATTCAATTCCAGCATAGATATCTTCTGTGTTTTCACGGAAAATGACCATATTTACTTTTTCGGGGTGTTTCACAGGGCTGGGCACACCAGAGAAATATTGGATGGGGCGCAGGCAGACGTAGAGGTCAAGCAGTTGGCGCAGGGCAACGTTGAGAGAGCGAATCCCCCCACCAATCGGGGTGGTCAGAGGACCCTTGATGCCGACCAGATAATCGCGAAAAACCTCGACCGTTTCATCGGGAAGCCAGGTATCAAATTTTTCTTTGGCCAGACCGCCTGCATAAACTTCAAACCAGGAGATTTTCCGTTTGTCTCCATAAGCCTGGGAGACGGCGGCATCGAATACTCGCTGGCTGGCCGCCCAAATGTCGGGGCCGGTGCCATCGCCGCGAATGAAGGGGATTACGGGGTTATCGGGTACATTGAGTTTACCATTTAGGATTTGAATTTTATCGCCTTCTGGTGGGGTAAGTGTCGTATATTTCATCTCGTTGCTTTTTTAAATTTTAAGGCAGTGTGCCGGAGCTGGCCGCCGCTGTTTGCTTGTGATTTAAAGTTGAGGTTTAGAGGGTTGAGGCTCCGTATATCTGGAATTTTTTTTGAGATGTCTTTTCAGAGCTTCCAAAGTGCCGATTCACTTTTTCCAAAATGGTTTCTACGCTTAAGCCATACTTTTTCTGAAGTTCTTCTGCTGTCGTGGCATGTTCCACGAACCTGTCAGGCCATCCAATACGAATCATGGGGACCTGAACCGCTCGGCTATTGAGCAGCTCCAGGACAGCGCTGCCATAGCCGCCGGTGAGCATGTGGTCTTCGATGGTAAGGAGCAGGTCTGCGTTCTGCGCATAGAGCAAGGTGAGCTGTTCATCCAGGGGTTTGATAAAACGCGGGTCAATGAGGGCAGTTTCATAGCCCTGATTGGAAAGCTCTTCTGCTGCTTTCAGGGCCATAGCGTTCATGCTGCCCAGGGCAAAGATGGCAATTTTGCTTCCTTTGGTTTTACCCCAGTTCTTGACCACTTCACCTTTCCCGATTTCCAAAATGGCCGGCATTTCTTTGATGGGGACACCCGCAGCGGGGCCTCGCGGATAGCGAATGGCCGCGGGCTGATTGAGGCGCGTCGCTGTATAGAGCATATCTTGGAGCTCATCTTCATTGCGAGGTGCCATCAAGACGATATTGGGCAGCGGACGCAGGAAAGAGATATCAAAGACGCCGTGGTGAGTCGGCCCATCATTGGGAGAGAGACCTGCACGGTCCATACAAAAGACCACCGGCAAGGATTGAAGTGCAGCGTCGTGCATCACGCAATCAAAAGCGCGCTGCATAAAAGAGGAGTAGATCGCCACAACGGGGTGATAGCCCATAGTTGCCATGGCTGAAGCAAAAACAACAGCATGTTCTTCGGCGATTCCGACATCAATATATTGCTGGGGGCGCTCTCGAGCCAGAATATCCAGACCTGTTCCGCCGGGCATGGCTGCCGTGATTCCGACGATTTTCTCATCACGTTTGCAAAGCTTAAGCATTGAGTCACCAAACACTTTTTGCCAGGAAGGCGCGACGGCGGGTGTGTTTGACTTGATAGCCAGACCATCTGCCGGATTGTAGGGGCCAACACCGTGGAAATGCGACGGCTGGGTCATGGCTGGCTCATACCCTTTGCCCTTGGTGGTAATCACATGCAGGACAATGGGCGAATCAGATTCTCGAGCAAACTCCAGCGCCCGTATAAGTGTGGGGATATCATGCCCATCCATGGGGCCCAGGTACTTGAAGCCGAGGTCTTCAAAGAAAGAGCTGCTGGTGCCTCCACCGCCTTTGCCATCTACATTGTAATCCTGGAGGTTTTCTGCAGAGAGACGGCCATGTAGAGGCTGCTCCTCGTTGGGACGGATGGAAATAGAGGTCACTGCCAGCTTGAAGGCTTCCCCGGCTTTACTGGAAATGCGTTTGGCCAGTGAGGCGTGCTGATCAGGCAGCTTGCCAAGCCAGCGCTCGAACTCGCGTTGGAGTTTGTTAAAAGTCGGCCTCATTAAGAGGCGATTCAAAAAATTGGAGACAGCGCCCACATTGCGATCAATGCTCCACTTGTTATCATTTAAGATAGCAATGAAGTTTTTGGTATTGCTGGCAATGTTGTTGAGCGCTTCAAAAGAGATGCCGTTTGTTAAGGCGGCGTCACCAAAAATGGCGACAACATTTTCATCAGTGCCTCGTTTATCTCGGGCAACAGCCATCCCCAGTGCAGCAGAAAGGGCAGTGCCGGCGTGGCCGGCGCCAAAACAATCGTGCTCACTTTCTGAGCGCAGCGCAAAGCCGCTGAGTCCACCGGTCTGGCGAATCGTATGGAAGCGATCTTTCCTGCCGGTCAAAAGTTTGTGGGCGTAAACCTGATGGCTGACATCCCAGAGGAATTTATCTTTAGGAGTTTCAAAAACCCAGTGGAGGGCAATCGTCAGGTCGACTATACCCAGGTTGGACGCCAGATGGCCACCGCTGTTTGCGACCTTTGTGACGATCTCATTGCGTATCTCGGCCGCCAGCTCAACCAACTGGTCTGGTTTGAGCTTTTTAACATGCTCGGGTGAATTGACCATATCAAGATAACAGCTCATCTTTCCTCCTTCTTTTTAAGTGATATTTGACCACCTTTTTCCATCAATTCGCGGATTTTGCCTTCGGCCTCGCCAAGCCTTGTTTGGCAGCTCTTTATGAGCTTCACTCCCTCACCATAGGAAGCGATCATCTTTTCCAAGCTCAAATTGCCTGATTCCATCTCGGAGACCAGCGTTCTGAGTTTGCTGATACCCTCTTCGAAGGATATCTTTTCTTCAGGAGCTTTTGGGTCCGGATTTACTTTTTGATTCATTCTGGCTTTTAGTTTTTGTCGTATCGATAGATAAACATTCCGTCCCGCAACTTGGGTTCAAACCAAGTGCTTTTGGGCGGCATGACTTCGT
>LSQX01187439.1_pt1 | contig 19018 bp, 16 predicted proteins | sample 654561 | NCBI WGS metagenome assembly LSQX01 (sample SAMN04489861, study PRJNA283612) | anaerobic digester metagenome | isolation source: 4 biogas reactors fed with cattle manure at either 37C or 55C with and... | place: Denmark: Kongens Lyngby | collected 2014
TTCATCAGTGCGAAATATTCACCTAACCTGCGGCAAAGAGCCCCCCACAACCAGGAAATCAAAATTCCCCAACATAAGATCCCCCCCTCTAGCCCTTTAAGAATCTATTGCAGCCTAAAGTCTGGGAATCCTCCCTCTTTTTCGACTAAATTTACTAAATATAAGGTAAATCTGTAATTACTTACAGACAATAAATCTAAAGTTCCTTAGTTGAGGGGGGCACAAACACCTAAAGCGGCCCTTGAGATCCAAAATAGCGCTGCAAAACGTGGTTAAAAAGTTATCCTGTCAACTTACGATTGGAAACTGCTAAATCATCGGTAAACACAAAAACCCCGATACCGCGAAAACAGCATCGGAGGTTTTTATGAAATACTTTATTCCTAAAGCAGATTATTTTAAGACGAAGGGACGCAGGTGATGGGCAGCTATTCTAATGCCGTCGTAAAAACGAGAACCCATCCAGGTGCGGGCATGGGGTTCGATGATCAAATCACCCTGATAATTTCGGGCATACAAAATTGCCAAAAAGGCCCCCCAATTGGTTTGATCCATACCCGCCGGCGGATCTTCAAAGCGTTCCCCAGCAATTATAAGAGTACCTTTGGCGTGGGCGTGGTAAAACTTGTGGCCCCAATCTCTGGTCTCCTGGAGGTAGTCCCTGCCATCGTACATAGTGTGGGAAGGGTCGTACTTAATTCCTAAATTCGGTATTGCCGGTAGGATCTGCTCCCAGGCCGGCGGCTGATGGGCAAAATTTCCCCAGCTGCAATTGTAAACTGCCACTTGTACACCTCGGCGTTCTCCGTAGTCCGCCAATTCACCGAAAACATCGATGGCCCGCTCACATTTTTCTTGAAAAGACAAACCGTCACCCTTACCCGCCCCGCAAACAAAGGTGGGAATCCCCATTATGTTGCAAAAATCAATCAAGCGCTGATCATTCTCTAGTTCTTTGGCCCGAATTTCCGGATCATCGCTAATCCGTTCCCGGCCGAAGCGGCCTAGGGCGGTAAGTTCACAATCGTACTTGGCCATTAAGGCCCTTATTTTCCCGCGCTTAGCTAAAAAGCTATCGATTTCCGGTTCATTGACATTATGCTCTAAAACACCTAACCCTTCCTCTTGGGCGAAAGCAAAATCCTGCTCTTCTAAATCACTAATAAATCCCAAACGCAATTCCTGCACCTCTTTTCTATTTTAGTCCTGCAATCAAGCGGGATTTTTACAAAGTGCGCTCATTGATCCAAACCAGCATTTCACCGGGTTCCCGATTGGCCCAAATGTGGTAAGGGACCGCCTTAATTTGAACAGGCTCAGTATGCCTCTTGGCTTTCTGCCCATAAAGAGCATTATCCGAGGATTCGGTTACCCGTAACGCCTCGCCTTCAAGAACCACAACTCCGTTAAAAAGATCCTCCTCAAATCTTGCCTGCAGCTTCGCCTCAGGCGCTAAGCAAATGCTGTGCAAATTTTTGCCGTTATCAACCTCTTCCAAGCAGTAAACAACGGGGCCCCTTTGGATGGCAACTTTTCCGAAATTAGCCCTTACTTCAGGCTTACTAACCATTCTTTCCACGGGCATGGGCAGTAGTAGTTCCAATTCGGTGCGCCCTTCCCAGTTCCTAGTTAATAAAGCATAGCCGTTTTTTGTAAGAGATGCTAGATCAGCTGCCTCACCGTTGATTTTCAATTGAGGCTTCCTGCACCACCCGGGAATCCGAAGGCCGTAAGTAAACTCCAACGGTTTAGATGTCTCCACAGTGAGAAGCACCTTTTCTTTCCAGGGGTAGTCCGTATCCTGACTAACCAAAATCTCTGTACCTTCCAAATCGAAGGAAGCCCTACTATTCGTGTACAAGTGGGTGATAACTTGTCTTTCACCGCAAGAATACACGTAATCACTCAGTGAGGCTAACAGGCGAACTATGTTAGTGGGGCAACAGGCGCACCGAAACCAACCCCGCCTTTCATTTCTAACATGCCCGTGATCCCTTCGCTCTTGGAGCAATTCAGGCCAAACCTCTAAAGGATTAACATAAAAATATTCTGTACCTTGGGCGGATATGCCGCTAATTGTCCCGTTATAAAGTGCTCTTTCCATTACGTCGCCGTATTCCCCGTTTAGTTCCAATTGCAGCATTCTTCTAGCCCAAAAAACCAATCCTATGGAGGCACAGGTTTCAGTATAACTTCGTTCATTTGGTAAATCATATTCCAAACTAAAGGCCTCGCCGTCAGCTTTGGCTCCTAGTGCACCAGTAACGTACATGTGTTTTTGAGTAACATTGCGCCACAATCTTTTGCTGACCGCCTCCAATTCCGGGTCTTGCAATTCTACCGCCAGGTCAGCAATTGCACTATAATAGTACATGGCCCGTACAGAATGGCCCACGGCGTGTGTTTGTTTTCTGAAAGGCAGATGAGATTGATTGTATTTGTAGATGAAGTTATCGGCACTGTATTTTAATCGATCTTCAAATTCGTTTCTCGTTTTGGCTTCTTCTTCGTAGAAATGGGGTAATTGCCCTCTTTCTTCAACAAAAAATCTGCTCAACCGGAGGTACCTATCTTCACCAGTAAGCTTATATAATTTGATAAGGGCTAACTCAATTTCTTGGTGTCCCGGATAACCTTGAAGCTTACCTTCTTCCGGGCCAAACTTCGCATCTATGCAATCCGCAAGGCGGCAAGCTACATCAAGAATTTTTCGTTTGCCTGTAGCGCGATAATAAACAGCAGCGGCCTCCAGGAGATGGCCTGCACAATAGAGTTCATGCCGGTCCTTGAGATTAGTCCACTTTTTATCCGGTTCAGCTACTAAAAAATACGTATTTAGGTAACCATCATCTAATTGAGCCTTCTCGATAAGTGATATCAAACCGTCCGTTATCTCTTCCAATTCCGCGCTTTTTGTTCGGGCTAGAACATGCCCGGCGGCTTCTAACCATTTATAAACATCGCTGTCTTGATAATATAATCCAGCAAATGTACCTTCTGACTCTCCCGCGGCTATTCTAAAATTACCAACGGCGTCACTGGATGCCTGATGGGAGATTGCCCCGTTAAGTGCTTTCCATTGGTGCGGTAGCACTTTATTCTTAACTAGGTTAAATCTATTTCCCCAGAACCCCTCTTTGAGCTCCACATTTTTTTGTTTCACCACTTCAAGCCCTCCCTAGTTTACGAAAATTAAACGAACTATATGGCCTTGTCAACTGTCTCTTTTTCTAGGTCTTCCTCAACGGAGTGATCTTTAACATAATGCAGAGTTAAAACAATATCTTGGGGATAATTACCAAATTTACGTCCGAACAGATTAAAACCCCGAGGATTTTTTGCTCCTTCCTTATTGCCGATACGCACAGCAATGGTTGGATCGGTGGGGCTAATTTTAAGCTCCCCCAGCTTAACATCGGATATTTTCACACCATCAATGAAAGAACCCTCTTGGGTCACCAACCACGATTTGAGAAACCCGTATTGAGTAAACCGGTCCAGCCACCAAGATGGGGTTAACTGGCCCCGTTTTTTACCAAAGTCCCCGGGGCTTGTCCACGTCCCAATTTCCACATCGTTGATCCAAAGAGTAATGTCGGACGGCCATTCCTCATTGTAATTTGGTGCTTCCGAGCAGATTTCCATGGTTAATTCAAGGCGATCCAAAACTGTATGCAAAGGTAGATGGTTGGGAAACTGGTAAAGTATGCTGCCTTTTCCCACCCACAACAGCTGAGCGAAGACGCTTTCGGGTTCAAAAAACGATCGGGGATCGTCCAGGTACCCTATAAATCCAGTTTCGGAGGCTATCCCGCAAGTGGCCTCCACGTCGATCTCCCTGTAATTGCCAATGGGCATGGTCACAGAGACATTATCCAAGCCGGGGTTTACCTGTAAACCCGGAAGTTTAATAGTGATTGAATCATAGAGCCTGGAGCAGATTCTCTGGGACCCTCGAATGCCGCTTTGGGTATAAGTATGGATTAGACCCGCCTCTCTCAGCTGCTTTACTTTCAGACCGGCGCTTTGCAAACTTATATCCAACTCACTGGCGATATCACTGATACTTAGCATCTGAGTTGCCAGCAGATTAAGTATCTTCAAACGAATTGGGCAGGAAAGGCTCTTGATCACTTTCAGGGAATCAGGCCCATCTAACATCAAATTTCTTGGTTCCGACAAAAAAATCACCCTTCTACAAACTATATAGCGATGGTTCTTTAAACCCTTTGAACGGAACAACACGGGATTAAATACCATCGTCTTATTTAAATCTTAACAGGAAATGAGTAGAACCTCAACAAAGAAACTAGGCGATGTCCACCAATCAGGGCCACCGCATGTGGCATACATCCTTAAACAGGCAACCTCGCGGTTGCCTGTTTAGTTACTCTATCTAACGACAAATCCTACTTGATAATATACCAACTGGGACCGGGAACTGTGTAATCCGTTTCTGTAGGGTCGACGCCGCCTAGTTTTGGACTCCAGAACCAATAAGTTTTACCGTGGGTTAAGTTCAATACCGGAATATCTCTAGTCCAAATCTCCAAACCTTCTGCCCAATACTTAACTTGCTCTTCCTGATCTACAGTGGCATCAATAATCTCCTGTAGTTCAAAAAGACGCGCATTAACGTAGCCTACTTCCCAGCCACTGAGAATGTCGTCTTCGGTTTTGGAAGTCCAAGAGGTCACACTTGGAAAACCTCCAGTTGACCAGTTAAAGAGAATCATTTCGTAATCCCCATCTGCAGCCTGGCTTAAAAGTGTATTACGCTCCACTAACTCTAGTTGAACATCTATGCCTACTTCGTTCCACATATACTGTAAGGTCTCAGGCATTAAAGTATCAGCAGTGGAATACATTTTCAAAGTAAACTTTAGGCCGTTTTCATAACCAGCCTCTTTTAGCAAGCGCCGGGCTTCGTCTACGTCGTAATCGTAAACAACTAATCTTTCCCGGATGGCTTCATGATGATTTACCCACATCTGCGGCGCTGTAGCCAACAGCGCTCTGGTGGCCTTACCGCCAAAAGCAACGTCTAGTAGCAAATCAAAATCAATAGCGTGGGAAAGCGCTTTTCTAACACGCAAATCAGCTAACGCGGGGTTGCGGTGATTGAGCATTATTGAAGAATAGCCCCTATGCCCAACCGCTTTCACCTGCCATTTTCCAGTTTCAGCCTCATCCAAAAAACGATCCACATCTTTGGGCGCCGCTGTAAAGATATCTATTTCGCCTTTTTCAAACATTAACCTGGCAGTGTCGTCATCGGGAACGTTGAGAAAAATTATTCTATCCAGTAGCGCAGTCTCCGGCCAATCGGGTAATTTGGAAGGCCAATCATCGCCAGCCGCTGGGCGACCGTGCCAATTTTCATTGCGGCGCAAAACAACCCGCTCGTTAGGTACGTGCTCTTCAATTACAAAGGGACCGCTTACACCCTCCATTGGTGGGTTTACCAACCAGGGATGGCCATCCCAATCAGCCGGATCAATATCCTGGTAAAGATGCTTGGGCAGAATAGATTGACGGGCGATTTCATCAAAAAACGTCGGTCGCGGCCGGGTCAAATGAAATTCAAAGGTTCGCTGATCAACAACGACGATTTTCTCAACAATGTCACCGAAACTAGGCCCTCTGTCTTCCATCTCATTCCACCAGTGCCACGAAAAATAAACGTCATCCGCGGTAATAGGTGTACCGTCGTACCAATGAATGTCATCCCTTAGCGTCATGCGAATAATTGTGTTGTTCTCCAACATTTCCCATGTCTCGCCGAGTTGGGGCCGGTACTCCCCTACACCTATCCACTGGAAAGGTGCATCATAAACCAACCTTGTAATATCGTACTCTCCCATGTGCGCTTCAAAACCCGGTATCAAGTTGTTTACGCCTGTCCCCCTTAGGACAACTTGCCCCCCCCGCAGGTGTTCGTAAGTTTCCCCGAACACTGGTTGGACAATAACAACCATTAGCAAGACAACCAGCATTATCCGTGTACTTTTCATCTTTTTAAAATCCCCCTTTAATTAGACGGTATCAAGCAACGAAATAGTTCTGTTACGGACATCACCCTTTCTTAGTCCTTTACGCATTCAGGCTACGGCAATTGACACCTTTGCCCTTAAGGGACCCTCCTTTCCCCCTATTCTTCTCAATATGGGTATCACAGCTTAGAGTCGAATCGTAGGCATTTCAATTCTAAGATCATTTTCCAAAAAATGACAAGCAACATCATGCCCGGTTTCTAGCTGTTCCAGTTCCGGTGTTAAATTGCGACAAATTTCTGTTACACCTTCAAAAGGGCAGCGGTTAACGAAACGGCAGCCCGGCCCGGGGTTTACTGGATTAGCAACACTGCCTTTTAATTCAATTACATTACGTTTTGTCCCGGGTTTAGCAACAGGAAGCGCGGATAACAATGCCTTAGTATACGGATGAACAGGATTTTGGTAGACCTTATCGGCATCGCCGATTTCTGCAATTTTACCTAAATACATAACTGCAATCCGATCGCAGAAATACTTAACAGTAGCAAGATTATGACTGATAAACAGATATGTTAGATCATGCTGCTTTTGTAAATCTTTAAAAATCTTCAAGGTTTGGGCTTGTAAAGATACATCTAACGAAGCAGTAGGTTCATCCATAACAATAAATTCAGGATTCAAAGATAGTACCCGAGCCATCATGATCCGCTGTTTTTCGCCTCCAGAGAACTTGTGGGGAAAGCGCGAATACATTTTGGGATCCAAACCTACCATAGCCATCAACTCTTCTACTCTTTCCCGCCGTTTTTTACGATTAGAGATAATGCCATTAACCATTAACGGCTCTCCGATAGCCTCACCAACGCAGTCACGAGGATTGAGAGAACGGGAGGGTTCTTGGAAGATCATCTGCATTTTACGGCGATACGGGAGAAGTTCCTTGTCACTTAAAGTCGTTATATCTTGCCCTTTAAACAATACCTTTCCCGAAGTAGGTTCTAAGAGCCTGATGATCAGTCTCCCTGTAGTGGATTTACCGCAACCGCTTTCACCAACCAATCCCAAAGTTTCACCCTTTTTCACCCCAAAACTAATCCCGTCTACTGCGTGGACGTGATCTATGGCAATAGTCAATTTGCCGTTTTCACGCCTGATCTTGCTCAGTCTCTCCAAAACACCGGATTGTAAGGGAAATAATTTGCGCAGATCTTTTACTTCCACGAGCATTTTCATTAAATTGTCACCACCTTGGGAAGCGACCTATATTCTTGATGATAAAAACAGGCAACCTTTTGGTCGGGTCCAATGATCTCCGTTGGAGGGTTCTCCTGTCTGCATCGTTCTTGAGCAAGAGGACAGCGGGGCCAAAAAGGGCACCCAATAGGCCTGTTGTAGGCATCAGGCGGTGTCCCGGGAACAACCAAAATTTCTTCCTCTGACTTAGTAAGGTCTATCAAAGCACTCAAAAGCAAATGCGTATAAGGATGTCGCGGTTTGGAAAAAAGCTTTTCCACGCTAGCCTCTTCCACGATTCTACCCGCATACATGATAATAAAGCGATGGCATACCCCGGCGGCAACCGCTAAATCGTGGGTAATAAAGATTAAGGACTTATGCTCCTTAGTAACCAGATCGTCAATCAGTCTAATTATTTTAGCTTCAGTAGTGACATCCAGAGCAGTCGTTGGCTCATCAGCGATAAGCAAATCCGGACTATTAACCATGGCCAAAGCAATTACGGCTCGTTGACGCATGCCGCCAGAGAATTGATGAGGATATTCTCCGGCTCTTTTTGGGGCGTTACCGATCTGGACCTTATCTAAAATATCCACCGCTCGGGCCCAGGCTTCTTGTTTACTACAGACATTATGAGCACGGTAAGCATCAGCAATTTGGGAACCAACCGTATACACTGGGTTGAGAGCATCCGCCGCTTCTTGAAAAATTACACCGATCCGCACACCCCGATAGCCTCGCAGCTCATCTTCGTTCAATTTCAGCAAATCAATACCCTCGTATAAAACCTGCCCACTTTCGATCTTTCCAGGAGGTGATTCAATCAGGTTCAAGATGGTCATTCCCGTTTGTGATTTCCCCGCACCGGATTCCCCGATAATTGCAACCTTTTCTCCCCTTTGTAGAGAAAAACTAACCCCGTCCACAGCTTTAACTATGCCAAAATCCGTGTGGTAATAGGTTCGCAGATCTTTTACTTCTAGCAAGGTTTTCTCTGTTTTCAAACCTGTACTCCTTTCTAATTCTGCTCACTTTGAGGGTCAAAGGCATCACGCAGACCATCTCCTAAATAATTGAAAGCAAGCACTGTGATAAAGATAAAAAGGCCGGGAAACACCGTTAACCACGGCGCCTCCTGCATATAATTTCGACCGGCATTCAGCAAAGCCCCCCACTCGGGGCTGGGCGGTTGAATTCCCAGGCCCAGAAAACTGAGCCCCGTGGCCATAAGAATCGCTCCGGCGGTCCCCAGAGTAGACTGGACAATAATAACATAAGCAACATTAGGAAAAATATGATGCAGCATAATCCGTCTATTACTACATCCGATGGCTCTCGCCGATTCCACAAACTCAAATTCCCGAACCGCTAGAACTTGACCTCGCAGCATTCTAGCCGGTCCCACCCAACCCACAAGCCCTGTGACCAAAACCATAAGCCATAGCCGTTCCACACGGGATCCCCAAACAGCAACCAACGTGAGGATTAGAAAAAAGGAAGGAATGGCGGAAGTAAATTCTACGGCCCTTTGAATGATTTCATCAACCCATCCCCCGAAATAACCGGAAATTAAACCCAACGGTATTCCTATAGCAAACGAAACCGCGGTGGCAACCAAGCCAATGGTAAGAGATACACGGGACCCCCAGACAACTCGGCTGAAAACATCGCGCCCCATGGGATCAGTGCCAAACCAATTTTGCACCGAAGGTGGTTCTAGGCGATGAGCAAAATTGGGCTGTAAAGGATCGTAAGACGCAATTAAAGGCGCGAACAAAGCCATTGCATAAAGTAAAAACAAACATACCGCGGCAAACACTGCACCTTTGTTACGCATAAAACGTAAGAGCGTACGTCCTACAATACTATCCAAATCCAAACCAAGCTTTGTCAAAAAACGACCTTGAACTGGTTTTATAGTAGTCATTTCCTTTGCCTCCATCACTTTCGCCCCCCATAGCCTTTACTCACCGAAATTCTCGGATCGACTATACCGTAAAGTAAATCCGCAATCAGATTTCCGAGAATGGAAAGAGTGGTCCCCGCAACAAGGCTCATCATAATTACGGGATAGTCTCGATTGAAAGTGGCTTCTGTGAAAAAACGGCCCAAGCCCGGCCATCCAAAGATTGTCTCAATAACAACAGAACCACTAATCAAAATAGTGATGGAAGGACCAAGAATCGTCACAAGAGGTATTAGACCGTTACGAAAGACATAGCGGTAAAGAATGGATTTTTCCGGAATTCCGCTTGCCCGGGCAGTGCGGACAAAGCCCGATTTCATGTTTTCCAGCATCCCGCTGCGGACATAACGGGTCAATCCTGCCATACCCGCGGTCCCCGAAACGAAAACGGGAAGTATTAAGTGGGACAGGGCACTCAAAAATGCTCTAAAATCTTTCATCAATAGAGTGTCAATAAGGTAAAACCCTGTCCGGCGGACAACACTATACTCCAATCCAATTCTGCCGGAAATTGGTAACACTGTAAAAGTTGAGGGAATAGTAATCCAGCCTAAAGATTGATCGAAAACGAAATGCAGTAGGGCTGGCAATTGAAAAGCAAAAAGAATTATTAAAAGAAGAGCTAACCAAAAATTAGGCATAGACACGCCAAAAAAAGCCAGAAAAGTAATCCCCGTATCAGTCGGTGTATACTGTTTAGAAGCCCCAATTATGCCCATGGGTATTGAGACCACCAGCGTAAAGAAGAACGAGGCAAGCGCTAACTCCATACTCGCCGGCCAGCGTTGCATAAACTCCTGAATTACCGGACGCTTAGTCATAAAGGAAACGCCCCAGGAGCCCCGTAACAAGCCCCCCATCCACTCTTTATAAAGAGCCCAAGGATCCGAATATTTTTCGGCCTGGCGCATCAATTGAGCCACCTGATCCTCAGTCATCTCCGCAGTAATCACAACTGTAATAGGATCGCCGGGGGCCGCTAAAACAATGATAAACGCCACCGTAGCTATCAACCAAATCAAAGGAATAGCAATACCTATTCGTCGTAAAATAAAGACGGCCCTATCTCCCACTTCACAAGCCTCCTTGTTCTAATAATCTGTCTAATCTCCCTCAACAACTGGAAATTCGGTGATTCTTAAATTAGTACAACCGTAGGGAATTAAAACCAATTTTTCTACAACCTCCCGGGAGCGAACCGGGCTGTGAGGGATCTCCCCGGCCCAATTATTCTCCAAGCGCCACTCGGGAATCAAGCGCCCCAGCACACTCAGTTTTACCGGGGCATTTTCCGGATGAAAGACCATCTTTTTCAAAGGCCGTTCCTCCACTTGGAAAGCGGAACCGGGAGATTTAACGTCTAAAACTATACCGTAGTTCCAACTCGTTGTAGGATAGATTTCCCAATCCTGGAAAGGGGCGGTTCCCCCCATGGATTTCCATTGTTCCCCAATTTTTAAAGAGTAAAGCAAGGGGCCGCGGGAAACGGCCACAGCACCGTGATATCTTCTTTCCACCTCAATGTCCATGGGCAGACGAAGAGTCAGCACATCACCGTCGGTCCAAACGTTGTCGATTTCTGCAAACGAACCCGGGGTACAAGCCCTAGAAACACCATTCGGAAGAGTAACAGTTGCCCCTTTCGCCCAGGTAGGAATGCGAAATTTGAGTGGGAAATGGCTGGGCTCAGCGCAGCTGATTGTAAATTTGAGCAATTCCCGAAAAGGATAACCAGTTTCCGTCAGAATTTGGACCATCTGGCCTTGAATTTCCGTAGAAACGACTGATGGAGCATAGGCAACCGCTGCAAGACCGCCCTCAGGGATTGCCATCCATAGATTTGCGGCAAATTTGGGCCAGCCCTGATGCATGTTCGCTGTGCAGCATCCAAAATTGGGAGCGAGACCAAAGATATTGGCATCGGGCCCGTTAGTCCAAGCCCGTTCCGCCACGTTGCAAAGAACTTGATTCACCTGTTGATCATACTGATGAGCCCGCATATCCGGGGAAAAAGTGGCGGGAAGAGCATTAAAGGTGATTTTCTCTAAGCGATCGCCCAAATCCGGGTCCCCAGTAATAGCCAGCAGCTGTTCTAAAGAAAACATATACTCCACCACCGCGCAAAGCTCAGTGCCTCTGGAAGGATTTTTACCTGCAAAATGCTCATCACCTGAAAATAAGCCAGTTGCCTGCCCGTGGAATTTATCCAAATTGGATATTCCTTTAAATGCTGCAGCCTTTAACTGAGGATCTTTGGCTTTTCGATACCAAACAGCCGGGGCCTTCAGCCCCATAGCATTATTCACAACGTGGGTCTCTAGCTTTACCGGAGACTCCCTTTTATGTACAAAGTTAGAAAAATGCTCGGCCCAATCATACCCCTGGTCCTGAATTGCATCCATTAAAGGCAGCAGCCACTCTTCGCCTGTTTCCTCGTATAACCAAAATACACTAATCATCAAATCCGCCCAGCGAAATTTGGCCCACGATTTCAGCGGCCTGGTTGAGAGAAGATTTTTCAAATGACGGCAAAAGCGGAGCATCGCAGGTATGATCCGTCTATCCTGGGTGGCTTGGTAGTATTGCACAAACACCTTAAAGACCAAGAATCGCGGCCAGGGATCATAGGCATCATTGCGGACATCGTGGCCTTGCACGGGGCCGATCCAACCATCCGCGTCCTGTCCATCTAAAAAGGCATCGACCCATTTTTTAGCCTTAGACTTTAGCTCCTCATTATCCAAAAGCCAAGCCAAAGGGACCAACCCATCGGCATAATAAGGCCCCCGTTCCCAGCCGTCCCTTGATCCCCCCAACCATTTGTTATCAGGACCTAAATCCGCCCACACTTCTTCGATGTGACCGGTTAGGCCCTCCGCTTGAATCTTTAGCTGATTTTTCAACCAACCCTTTGGTTTTACAGATCCGAGTGGAAGCGGTTCAAAGACTTTTTGAAGCAGCTGGTAATGATTCATCTTACGTCTCCCTTATGCATGTTTTCATTTAGTAAAGTAAACTCTTTAGTTAATTAGCACTTATTGTGTTCCGAAAAGTTGCGTGTAATATGCAAAATCAGAACGCATAATGGACTATTCAACGCCGATCCGTAAACTCCTTCTTGATTTACTAATAAAAATGTTTTAGTAAATAAAGTTTGTGTGTAGAGCTAAGGGACCCCCTCTACGCAGATACTCCCAAGCTTTAGAAGGAGAACCCTGCGGATTAGTAGAACTATTCGGTAATTCTTATTATCTAAGTTAAGTCGGGGGTTAAATTGTGAAAAGGGTAACGGGCAGTACCAGACTAGCCAAATCTATCAACCGGGCCTTGATCCTCCAAAGTTTTCACCGCCACGGCACCATCTCCAGAACAGATCTTTCAGCAGATACGGGGTTAACGTCCGGCACTATCTCCAATATTACCAGCGATCTCTTGGCGGAAGGCCTAATCAAAACTAGCGGAACAGTGGATTCTACCGGCGGAAGGCCGCAAATATTATTGGAGATTAATGCCGGGGCCCGCTTGGCAATCGGCACTAACATTGGCTCTACTAACGTAATCTCTGTCTTAACCCGGTTAGACGGAACTGTAATCAGACGCAAAGATTACACCATGGATCCGGCCTGGCCTTTGGAAAAGCAGGTGGACCAAATTATCCGAAGCATCGAAAAAGTAATACCTCCTGAGAAGAACAAACGCCAGCGAATTATTGGGGTGGGCCTTGGTGTTCCGGGACTAATACAAAGCAGAGCCGGACTTTCTGTCTTTTCCCCCAACTTAAAATGGCGCAATGTTCCCATCCAATCAATTCTAGAAAAAAGACTGGGGCTTTCCGTCACCATCGATAACTCGGTAAGAGTCGGGGCTTTAGGCGAACAATGGTGGGGCGCGGGTGCACAAGTATCGGACCTGGTTGCCCTCTACGTAGGAACAGGGGTGGGCGCAGGGTTAATTCTTGACGGCCGCCTTTATAAAGGATATAACGAGGCTTCGGGAGAAATCGGCCACGTGGTAGTAGCACCGGATGGACAGCTTTGCAGCTGCGGGCAGCGGGGCTGTTTAGAAGCCATGGCCTCAGGCCCGGCGATTGCCCGCAGGGCACTGCAGCAGCTAAAGGCGGGGGAACCCACCGTTTTAAGAGGCTTTAAAGAAACAATCACAGGAAAAACGGTCTATCAAGCCGCTAAACAGGGAGATCAGCTCAGTATTACCGTTCTTTTGGAAGCGGCCCGTTATATCGGCATTGGAATCTCTATTTTAATCAACCTTTTTAACCCGGAAATTGTAGTCGTAAACGGAGGAGTCAGCAACAGCTGGGATATTACCAGTAAGACCATAATTAATACTGCACGCTCGCTGGTTTTTGATGGCTCCAATCCATCAGTGCGCATAGTCCCCTCCACCCTGGGCAAGGGTGTAGGTCCTATCGGGGCAGCCACTTTAATCATTAAACAGTTCTTTGCGGGCCCAAATGTTAAATAACGAGTTGATTTTGGTATTCCCCTAAAGTTCCAGAAGGTATTTCGGCAATCGTATTGAATAATTTAGTAGTTAGTTTTCTTACATGTTAAACTAAGTTGAGAATCTATTCACGAGAAAGGGGGGTCAAATTAATTATTCAAGCTAATTAGTCTGCAACCGAAAATTAAAGGAGGATTCTATCAGTGAAAAAGACTGTGCTTAACAGCTTACTGGCCTTTGTGATCCTGTCGCTTTTGAGTTTTTCTGCCTTGGCGGCTCCCACCGTTTTAGAATACTGGACCATTTTCACCGGGCCTGACGGACAAACAATGCAAGCATTGGTAGACCAATTCAACGAAGAAAATCAAGGGAATATAGAAGTGCGCATGAGCATTATGCCTGGCGACAATTTCTACGAAAGTATTCTAACTGCTGTGATCAGCGGACGGGCACCTGATGTAGCCATCATGCACATGGATCGCCTCCCGGAATTTGCAGCGCAAGGAATTCTTTTGGAGCTTGATGAATATGTCGAAAACTTGGGATTAGATGCTTCCCAATACATCGAGGCTGTATGGGATGGAGGAGTCTTGGAAGGAAAACGATACGGTGTTCCCCTGGATGCCCATCCTTTAGTAATGTATTGGAATAAAGACATTTTCGCTGCAGCCGGACTTGACCCAGAGGCACCCCCCATGGATCGGGAATCTTTTATCGAAGTAACAAAGTCTCTAACCAAAGATACAACCGGAGACGGCACCGTAGACCAATGGGGGACCCAGCTCTCCGTCGCTTGGCCCAATTTCCAATACTGGTACTCCATTCTCTTCCAAAACGGCGGTGAGCTCTTTAATGCCGATAACACTAAAGCCGTTTTCAACAGCCCCGAAGCTGTTGATGCCCTCCAATACCTCGTAGATCTAATTTATGTAGAAGAAGTCTCCCCGGCCAATGTCCAAGTTGATGCTGATGTCGAGGCCTTTAAGCGCGGTGAAGTGGCCATAGAGTTTAACGGTATCTGGATGCTCAACGGCTACAGGGAACACCCCGGCCTTAATTTTGGTGCCGGCATGATTCCCCAGTGGGGTACAGAAAAACCAGCTGTTTGGGCCGGATCCCATCAATTCATAATTCCGCAGCAAAGACGGATGGATAAGACACAAGTTACAGCCGCTTTGGACTTTATTAAATGGATAGGTGACCACAGCCTGGAATGGGGCCTTGGAGGCCAGCTTCCTGCTAAGCTGTCCGTACTGGAAAGCGAAGAATTTCTATCCGATCCCCACCTGGGCTCGATTGCTGAATCAGCACCCTATATTGCCTTTCCTCACACGTTTTTCTTAAAATACGGCGAAGCGGTTGGTCCTGCTTGGGATGCTATTAATAAGGCCTTTCTTGGTGAACTGACACCACAGGAAGCCCTTGACGAAGCTGTGGATCTTGCCAATCGAATCTTAGCTGACTAGAAAGCGTAATAGAACACATTCATTGCGGGGAGTTTCTCCCCGCAATGTTCTAGGAGTGATAAATTGTGGCTAAACCGATCCGTCCTCGGCGCAGACTTTTTGGGGATGAAGGATTTTTTACCCCCTATTTGTACATCCTCCCCCACGCTCTTTTGTTTTTTATGTTCGTTCTTTACCCTATTTTCAAGGGTTTTTGGGTTAGCGTTACCGAATGGAATATGTTCTTTAACGAAGGGACATTTATTGGTCTCAAAAATTACGCCGATCTTTTTAACCCGGAAACTATTCAAAACGTCTATTATTGGCAAGCACTTAAGGCGACTTTAATTTTCGTTGTGGCAAGTGTCCCTCCTTTAGTCTTAGTTTCTTTGGCTCTTGCAATCCTGGTGACAGGTCCTCTTCCCTTTCGCTCCTTTTTCCAAACTGTTTACTTTATGCCCACAGCCCTGACTGTAGATCTGCACGATGTTTTCCTAGGTTAAATGCAATTTGATTTCTGTTAAAAGCAGAGGCGAAACTGCACTCTTGAGCCAGCGCAGCGAATTCGGGCCAGCAAAACTGCACGCAATTATCAGCGAAAAAAGCAGAGCCCAGTTGGGTTTTAAGGCCCGCCTGCAGGCGGGCCGGAGGTTATCATTAGAATTCTACGGCGAGCGGTTCATCCCCTTCTTCTAAATCATCATCCATGGCCAAACTGGCCATCAGAAGCTTGTGCGCCAATTCATCCAAAATATCCCCATCAGGTACGGCAATGACCAGAGCGGTTGTGTAGCAGTCCTGCAGGAGGATTTTGGTGGTGTATGAACCATCAACTTTAGATCTGTAAACTTCAATTTCCGCTGAATCTTCTATGTGAAATTCGTGAATCATTCTTATCCCCCTTTCCTTTACCTAGCCCAGAGCCAAACTGTTGACTGCGGCCAACACAGTCTCAGTATCAATAGTTTGCTTTTCAAGCTGGGTGCCCAGCAAGAGAGCATTAGTCATTACGGAGTTAATAGTCCTGGGTACTCCGTTAGCGTAACCGGCAAGAGCATTAATTGCGGCTTCATCAATGATAGAGCGGGCCCCGCCGGCTGCCTCAATGCGGCTGTAAACGTAATCTGTCGTTTCCTGTTTGTTCAACCCTTCGTAAGTGTAATGAACAACCACCCGTTGGGCTAATGCCTCGTGCACCGGCTTTGCCAAGATGCTGACCACGTGGGGTAAACCAACTAAGATTAAAGCGAAACAATCCATTGAATCGTAGTCTTGGTTCATCAACATCTTTAAGTCCCGAAAGATTTTGGTGTCAAGGTATTGACATTCATCGATGGCAATAAAGATCGTTTTCCTTTTTTCTTGCAGCAAATAGCGAACCCGCGCTTGAATGGCTTTAAACATGTCTGCCTTACGGCTTGACGGCTCCAAATTGAGCTCCAGGCAAAGCTGGCGGTAAAATTCATTGACACTGACTGTGGACAGGCAGATGTAACTGAGTTCCGCAATGTTTGGATTTAAACTATCGGCAAAACAGCGCACGGCATAAGTCTTGCCCATGCCGGGTGCTGCGGTGAAAAGGCCGATGCCTCTGGTTTTTTGCAGGTAATTCAACCGATCAATCATGTTTTTGTGGTCCTTGGAATTAAAAGCTTGTTGAACCGCCAACGACTTGTCGAAGGGGTTTAGAGTAAGCCCGTAGAAGTGTTTAAACATCTTCGCCACCACCGTTCATGGAGTAATCAATCTTAGGATTGTTTCTTTTCGTCCTTGAGTTTTCCAGCTTGTTTGTTGCTCGGATGGGATAACGGCCGTCTTCGTAAAGGATGTAGGCGCTTTTCATGTCATCAGGAAGAAAGCGCACTTCCACCTTCATGCCAATGAATTGCATGGGCACATCGTAGGAAACAGAGTCAATGGAGATGCTGGAGTCGTTTCTAACCTTGCGGTGCACTCTGTTGGTAAAGCATTCATCCAGCCATTCCCGGCTTTCAGCCTTCCTGATGCGCTCCCGGTGCCTTGAATAGCGCTCAAAAGGTGTTTCGCCGATATCCCGGTTAAATGTTTTGTTACGCATCCTCACATAGTCAGCCAATAAGCGGTTGAGTTCTTCAAGTGAGCTGACAGTAGACGGATCAAAACCATTCAGCCAGGTATCCTTAATTGTGCGGAACGCCCGTTCAACTTTGCCCTTGGCTGCCCCGTCTCGTACGGGTGCATGAATTTGGATGATTCCTAAAGAGCCGAGGATTAATTTAAGTTGAGTGTTGGAATAAGGCCCACCGTTATCCACATAAAGTTTACGGCAAATGCCGTAGCAGGCGACAGCCTCCTTTAACACCCGCTGGAAATTGTAGGCGGTATCCCGGTAAAAGAAACGTGCTCCCACAATCATGCGGGAATGGTCATCAACGATTGAAACCAAATAGGTCTTGCGGCGCCTGCCGCCTTCGGTGATGTAGATACTGTGGCAAGTGTCGGCTTGGTACATATCGCCGGGAAACTCTTCTTCAAAGGCTTTTCTGTCTTTAACGTTGGGCTGCCGGCCGGATTTAAGAGCGTTTTTCTTGATGAATCTCTGCACCGAGGAAACAGATGCCTGTGATTCTTTGATAAAGCCGTCAGTGATAAGCTTGTTGTAAATGAGAGTGGCATTAATCTTGGGGAATTGTTCTTTCAGCCGGTAAATCTCGGCAATCGCAGTGTCAGGCAGCACCCTTGAAGTGCCCGCATCGGAGCGGGTACGCGGCATTAGACCGTCCATTCCCCTTTTCTTGTAGGCCTGCTCCCATTTTTCAAAGGTGCTGTAGTTGTAAAACCTTTCAGTCCCATCGGGCAGTACCAGTGGTTTTTCCGATACTCTTTTGTAGTAGGCTTTTTTGCTGGGTTCACTGAACAGCCCCTGTATGGCCGGGGCGACGACCGAGAACCGTAAATGGGCCATTTCCACTGTTTTGCTGTAAGCGTTGTCATTAAATGTGTTTTTCATGACATTTCTCACCTCCACAATCAGCATAACAAGGTGAAACAGGCTTGAACATTTCGATTGTATGTGGAGCGGGTAAAAAGAAAAATGGACGAGTTCTAGTCTGGCGTGAATCTGCCGTTTTTTGGATAGCCGGTTTGATTTTGCAAAAAAGAATAGTTTGTGGTTGCAAAAAACATATGAAGGCGATGCAGCCCTTTTTCTGCCAGGAAAGCCAAGAATTCGTCCACCGAGGTTAAAGCATCCTCAAGAGCCCCCAGCCAGATTCTTTTATCCCTAAGGAAAGCGGCTTTCCACCGGTAAAGAGTGGAGACGGCGATCTCGTATTTGCTGCAGATTTGATTGACTGTTAAAGGGCTTAAGAAATGATCTTTCATTACTGCCAGGATGAAAAAGAGGCAATGTGATTTAAAGGGGATAATGAATTCAGGCAGGATTGCGTGGGTGGAATCACAGGAAGCGCACTTTGAGCGGGTGGGACAGACAGTATTGTAAAGCACGCTACCCTTTTCAAAGCTGATAAGATAACGCTTGTACGTGCCGTGGTCTTCCCAGCCGGGCAGCTTGGCTCCACATTTGGGGCAGGAATAATCGTGGACATTGATTACGTTTGTGTAGTAAAAAAACAAATCGCCAACAGAGAAATGATTAAAATTTATCTTGCATAACAGGCTGAATCCTCTTATCATAAGAATAGACCTCTCTTGTTGGGGGGGTTAGGGGAAAGTGCCTGCTGGCAAAGCTGAGGCACTTTCTCCGCGTTCATTGTCATAAATTAACTATAAGGTGCAGGGCTTTTAAAATCAATATGCGGATCAAAAAAAGCCGTAAAACACGGCCAATAAAAATCCTACTGGGAAGCCACCAACAGAATTTAAAGAGAAGTAATTGTATTGTTTTTATAGATTAGAGATTGCAGGTCTACAAT
>LSQX01088601.1_pt1 | contig 19016 bp, 15 predicted proteins | sample 654561 | NCBI WGS metagenome assembly LSQX01 (sample SAMN04489861, study PRJNA283612) | anaerobic digester metagenome | isolation source: 4 biogas reactors fed with cattle manure at either 37C or 55C with and... | place: Denmark: Kongens Lyngby | collected 2014
CACAAAGTCATTTTTTACACGCATTAAGATAGGCTGAGTTTCAGGATCACCTAAACGACAGTTAAACTCAAGTACCTTAATTGGACGCGTGGCGTCATCACCCTCACCGATCATCACACCAGCATATAAAAAGCCAGTGTATTCGATACCGTCGGCTTGCATGCCCTCAATGGTAGGGATAACCGCTTCACGTAAAATACGATCGTGAATAATGTCATTAACAATAGGAGCAGGGGAATAAGCACCCATACCACCAGTGTTTGGACCACGGTCCCCATCTAATTGACGCTTATGGTCTTGGCTAGAAGCGAGGGGTAAGATGGTTTTACCATCACACATGACGATAAAGCTGGCTTCCTCGCCTTGTAAGAACTCCTCAATGACGACTAGGGCACCGGCCTCACCGAATTGACCACCGAGCATATCGTCAATCGCTTGGTGAGCCTCTTCGAGCGTCATAGCAACAACCACACCCTTACCAGCAGCTAGACCATCGGCTTTAATAACGATGGGTGCGCCTTGTTGATCGACATAAGCGTGCGCTGGCTCAGCTTCGCTAAAGCTAGCATAAGCTGCGGTCGGGATATTGTGACGAACCATGAAGGCTTTGGCAAAATCCTTGGAGCTTTCTAATTGGGCAGCTTCTTGGGTTGGGCCAAAAATGGCCAAACCCGCCTCGCGAAACACATCAACCACACCCGCAGCTAAAGGCGCCTCTGGGCCGACAACGGTTAAAGCAACTTGATTGTCTTTGGCAAATTGTAATAGATCGTTTGGGTCGCTAAGCTCAACGTTAACGAGACGCTCGGAGCGTGCCGTGCCGCCATTACCTGGGGCCACAAAGATCTTATCCGCTTTGGAGGATTTTGAAAGACACCATGCTAATGCATGCTCGCGGCCACCGCCACCAATCACTAAAATATTCATAAGGATTTTGTTAAAACTTTTTAAGATTAAATTATTAATTACTCAACTGCTTCTTCTTCGTCGAATACAGCGTTGGTGTAGACCTTTTGTACGTCGTCTAAGTCTTCAAGCATATCGATGATGTTTTGCATCGTTGTAGCCTCATCACCGCTTAGCTCGATCTCATTTTGAGGGCGCATAATAATTTCTGCTACCTCTGGCTCAAGACCTGCTGCCTTGAAAGCATCGCGTACTTGGGCGAAATCAGTTGGTGCAGAAATTACCTCGGTTAAACCGTCTTCGTCGGTTTCAATGTCTTCGGCGCCAGCCTCTAGTGCAACCTCCATAATTTGCTCTTCATCAACATCAGGGGCAAAAAGAAATTGACCCACATGATCGAACATAAAGGTGACCGAGCCATCGGTACCGAGGTTGCCGCCGTTTTTAGTTAGGGCGTGGCGTACGTCAGCCACTGTACGAGTGCGGTTGTCGGTCATGCAGTCAACAATAACAGCTGCACCAGCAACACCATAACCCTCGTAGCGAGCGAATTCGTAATCGTCGCCATCGGCGGCACCCGCGCCACGCTGAATCGCACGATTAATATTGTCTTTAGGCATATTGCTCGCGGCTGCTTTGTCCATAGCTAAGCGTAAAGGCGGATTGGTCTCGGGGTCAGGGCCACCGGTACGCGCTGCAACCGTAATCTCACGAATGATTTTTGTCCAAATTTTGCCTCGTTTGGCGTCCTGGCGACCTTTGCGGTGCTGGATATTCGCCCATTTACTATGACCTGCCATAATGCTCTATTAATTAAAAAAGGTTAAACTGATGGAAATTTATTGTTAGTATTAATTTTAAGTATTTTATTGTGCTTTGATTTTACAATGATTAGCACATTACTTTTAAAATAACTAGGTATTATAGCCTTTTTTAAGAGGAAATTTTATGCTCGAGCCAATTGCCTTAGGACGTAATTCACAAACCGAGGTTGTATTACAACCAAAACTAGCCAACCGACACGGTTGCATTACGGGTGCTACTGGTACGGGTAAAACGGTGACCTTGCAGCTTATGGCCCAAGCTTTCTCTAATATCGGCACACCAGTTTTCTTAGCTGATGTCAAAGGCGACCTATCAGGTATTTCACAGGCAGCAGCGCTAAGTCCAGGCTTACAAAAGCGCCTAGATAAATTAGGTTTGCCTGAGCCTGAGTGGGGCGGTTGTCCTACGGTGTTTTGGGATGTTTTTGGGGAAAAAGGGCATCCAGTACGCGCCACCATTAGTGATATGGGTCCGTTATTATTGGCTCGTGTTATGAATCTCAATGACACCCAAACGGGCATTTTGAATATTTGCTTTAAACTAGCCGACGATGAGGGTCTATTGCTTTTGGACCTCAAAGATTTGCGCTCTATGTTGCAGTTTGTTGCTGATAATGCGCGCGATTTGCGTCCTACCTATGGCAATATTTCACCTGCTTCGGTGGGTGCGATTCAACGCTCATTATTAGAGCTTGAGGTACAGGGTGCGGACCAGTTTTTTGGTGAGCCCATGCTTGATATCTTTGATCTTATGCGCACCAATGCCCAAGGCAAGGGTATGGTCAATATCTTAGCGGCTGATAAATTAATGCAGTCACCTAGATTATATGGTGTCTTTTTATTATGGCTATTAGCAGAGTTATTTGATAACTTACCTGAGGTGGGCGACCCCGAACAGCCTAAATTTGTGTTCTTCTTTGATGAAGCGCATTTATTATTTGATAATGCGCCCAAAGCTTTATTAGAACGCATCGAGATGGTGGTTCGTTTAATCCGCTCTAAGGGGGTGGGGGTATATTTTATTACGCAAAACCCATTAGATATTCCCGAAACCGTATTAGGTCAATTAGGTAATCGTGTGCAACACGCTTTGCGCGCCTATACCCCTCGTGATCAACGTGCGGTCAAAACAGCGGCTGATACGATGCGTCCTAATCCGCCACTTGATATTCAGCAAGCCATTACTGAGTTAGGGGTGGGCGAGGCTTTGGTATCATTTTTAGACCCCAAAGGTATTCCTTCGCCGACTGAGCGTGTCTGGATGTTTGCCCCAGGTAGCCGTATTGGCTTAGCCACTGATGAGGAAATTGCACGAGTACGTGCTAACTCGCCTTTTGGTGGCAAATATGATCAATCTTATGATCGTGATTCTGCTCATGAGGTATTAAATCGCCGTGCTCAAGCAGAGGCTCAAGCCGCAGCAGCTCCACAACAAGAGAGTGATTCTGGCAGCATTAGTGGCATGCTAAGAGATGCCTTATTAGGCTCTACTGGACCTAGAGGTGGCCGACGTGAGGGTATTGTTGAGCAGGCAGCCAAAACTGAGGCTCGCCGCATTACTAGAAATTTAATTCGTGGCGTCTTGGGCTCATTATTAGGTGGTAGCAAACGCCGTTAAACCGTTAAACATTAGTTAATTTAAAAAGAGGAGGGTATTAATACCTTCCTCTTTTTGATTATTCTTGATGCTTAGTTACTTCATTAGGAAATATCATCGCATAAGCTTCTGGTGCATTGTGTTGCAATAGCTTTTTATTGAGCTTGGTAAATAACTCAAATTCCTCTTTTGAGAAGCAAGCAAAATACTGGTTTAACATTTCCTCAATCGTTTTAATAATTTCGGCTCGTAAATGGTGGCTTTTCTCAGTCAAAGCCAGTTTCACTACACGCTTATCTGTTTTAGAGCGTTCGCGTTTAATCAAGCCCTTGGCTTCAAGTCGATTGAGGGTACGAGTCATTGCCCCAGTGTCGACGCCAATCAGCTCAGCAAGTTGGGCCGCCGTATTAACCTTACCTGAGTCAAGTAAGAGAATGGGTCGCCACTGAGCGCCAGTTAGGCCTAAAGGTAAAAGACCATTATCTAGTTGCTCAACAATCGATTTATTAAGCAAACGCATTATATTGCCGGCGTTTTTATCGTTGTTGATGGTTGAGTTAGTGTCTAATGTAATGTGTTTCATCATTTTGTTGTAAAACTCAATAACAAAGAGGGGTTATTAAGCGTGCTACTATTTATATAGTTTATGCTTTATGCAGTTTACATCTTATAAGATTAAATTAGCATTAAAAATAGGTAGTTAAAGATTATTTATCTATATTTTTAGTAATTATATATGGATAATCCCTTTAATTATTTAGTACTTAGAGGAGAACGCTTGATGACTATACAAACAAAGAAAATAGAGATTAAAAACCATGGCGAACCATCGGTAATGGAGTGGGTTGATACGGTGGTTGAGGCGCCTGCTGCTCATGAGGTGCAAATTGAGCAAAAGGCAATTGGTCTAAATTTTATTGATATTTATTTTCGCACTGGCCTTTATGATAATCCCTTGCCTCATGGCCTTGGCTTTGAGGCCAGCGGTGTAGTGACTGCAGTGGGTAGCGAGGTTGAGCATCTAAAAGTAGGCGATCGTGTGGCCTACGGTCAAAGTCCTCTAGGTGCTTATGCGTTGGTACGCAATGTACCAGGTTTCCAAGTGGTTAAATTGCCCGATGAAATCTCTTTTGAAGAGGGTGCAGCAATTATGCTTAAGGGGCTAACAGCTTGGTATTTATTACGCCAAACCTATAGGGTACAAGCAGGTGAGACGATTTTATTACATGCGGCTGCAGGTGGTGTGGGCTTAATTGCGACGCAATGGGCCAAGGCCTTAGGTGTTAAGGTTATTGGTACCGCATCCAGTGTCGAGAAGATTGCCCTTGCCAAGGAGCACGGCGCTTGGGAAATGATTAACTACAAAGAAGAGGATGTCGTAGCGCGTGTAATTGAGTTGACCAATGGTGAGAAATTACCGGTGGTCTACGATGGCGTGGGTAAAGATACCTTTGAAATTTCTTTAGATTGCTTACGACCACGTGGCTTATTAGTGAGCTACGGTAATGCCTCAGGTGCAGTGACGGGTGTTAATTTAGGTATTCTTGCGACCAAGGGGTCGCTTTATGTGACTCGTCCTTCGGTTGGTGCTTATGTGCCAACGCGCGAAACGATGCAAGAAGCAGCAGATGAGTTATTTGAACAAGTTGTGTCGGGTAATATTAAGATCCGAATCGATCAAAAAGTACCTTTGCTCGATGTGGCTAAAGCGCATGCCGATTTGGCTGCAGGTCGTACCACAGGTTCGACTATCTTAACGCTTTAGTTTTAAATCATTTGAAAAAATAGAGCAGCTTATTAATTTAAGCTGCTCTATTTGATCTTATTGCTCTTGGTGATATTTCATTACCAACTCAACCTCTTTTTTAGAGCCTAAGCAGACGCCAACACGTTGGTGCAATTCGCTAGGATCAATATCGAGGATGCGCTGCTTACAATCGGTAGAGGCGCCCCCCGCTTGCTCAACTAAGAAGCTCATTGGGTTGGCTTCGTACATTAGACGTAATTTACCTGCTTTTTGGGGCTCTCTAGCATCCCATGGGTACATAAAAATACCGCCACGCATAAGAATACGGTGCACATCAGCCACCATTGAAGCAATCCAGCGCATATTAAAGTTTTTCTTACGAGGACCTGTTTCACCCGCTAGGCAATCATTGATGTATTGACGAACAGGTTCTGCCCAATGTCTGTGATTGGACATATTAATAGCAAATTCTTGCGTCTCTTCGGGAATGGTAATGTCATCGTGAGTTAGAAGCCATTCATCAACTTCCTTGTCATAGGTAAAACCAACCACACCTTGACCTACGCTTAAAATTAAAATGGTTTGTGGTCCATAGATGGCATAACCTGCGGCAACTTGCTGATGACCTGCTTGTAAAAAGTCTTTTTCTGTTAAATCCGCAGCACCATGGGGTGATTTTAAAATAGAAAAAATCGTACCAATAGAGGCGTTAATATCAATATTCGATGAGCCATCTAAGGGGTCAAAAAGCAATAAATAGTCACCAGTTTTCTCAGCATTTTTTAGACTGTAAAACTCATCCATTTCCTCAGAGGCAATGCCTGCAAGTAAGCCGCTCTTAGCATTTTCTTCTAATAAAATATCATTGGCGATTACATCGAGCTTTTTTTGTACCTCACCTTGCACGTTCTCTGAGCCCAAGCTACCTAACACACCTGCTAATGCACCTTTAGCTACTTTATTACTAATGATTTTGCAGGAGTCGGTAATGGATAATAAGAGTTCAGAAAGCTCTTGATTAATGTGTTGTTGACTTTGTAATGAAGCCAAATAGTCAGAAAATTTAGTATTTGACATGCTTTTTCCTAAAAATAATGTTCAATGATATTCTTTAGCGTGTAATGCTCAAGGTCTTAGTGACGACCTCACGCAAGTTTTTAGAGATGGTATCTTGTGCTGCAATTTGTTCAAGCGCTTTTTTCATCTGTGATTGGTACGGTTCAGCATAGTGCGTCCAATTATCCAAAACACGGGCTAAGCGAGCGGAAATCTCAGGGTTAAACTCGTCGATTTGTAAAACCTGATCAGCCCAAAATAGATAAGATTCACCATCTTCGCGATGAAATCCTCGGATATTATTTAAACAGAACTGAAAAATCAATGCACGAGCACGGTTTGGATTAGTGAGGTTAAAGGCTGGGTGTGCCATTAAACCCTTAATGTCTTTTAACTCAGTTTGACGCGATGCGGCTTGAACAGCAAACCACTTATCAATGGCCAAGGCATTATGTTGGTAGGATTCATAAAAACTTTTTAATGGTAAGGAATCCCATTGAACATCAATGAAATTAATAATCGCGCTTAATGCAGCTAAACGATCCGTAATATTATCGGCAGCTTCGAATTGTGTTTTGCTAACCTCAACGGCATCAGGGTGTTGAATGGCTACTAATTGCTTGAGCGCTAAATTTTTGAGATGACGATGACCAGACTCAATTGCATTTACCTTGTAAGGCGCATCAATGTTGTTTTCAACATAAGTTGCCCACCAATCCTTTTGAAGTTGATGCGCTAAGGCCTGTTCCAATAGCTCATAAGCCTGAGCTAAGCGTTGCGGATCGACACTTTCAATTTGTTCTAAAATGATTTTAATGCCTGGTAGGGTCAATAAAACCGCGCGATAAGCTGAGTCTAAAGCTGGGTCGAGTAAGTTTTTACGCCATAAATCAATGACTTGCTGATTAACAGGTAGGGTCTTGGCATCATAGTCATTGAGATTTTCTAAAGCATATATGCGTTTGATTTCATTAGTCGCTATGATTTGTACTGCCTCCCAACGATTGAAGTGATCGCTGTCATGAGCAGCCAGAGTCATCAGCTCCTCTGGGCTGTAATCATAGTCAATAATGACCGGTGCTGAGAAGTTTCTCAAAATTGATGGAATCACATCATGACTGACACGTTCAAAAACAAAGTCCTGACTTTCTTCTTTTAAGTGCAGTAGGACCTCATTGTAATGACCCCCATTAAACTCAAACGATACGGGCTTGCCCTCAATATCAATTAGAGCAATAGCAATCGGAATATGGAAAGGTAGTTTTACAAAATCATTTGAGAGTGTTTCAACGCCAACTTTTTCACAACTTTGCTTCATGCTTAAAGTAAGAGTTTGGGCTGAGGCGTCATAATGTGTTTTGATACTTACTTTAGGGGTGCCTGCTTGCTGATACCAGCGTTTAAATACGGTTAAATCGGCGTCGGCTTGTCTTTGTTGATAGGCCCATTCCATGGCATCTACAAAGTCATCACAAGTGACGGCTTGACCATCGTGACGACGAAAATACTCTTTAATGCCCTGTTGGAAAGTCTCTTCGCCCAAAATAGTGTGCAGCATACGAATTACCTCAGCACCTTTTTCATAAATGGTGTAGGTGTAGAAATTACTTATTTCCTCGTAGCTATTAGGACGGATGGGGTGCGCCATGGGGCTAGCATCCTCAGGAAACTGGAAGGTTTTAAGGCGGTTAACGTCATCGATGCGTTTGACAGCACGGGCTGTCTTAGCCTCGTCTTCAGTTAGACCAAGGCTCTTCATATCAGCTGAGAACTCTTGCTCTCTAAATACTGTTAATCCCTCTTTGAGGCTTAGTTGGAACCAATCACGGCAGGTAACACGGTTGCCAGTCCAGTTATGGAAATACTCATGACCTATAACAGCTGCTACATCGGCGTAGTTATCATCGGTGGCAGTGTGTGGGTCAGCGAGCACATAAGCAGTGTTAAAAATATTTAACCCCTTATTTTCCATGGCGCCCATATTAAAATCGCCCACGGCAACAATCATAAAACGCTCTAGATCTAAACTCAGATCAAAGCGGTCTTCGTCCCAACGAATGGAGCGCTCTAAGCATTCTAAAGCCCATTTAGTTTGCTTGTAAGTGCCCTTATCGCTATAAATTTGTAATAACACCTCACGACCATCAGCTAGTGGGGTCATTTTTTCACGTAAATCAAAATCACCCGCTACTAAAGCAAATAAATAAGCCGGTTTTCTAAAAGGGTCATGCCAAGTCGCCTGGTGATAGCCATCGGGTAAATCCTCTTGGCTTAACAAATTACCATTGGATAATAAAATAGGGTAGTCATTTTTAAGAGCGCACAGAGTCACCTCAAACTCACTCATCACATCGGGCCTGTCTGGGTAATAGGTAATGCGTCTAAAACCCTCAGCCTCACATTGGGTATAAAAATGACCACCTGAGCGATATAAGCCCATAAGTGTTTTGTTATTTTCTGGCTGATTGCTACAACTGATACGAAGTTCAAAATCACCCGAGCAGTTGAAAATAGTCAAACCGTCCTCATCTAAATGGTATTCATCAGCGGCAAGTGCTGAACCGTTGCGAGAGATTTCGATAAGCTCAAGCTCCTCACCATTTAGGTACATATCATGGGGTTGTTCGCCTTTGCTTTGTACTTGTAAAGTACTATTGACACGGGTCTTATTGGCGTCTAAATTGAACTCTAAGCTCACTTTAGTAATCTCAAATGGATAGGCTTGGTAATCGTCGCGATAAATAGTGGTGGTTTGCTTTTTAGTCATAAAATAAATCGAGTAGTTGTTTGGCGTTATATTTGTACTATGTTGGTTATTATAAGTTAATCGTACAGGGTACTAAACAGCATAAAATTTTATCTACTTAAATTTAACAAAGAAATTTTCAAGCAGTAAATGCTAATACAATGAATAAGCCTCAATACGATAGAGGATAGAGCGATGAATAATTTTAGTTTTCAAAGACTGTGGCGCTTTTTTGCGCTTTCTTTACTGGTTTTTTTAACCGCTTGTGCTACAAGTAATACTTTTACGGTGCAACAAGAGGTGTTTCAGCAGTTAGGTGGTGTAGCCCCTAAGGGTACTTATGCCTTTAGAAAGGCCGATACTCAAGATCTTGAGCGCAGTGCCTATGCAAATTTATTACAGCAACATATGCCGCGCACTGGTTTATATCAAGCCACTTCTGAAAAGACTGCAGATTATATCGTTGATTTCTTTTATAAAACAGAGCGTCGTCAACAGCTAGTCCAAGAAACTTATAACGATCCTTTCTTTTTCTACCCTTATATGGGTTTTGGGTATTGGTCAGGTAGTCGTTACTACGGTGGTATGAATATGATGTTCCACCCGTCGTTGTTTTATAATTCCAGCTCGACGGTGACCGAGGTTAGCTATAACTATTACACCCTAAGAGTATTACTTAGTCGACGTGCTGACAATCAAACTGTTTATCAGTCTACTGTAGCAGCTAGCAGCCAAGCACCTTTAGTTAGGGTGATGCCATACCTAATGGCAGCCGTATTTGACGGTTACCCAGGTCAAAGCACACAGGTCAGAGAGGTTGTTTTTGATTTAGATCAACCAGGTGCCGGTTTAGGAATCCCAGGTAGCATTAATACTCAGGGCACCAAGCGAGTTGACCAAGAGGAGTCGCTATTAAAAAATAGTGACCTACCATAGCAACATCATTACAAGCAATATAAGAGTTAGATTTACATGAGTTTACAAAGCCAAGTTAAAGAGCCCCAGTTGGCTACATCATTAGTTATGCCAAGCCCAGAGAGCTCAATGAGCATTGCTAAGTCCTTGTTATTAGAGCCATGGGGGCTCAACGACAACCATCTTGAACAAGCCATGGCAGAGATGTTTAGCCATCAGGTTGATTATGCAGATTTGTATTTTCAATACAGTAGTAGCGAGGGCTGGTCACTCGATGAGGGCATTGTGAAGTCAGGCTCTTTTAATATTGAGCAGGGTGTTGGCGTACGTGCAGTGGTTGACGAAAAAACAGCCTTCGCTTATTCCGATACGCTGTCTCCCGAGGCTTTGTTAGAGGCAGCAACGACGGTTAAGACCATTGCTGCCCATGGTGCCAAGGATCGTGCGATTCAGGTACAACCTAAACTTACAGCGCATAACCTTTATACGGCAGATGACCCCTTAAACTCGCTTAGCGCAGAGGAAAAGGTTGCCTTATTAGAAAAAGTTGAGCGTGTGGCCCGTGCTCGTGATCCGCGTGTGATTCAGGTGATGGCGAGTTTAGGAGCTACCCGTGATGTCGTGCTTATCGCAGGCAGCGATGGCCGTTTAGTGGCCGATGTGCGCCCATTAGTACGTCTTTCGGTTAATGTGGTGGTTGAGCAAAATGGTCGTCGTGAAAGCGCTGCCGCTGGGGGCGGTGGTCGTTTTGGCTTAAATTATTTCACTGATAGCTTAATTGACGAATATGTCAATCGTGCGGTTGATGATGCCTTAATTAACTTAGAGTCGCGCCCAGCACCAGCGGGGCAGATGACCGTTGTTTTAGGATCTGGTTGGCCTGGTATCTTATTGCATGAAGCTGTTGGTCATGGTCTAGAGGGTGATTTTAATCGCAAAGGTTCTAGTGTGTTTTCAGGTCGTATCGGTGAGCAAGTTGCCTCTAAGGGCGTCACTGTGATCGACGATGGCACCATGCAAGATCGTCGCGGTTCACTCAATGTTGATGACGAGGGTAATCCTACTCAACATAATGTGCTGATTGAAGACGGTGTGTTACGTGGCTATATGCAAGATACGCTTAATGCCCGTCTTATGGATACCACAGTAACGGGTAACGGCCGTCGTGAGTCTTATGCTCACTTACCGATGCCACGTATGACTAATACCTATATGTTGGCAGGTGATAAAGATCCTCAAGAAATTATCGAATCAGTCCAAGATGGTATTTATGCAGTCAACTTTGGTGGTGGTCAGGTTGACATTACCAGCGGTAAATTTGTTTTCTCGGCTTCAGTTGCCTATCGTATCGAAAACGGTAAGGTGACTTACCCAGTTAAGGGTGCCACCTTGATTGGCAGTGGTATTGAAGCAATGAACCAAGTCTCGATGGTGGCTAATGATCTTAATTTAGACCCAGGTGTTGGTACGTGCGGTAAAGATGGTCAGAGCGTACCCGTAGGTGTTGGTATGCCAACCATTCGTATCGATGGCCTTACCGTAGGTGGTACTGCCTAAAATTTTTATATGGCTGATCAACATGCTAAGACCATATAAGTAGCCTAACTACTTAAAAAATAATACAAAAAGGCTATTTATTATGGTTTTAGTCATTATGTTGCAATACAATATAACTACGATTGATGAAAAGCCATCAGTTTCAGAATTTAGATTTTTGGAGTTATAAAGGTGTCTTACAATACCGACGATATACGCATTGATGAAATCCATGAGTTAACCCCGCCATCACACTTGATGCGCGAGTTTCCTTGTACGCCAGAGGTATCAAGCGTGGTTCACGAATCACGTGAGGCAATTCATAAGATTTTGCACGATCAAGATGATCGTCTTTTAGTCGTTGTGGGTCCATGCTCGATTCACGACACCAAGGCTGCTCTTGAATATGCCGATTTATTAAAAGCCGCTCGTGATAAGTATCAGGGTGAGCTAGAGATAGTCATGCGTGTTTATTTTGAAAAACCGCGTACTACCGTGGGTTGGAAAGGCCTAATTAACGACCCGGATTTAGATTCTAGCTTTAAAATCAACAAGGGTTTACGCATTGGTCGTGAGTTACTGTTAGATATTAACGCCAAGGGCCTACCTGCAGGTTGTGAATTCCTCGATATGATTAGTCCACAATACTTAGCTGACTTAGTATCATGGGGTGCTATTGGTGCTCGTACGACTGAGAGCCAAGTGCATCGTGAGCTATCTTCAGGTTTATCTTGCCCAGTCGGTTTCAAAAACGGTACCGATGGTAACGTTAAGATTGCGGTTGATGCAGTACAAGCAGCTTCACGTCCACACAGTTTCTTATCTGTGACCAAGGGTGGCCACTCAGCTATTGTTCGTACACGTGGTAACGAGGACTGCCATATTATTTTACGTGGTGGTAACGACGGTCCTAACTACAGTGCTGAGCACATTCAAGCTGCTGCTGACGTAGTTGAGCAAGCGGGCCTTAAGCCTAAGATTATGATTGATGCGAGCCACGCTAATAGCTCTAAAAACCCTGAAAATCAACCATTAGTTATGGACGACGTTGCGCAGCAAGTAGAGACAGGCGATGAGCGCATTATGGGTGTGATGATCGAGAGCCACCTAGTTGCGGGTCGTCAAGATCAAGAGCCTGGTAAAGATCTAGTTTACGGTCAGAGTATTACCGATGGCTGTATTGACTGGGCTACTACTGATAAAGTCTTAGCGCGTTTAGCCGAAGCAGTTAAAGTTCGTCGTCAAAAAACTGCCTAATCGAAAAACGCTGTATCAGCATTTTGATTTATGTAAAAATGGCTAAGTGATTCATGGCAATTGCTTAGCCATTTCCTATTATTTTTTTAAGTATTCAATGAACAATTCCCCAGCACCTTCAAAAGGTAAACGCGTTGTTATCGGTATGTCAGGGGGCGTAGACTCTTCAGTTAGCGCTTGGCTACTCAAGCAACAAGGTTACGATGTGGTCGGTCTTTTTATGAAAAACTGGGAAGACGATGACACCGATGAGTATTGCTCAAGTCGTCAAGATTTGCTTGACGCTGTGAGTGTGGCCGATTTATTAGGGATTGAGATTGAGGCAGTTAATTTTGCTGCCGAGTACAAAGACCGTGTTTTCTCCGAGTTCTTACGTGAGTACTCTGCCGGTCGTACTCCTAACCCTGATGTGCTTTGTAATGCAGAAATTAAGTTTAAGGCTTTCTTAGACCATGCGATGGCCTTAGGTGCCGATCATATTGCTACTGGGCATTATGCGCGCGTGCGTCAAGTCGAGGGTCCTAATGGTCCAGAGTTCCAATTATTAAAAGGCGTGGATCCGAGCAAGGATCAAAGCTATTTCTTACATCGTTTAAATCAAGCTCAATTAAGTAAGACCTTATTCCCTTTAGGCGAACTTCATAAAACTGAGGTGCGCAAAATCGCTGAGCAACTCGAACTGCCTAATGCAGACAAAAAAGACTCTACCGGTATTTGCTTTATTGGTGAGCGCCCATTTAGGGAGTTCTTAAATCGTTATTTACCCACTAAACCGGGTCCTATGGTCACTGATACGGGTGATGTCGTCGGTGAGCATATGGGTTTATCTTTTTATACCTTGGGTCAGCGCAAGGGCTTAGGCATTGGCGGCGTAAAAAACTATCAAAGCGAAGATGGTATAGCGCCTGCATGGTTTGTCGCGCGTAAGGATTTAGAAAACAACACATTAATTGTCGTCAATGGTCATGACCATCCATGGCTTTTAAATAAAGAGTTAGTAGCAGAGGACGTTAGCTGGGTTGCAGGTCATGCGCCCGAAGCTGGTAATTACGCGGCAAAAACGCGCTATAGACAAGCTGATGCACCATGCTCTTTTAAAGTGACTGACAATGGTTTTAGCCTGAGTTTTCCCGAAGCCCAATGGGCTGTAACACCTGGTCAATCAGCCGTGTTATACGATGGGGATGTATGCTTAGGCGGCGGTATTATTTATTAACTATTCAATTTAAAGACTATGAAAATTGCGGATCAATTAACAACACTAAACGCTTTATCGCCAATCGATGGTCGTTATGCATCGCGTGCTGATGCTTTACGTCCATTTTTATCAGAAGCCGGCTTTATGGCTCACCGTGTGGAGGTTGAGGTAGCTTGGCTAAAAGCCTTAGCCGAAGCGGGTTTGCCTGAGTTACCATCCTTTGATGCTGATGCTATTGCTGTATTAGATAGCTTAGTTAGCGATTTCACCGAGGACTGCGCTGTACGTATTAAGGAAATTGAAAAAACCACCAACCATGACGTTAAGGCGGTTGAATACTTCCTCAAAGAAAAAGTAGCAGATCACAAATCTTTAGCTGAAGCAGCTGAGTTTATTCACTTTTCTTGTACCTCTGAAGATATTAACAATACCTCTCATGCGCTAATGCTAACGCGTGTGCGTGACCAAGTGGTTTTACCTAAGTTAAGACAGGTATTAGAGCAAATGATTAAGTTTGCTCATGAGCTAGCTGATCAGCCAATGCTATCTCGCACTCACGGTCAACCTGCTAGCCCAACGACGATGGGTAAAGAGTTCGCTAACTTTGCTGAGCGTCTAAAGCGTGCAATTAAGCAAATTGAGGATGTTGAGCCCTTAGCTAAACTCAACGGTGCAACTGGTAACTACAACGCACACCTAAGTGCTTACCCAGAGGTTGATTGGCCTGCTTTAAGCAAAAAGGTATTAAATGGCTTAGGTTTAACTCAAAACGAATACACTATTCAGATTGAGCCACATGACTGGATGGCGCAATTATTTGATGCCATTGGCCGTGCTAATACCATCTTAATTGATTTTAACCGCGATATTTGGGCTTATATTTCATTAGGCTTCTTCAAACAGCGCCTAAAAGAGGGTGAGGTAGGCTCTTCTACCATGCCTCACAAAGTTAACCCGATTGACTTTGAAAACTCTGAGGGTAACCTCGGTTTAGCCAATGCGGTGTTCCGTCATTTATCTGAGAAGTTACCTATTTCTCGTTGGCAGCGTGACTTAACTGACTCTACTGTATTAAGAAACTTAGGTGTTGGTTTGGGTTACTGCATGGTGGCATGGGATTCTTGCCTAAGAGGTATGGGTAAATTAGAGCTTAATGCTCAAGTAATCGATGCCGATTTAGATGCTTGTTGGGAAATTCTAGCTGAGCCAGTACAAACTGTTATGCGTCGCTACGGTTTACCACAACCTTATGAGCAGTTAAAGGACTTAACTCGTGGTCAAGGTATTACTGAAGCTGCTTTAACTGAGTTTATTAAGGGCTTAGATCTACCAACTGATGCTAAGCAGTATCTATTAGATCTAAGGCCACGTACCTATATTGGTCATGCAGCTAAATTAGCTAAAGACTTTAAAGCGTAATAAATACATTTTAGAATATTATATAAAACAAGGGGTTGAGCTCGATTTGAGGTTGGCCTGACAAGAGGGCACTCAATAAGTTAATATCTACTTATTGAGTGTGGCTAAAATCAAAAAAACTTGGGATTTATATTAGATATTTATTAATTAATAATTTATAATCAATAAGTCTTAAGGATTTAAAAGGGAAATTGACATATGAAAAAATTATTAAGCGCAATCGTATTAGCTAGCTGCGGTTTAGTAGCAACTTCTGCTAATGCCGAGGTTAAATTTGAATCACCCGAAGATGCAATTGAGTACCGTCAAGCTGCTTTTAAATTAGTGGGTAATGTTTTCGGTAGTCGTTTAGGTGACGTTGCTCGCGGTGATGTTGAGTACGACGCAGAAGCGGTTAAGCAAAATGCTGCAACCCTTAAGGTGTTGATGAATCTTCCATGGGATGGTTTCGGTGAGGGCACCCAGGGTGGTAACGCTGAAGACAAAGTCTGGTCTAACAAGGCTGATTTCGACGAAAAAGCTGAAGCTTCTATTAAAGCTGTTGCGGCCTTAGATGAAGCAGCTCAAAGTGGTGATTTAAACAAATTTAAAGCTGCTTTTGCTGATGCAGGTAAGTCTTGTAAAACCTGTCATGATAGCTACCGCAAGAAGTAATCAATTGCTTTAGCTAATTGTAGATAGTAAAAGAGGAGCGTTATACAGCGCTCCTCTTTTTTTATGCCTACTTTTTTACTTAATAAATAAAATAAAACGCTCCGGCGATAATAATGCCCGAAACAATTAGGGTAAAGAGGCAGAAGCCCATGATATCACGCGCTTTAAGACCTGCAATGGCAAGGGCAGGGAGTGCCCAAAACGGTTGAATCATATTGGTCCAAGCATCGCCCCAAGCAATTGCCATCGCCATTTTTGCTTGTTCTACATGACCACCCATGGCATTAATTTGATTGACTGCTTCAATCATCACAGGTGCCTGAACAGCCCATTGACCGCCACCACTTGGGATGAAGAAGTTAACTAGACCTGCACTTAAAAAAGATAGTACATAAAAGGTTTTTTCAGTTGCTATGCTGACAAAGGCATTAGTAATATTGGCAGCCAAACCCGATTGAACCATCATTGCCATAATGGCCGCATAAAACGGGAATTGGATCAAAATTGGCCCCACCGCACGTACCGAGTCATTAACCGAGTCCATAAAGTTACGCGGTGTACCATGTAATACAATGGCAGCAAAGAAGAAAATAAAATTAATAATGTTTAGGTTTAAACTACCACCCTTAACAAAATAAGTGATGATATAAACCCAACCTAAAATACCAATAATTAAGTTCAAAATGGCACTATGCTCTAAGCGTTCAGCAGGGGTCATTTTTGCAGGTTTTGGTTCAGGCTCAGGTTCAACTAAAAGCTTTGGATCCACAATCACACGCTCATCTTTAGCGGGTTGCATAAAGTAGCAAAGAATAGGAATAGCTACAATGAGCGCGATAACAATGATTAAGTTACCCATAGAGAAAATCGTCTCACCGATTGGAATAACTCCAATTTGCGCCTCATAAGGGTGGTTAGGCGTAGCGATACTTAAAGGGATGGAGCCAGCAATACCGCCGTGCCATACAATAAAGCCGCTATAAGCACTGGCAATTAATAAACGATAGTCGGTGTCGCTTCGTTGCCTTGCAACCTCCTTAGCGATTAAGGCACCTAATACCAAACCAAAGCCCCAGTTAATCCAACAAGCAATGCTCGTTAAAAGAGCGACCATGACAATGGCGGAACCAGAAGACTTGGGCAGCTTGGCTAAACTCGTTAGAATCGTTTTAAACAAAGGGCTTTTTGCCATCACCGAACCACATAATAAGACCATCGTCATTTGTACGGTAAAAGCCATTAAACCCCAGAAACCATTACCAAAATAATCCACCACCTTCAGTGGTTCGCTATTGGTAAAAGCGCTCATGATAAACACTAAAATTGATAAGAGAATAACGAAAATATAAGCGTCGGGTAAATAACGCTCCATCATTCGCGTTGAAAGTCGTGTTAAAAATCGCATTTTATGTCTCCCTTGTAGGATGCTAATTTATATTTAAAATACGATTTTTATTTTGTCATAGGCCTGTTTCTATTAAAAGAAAAACCTTAGTAAACAAGGGTAGATGCCTATTTTTATGGCTCCTATGTAAGTATGGACTAAAGTAATAATGAACTATTTACACGATTTTTCTAAGCTTTTTTCTATTTTCAATTATTAAGCTGTAAACTTAGATTGTTATTTTCTTGTTTGATTTTAAGGGTGCTGATATGAAATTTAATCGCCTAACTCGAGTTTTAATTCTTGCATTAAGCTTAGCAGGGGTTGCTTTATCTACAGGTTGTAATACGGTACAGGGTGTCGGCGCCGACATTAAAGCAGGTGGTGGTGCTATCGAAAGAGCTGCCAAGAGTTAATTAGATTGTATAAATACTCCTTTTAAGCGTCTTTATTCTGTCGATTTGCTTTGTTTTCCGGTGTTATGGTTATCTGTGACACCGGTTTTCTTTGTCTGGCCTTATGCTTAGTCGCTCCTATGCTAAAATTATCCTTTTATTAGTTTGATAGTTAATCAAAGGATAGTGTTTTGGCGACTGCAGTTTATCAATCTACCATCCAATCACTGCCGCTCGTTGCACGTGGTAAAGTGCGCGATATGTATGCGGTGGGTGAGGATCACTTTTTAATTGTTGCAACTGACCGAATTTCAGCCTTCGATGTGATCTTAGATGATCCCATTCCTGGTAAAGGCCAAGTGCTTACCGAAATGACCAATTTCTGGTTGCAAAAACTTGCACATATTGTGCCTAATCATAGCTCTGATGTTAAGCTAGAAGATGTGCTTTCTGGCGCTGAGCTAGCCGAAGCCCAGGGGCGTGCAGTCGTTGTTAAGCGTCTTAAGCCGATTATGGTAGAGGCAGTAGCACGTGGTTATATTATTGGCTCAGGTTGGAAAGACTACCGTAGCACCGGCGAAATTTGTGGGGTTAAATTACCACGCGGTCTACAGCTTGCTGAAAAATTACCAGAGCCTATTTTTACCCCTGCAGCTAAGGCTGAGGTGGGCGATCATGATATCAATGTTAACTTTGATTATGTGATTAACGAGATTGGCCAAGACTTGGCTGAGGAAATCCGTCGAGTCACTTTAGAGCTTTACCAAACAGCTGCCGAGTATGCTGAAACTAGGGGCGTTGTTATTGCTGATACTAAGTTTGAGTTTGGTCTAGACAAAGACGGTCGCTTACACCTGATGGACGAGGTTTTAACCCCTGATTCATCGCGTTTCTGGCCAGCAGATCGCATTCAAAAGGGTATTAATCCGCCATCATATGATAAGCAGATTGTGCGCGATTGGTTAGATGCCCAAGATTGGGATAAAACAGCGCCAGCACCACGTTTACCAGCCGAAGTTATTGAAAAGACCGCTGCTAAATACCGTGAGGCCTTAGAGATCTTAACGGGCCAAACAAGCTAGTCGTCGAGGCATTAGGAATATTAATATGAGCACCCAAAAAGAAGATGTAAAAGTTGCTGTCATTATGGGTTCTTCCAGTGACTGGGAGGTTATGCGTAATGCAGTTGAGATATTAGAGTTATTTGAGATCCCATACGAAGCCAAGGTTATTTCAGCCCATCGCATGCCATTAGATATGGTTGCTTTTGGTGAAACAGCTTATAAACGTGGTCTACGCGCTATTGTTGCAGGTGCAGGTGGGGCGGCTCATTTACCAGGTATGGTTGCCGCACTAACAGAGGTGCCTGTTTTCGGCGTACC
>LSQX01075056.1_pt1 | contig 19015 bp, 19 predicted proteins | sample 654561 | NCBI WGS metagenome assembly LSQX01 (sample SAMN04489861, study PRJNA283612) | anaerobic digester metagenome | isolation source: 4 biogas reactors fed with cattle manure at either 37C or 55C with and... | place: Denmark: Kongens Lyngby | collected 2014
TTAAGGATTATCAAGACCTAGTTAAGAGTCTTCCTAAAAACAAAAATGCGGCTTTATTGATTCGTCGTGATGATTTAACCCAGTGGGTCGCAGTTCAACCTGAAAAATAAAGTACAATATAGCGTTGAACGCTAAAAAAGGCGCATTCTAGCGCCTTTTTTGTTATTTATCGCTTTTTTTTGGAATTCATGCAGCATATACGCAATTTCTCTATTATTGCCCATATTGACCATGGTAAATCCACCTTGGCCGATCGCTTAATTCATCGTTGTGGCGGTTTATCTGACCGCGAGATGTCGACCCAGGTCCTAGACTCGATGGATATTGAGCGCGAGCGTGGTATTACCATTAAGGCACAAACTGCTTCTTTGCAATACAAAGCTAAAGATGGCAATACATACAATTTAAATCTAATTGACACTCCCGGACACGTTGACTTCTCATACGAGGTTAGTCGTTCTTTATCGGCTTGTGAGGGTGCTCTTTTAGTGGTAGACGCTTCACAAGGTGTTGAGGCGCAGACCGTGGCAACTTGTTATACCGCCATTGAGCTAGATCTCGAGGTGTTGCCCGTTCTCAATAAAATGGACCTAAATTCTGCCGATCCCGATGCCGCTAAGGCTGAAATCGAGGAGGTTATCGGTATTGATGCCTCTGAGGCCATCCCTGCTAGTGCAAAAACTGGTATGGGTATTGATGAGATCCTCGAGGCGATTGTGGCCAAGATTGAGCCACCAGTAGGCGATCCTGAGGCGCCATTACAAGCTTTAATTATTGACTCTTGGTTTGATAACTACGTGGGTGTAGTTATGCTGGTGCGCATTGTTAATGGCACACTTAAACCAAGAGATCGTATGCGTTTTATGTCAACCAACGAAACCCACTTATGTGACCAAGTGGGTGTGTTCACGCCTAAATCTGAGCAACGCAAGCAGCTAAGTGCGGGTGAGGTAGGCTTTATTATCTCTGGCATTAAAGAGCTTGAGCACGCCAAGGTGGGTGATACCATTACCGTGGTTGGTAAAGAGGCCAAAGAGGCCTTACCAGGCTTCAAAGAGGTTAAACCACAGGTATTCGCAGGCTTATATCCGGTTGAGAGTAGTGATTACGATCAATTACGTGACTCACTCGAAAAGCTTAAATTAAATGACGCATCACTGATGTTCGAGCCTGAGGTATCTGAGGCTTTAGGCTTTGGTTTCCGTTGTGGCTTCTTAGGCCTTCTGCACATGGAAATTGTGCAAGAGCGCTTAGAGCGCGAATTCGATATGGACATCATCACCACCGCACCCTCTGTGGTTTATGAGGTGGAGCGCAATGATGGTGAGGTTGTTATGGTTGAAACCCCATCACGCATGCCAGATGTAGGCGAGATCGCTGATATTCGTGAGCCTATTGTTAAGGTCAGCCTCTTAATGCCACAAGATTATGTAGGTCCCGTCATGACCTTATGTAATCAAAAGCGTGGTATTCAGATCAACATGGTTTACCATGGTCGCCAGGTTAACCTAGTTTACGAAATGCCATTAGCCGAGATTGTTTTAGACTTCTTCGATAGATTAAAGTCTGTTTCTCGTGGCTATGCCTCGATGGACTATGAGTTCGTTGAGTATCGTAGCTCCGACGTGGTACGTGTTGATTTACTAATTAACGGCGACAAGGTCGATGCCTTATCAATGATTGTGCACCGTCAACACGCTCGTCAGCGTGGTCGCGAAGTGGCTTCCAAAATGCGCGGTCTAATCCCGCGTCAAATGTACGATGTAGCCATTCAATGTGCCATTGGTGCTGAGGTTATTGCTCGCGAAAACGTTAAGGCTTTACGTAAAAACGTATTAGCCAAGTGTTATGGTGGTGATATTTCACGTAAAAAGAAACTACTCGAAAGACAAAAAGAGGGTAAGAAGCGCATGAAGCAGGTTGGTAGTGTGGAAATTCCACAAGAGGCCTTCTTAGCGATCTTACAGGTTGAAGATTAATCAGCGGAGCAGTTAAATAGTCATGGATTACGCCCTAATTTTATTACTCTTATTGGTGGTTGCAGGCTTAGTTAAGGTCATCGATCGCTTTGCACTAAAACCACGAAGAGTGGCAAAGTACGGAGATGCTGAGGCTAAGCATAGAGGCTGGTTTATCGATGTGGTGCACAGTTTTTTCCCTGTGCTCCTAGCCGTCTTTGTGTTACGTAGCTTTGTGGTGGAGCCCTTTCGTATCCCATCGGGTTCGATGTTACCGACCTTAGAAGCCAAAGATATGATTTTGGCAAATAAGTTTTCTTATGGTGTGGTTTTCCCCGTAATCAATAAAAAGCTAATCTCTGTTGGCTCACCCGAACGTGGTGATGTGGTGGTTTTCCGCTACCCACCACAGCCAGAGGTGGATTACATTAAGCGTATTGTTGCTTTGCCGGGTGATCAACTGGTTTATGACAATATCAATAAGACTCTGACGGTTAATGGCACGCTTTATGGTCAAATGGATTTAGGTCCATATATCAATCCAGAGCAGCAAGCAGGTGCACCTCAGCAATATGCTGAAATTGGTGAGTCTAAGTCTTATACTATTCTAAAGTTACCTTATGAAAACTCGGCTCGCCCACACATTCGTTTTCCATTTATAGACCATTGTGAATATAGTGCAGCACAAATGAGTTGCACTGTGCCTGATGCACATTATTTTGCTTTAGGTGATAATAGAGATAACAGTGTCGACAGTCGTTTCTGGGGTTTTGTACCCGAGGAAAATATTGTCGGTAAGGCATTTTTTATTTGGATGAATTTGGGCTTTAACTTTGATCGTATTGGGTCCATTAAGTAAAAGCAACTTATGAATTTAAAGCAACTACAAGAAAAGCTAAACTATCAGTTTAGCAATGAGTCTCTTTTAACTCGCGCCTTAACCCACCGTAGCCACGGGCAGTTAAATAATGAGCGTCTCGAGTTTCTTGGTGACTCAATTCTTAATTTCACCATTGCCTCTCTCTTGTTTACAGGTCTTAAACAAGAAGACGAGGGTGATTTGTCGCGTATTAGGGCTAGCCTGGTTAATCAGCAAACCCTAGCCGACTTGTCTTCAACCCTCGGTGTATCCGAAGTGTTGCGTTTGGGCGAGGGTGAGCTTAAGAGTGGCGGTTTTAGACGCCCCTCGATTTTAGCGGATGCCTTAGAGGCGATTTTTGGAGCCATTTACCTTGACTCTAATATTGAAGCCGCACAAACAGTGATTGCTCGTCTTTATAAACCCTTAATTGAAAATGTTGATTTCAAAACAGCGGGCAAAGACAACAAAACATTATTACAAGAGATGCTACAAGCTAAGCGCTTGGCCTTACCTAAGTATGTGGTAGTCGATACGCGCGGTGCCGCGCATGATCAAGAGTTTGTCGTAGAGTGTCGGGTTGAGGACCTTAATATCGTTACCGATGCCACCGGTAATAGTCGTCGCCAAGCAGAGCAAAGTGCGGCTGCCTTGGCCTTAGAGCAGTTACGCCCAATTCTTTCTCAAACACATTTTAATAAAGAAAAATACAAAGAGCGTCAAGCCATGCAACTTAGTCTACCGGTTGCCACAGAGCAGGAACCATCAAATGACGGAAATTAAAAATCAACGCTGCGGTTTTGTGGCGGTTGTGGGTCGTCCCAATGTGGGTAAATCCACGCTGACCAACGCCCTAATCGGCGCTAAAATTTCAATTGTCTCACGCAAATCTCAAACTACCCGTCATCGTATTCAAGGTGTATTAACACGCGGTGACGATCAGTTTGTTTTTATTGATACCCCTGGTTTTCAGACTCGTCATGGCGGGGCGATGAACCGTTTAATGAATCGCGTGGTCACCCAAACCTTAAATGAGGTGGATGTGGTGGTGCACGTGGTTGAAGCTGGTAAATGGTCTGCTGGTGATGAAAATGTTTTACCGTTATTGCCCAAAGACAAGGATGTGATTTTGGTACTTTCCAAAATCGATGCCATTAAAAACAAAGCCGAATTGTTCGAGTTTACCGCGGGTATTATGGCTAAATATCAATATGATGCCGTGGTGCCAGTCAGTGCCCTTAGAGATACTCAGTTAGATATTCTTCTAGATGAAATTGCTCAGCGTTTACCGCAGAGTGAGTTTATGTTTGACGAAGATACGCTTACTGATCGCTCGATGCGCTTTATTGCAGCAGAGATTTTACGAGAAAAAATCTTCCGCCTAGTGGGTGATGAATTGCCTTATGCTTCTACCGTGGTGGTTGAGGATTGGCAAGAAGATGAAAACGGTGTACACATCAATGCTTGCGTTGTCGTTGAGCGTGAAAGCCATCGACCTATTTTATTAGGCGCTGGTGGTCAACATATGAAACGAATTGCATCTGAGGCTCGTCAAGAAATTCGTGATATGGTCGAAAAGCCAGTCTTTTTAGAGGTCTTCATTAAGGTTCGTAAGGGTTGGTCAGAGCAAGAGAGTGCACTGCGCGACTTAGGTTATGAGTAGACGAAGAGCTCGGGTTCAGGATGCTGAAGCCTATCTTCTAAATGCCTATGCCTGGAGCGAAACCTCGGTGATTGCCCATATCTTTTCTAAAGAGCATGGCATCGTGGTGGCAGTAGCTAAGGGGGCTAAAAGGCCTTATTCGGTTATGCGGCCCATCTTGAGCCACTTTCATCCCTTATTACTAAGCTGGACTGGTCAGGGTGAGGTAAAAACCTTAATCCGTGCCGAAAATAACGGCTTTTGCCCAATCCAAGGGCGCGCTTTAATGCCAGCTTGGTATATGAATGAGCTGATTCTAAAGTTCTTGGCACCACAAGATCCACATCCTGAGTTATTTGATATTTATGCCGATTGTCTGCAACAGTTAGCTAATCAGCATAATGAAAATGCGGTGCTTAGGCGCTTTGAGTGGGAGTTACTAGAAAAAACAGGTTATGGCTCAGATCAGCCAATGCCTGATTTTAATGATGTGACTCAAAACCGTCATTGGCGCAAACAGCTTCGCCAGCGCTTAGATGAGCAGTTAGAGCATCGTGATCTTAAAACGCGTCATGTGATTCAATCCCTACATACCTTGGCGCGTTCGTTGCGTGACTAAATAATATAATCGCTTCCTTGTCACCTCATTTTTATCGGGCTATAATTTTCCGTTTTTAGGGGAGTAGTTGTTCGTCATATCCATAAAAAGCTGCCGTCAACATATTTGCCTTAAACAAGACTTGGCATGGCGTTAGCGTCTACCACATGAGAGCTTAGCAGCTCTAAGCGTGCAGATTAGCGAGACTTAAAACAGTTGTAAAACGCTTTAGTGGACCTTTTATGCTTGTCTTTGTGCTGTCTGTCCACTGTTTTGGAGGTTATTTTGGACGCTTTTATCGCATCTGTTTTAGCGGTCGCGCTGGCTGAGGTCGGCGACAAAACTCAGTTGTTAGCTCTTTTCTTAACGGCAATTTTCGCCCGTAAATCCGCCATTATTTTAGGTGTTTTGATCGCCACGGTTTTAAACCATGCGGTGTCGGCTTGGCTTGGAGTTTGGGTTTCGAGCTATTTAAATGAAACAAATCTAAGCTGGATCGTTGCCATTAGTTTTATTGTGGTCGGCTTATGGCTGTTGGTGCCCGATAAAGACGAGGAGGTCGATGAAAAATATCTAAAATGGGGTGCATTTTTAGCGACTACGGTGCTTTTTTTCTTTGCGGAAATAGGTGATAAAACTCAGATTGCTACCGTTGTTTTGGCCGCTAAATACACTGACTTTTATATGGTCCTAGCAGGAACGACGATTGGAATGATGTTGGCTAATGTGCCAGTAATCTATCTAGGCTCATGGTTAATGAGCAAATTACCTTTTAAGCAAGTGCGCTATGGCGCCTGTATGCTGTTTTTAGTATTGGGTGTAGGCACTATAGCTCGTCACTATTACTTTTAGCGCTATGACACTCTAAAACCCTTAGAAACAAAAAACCGGTACCAAGAAAACCCATTGATACCGGCTTTAAAGTGTTTTACTAAAACAATATTAGTCGTTGTTAGTAATACCTAAGATGCTTAATAAGCTCGCAAAGATATTGTATAAGCTTAGGTACACCGATAAAGTAGCGCTAATATAGTTGGTCTCACCACCATTAACGATGCGTTGAATATCAACTAACAAAAACGCTGAGAAGATCACAATCGCTAACACTGAAATAGTCAGTGTTAAAGCAGGGATCATTAAAAAGACATTAGCAATCGCTGCAACAATGATAATCACCGCACCAATTAGCAGGGTTTTAGTCATGTTGCTGAAATCACGTTTAGCGGTAGTTGCCACAGCAGCCATCGTAGCAAAAATCGCAGCGGTACCACCAAAGGCAAGCATAATTAAATTAGCGCCATCATTTAAGCTCAAAACAAAGCCAAGCATGCGTGATAGCATCATGCCCATAAAGAAAGTAAATAGTAGTAAGAAACCGACACCAGCTGCACTGTTGCGGTTACGTTCTACTAAAAACATAAGACCAAAGGCACCCGCAAAAAAGATAATCATTGATACGCCAGGGCTAAATAACTGATTAAGTCCTAGCTTAAGAGCTAACCAAGCACCAATTACCGTAGGGATCATGGAGATGGCTAATAGCATATAAGTGTTACGCAGTACGCGATTACGGACGACGGCACCGCTCGTGCTGTGGTCTTGGTACTGTGTAGGTTGTTGATATTGATTCATGAAAACTCCAAATGTTTTTTAGCTAATTGATTAACCGTAATCTTATGTGTAATTTCTAAAAACAACAAAAAAGCTTATTAAATACTGATAGCTATGTCAATAGACAATGCTACGTAGTTAATGTTCCCATTGTTTTGTTAAAAAACGTTGACATTAGTTATTTTTAAAGTAATTTTTTAATTCATTGAGTATTTGTTGTTTAATACGACTTTCTGCCTCTGCCATTTCATTATTAATAATGACTTGAATGGCATTTTCCAGTTGTACGGGTATGGTTTTAGGTAATTCACACTGAGCTTCGTTACTATAGCTGGCGGCTTGCTCTTGTATCCAAGCAGGGGCTTGCGGTAGACGTATTTTGGCCGAGGGGGTAAATTGCCTCGCTAATGGTGAGCTTGTTGAACTGACTGTTGTTGCTTTGATGCTATCTGCGGCTCCAGAGCCTGTGTCAAACTTCCCATCAGCCCGAGTTAAATCCTCATCACTATAAGTATCGGCCGCTGGACCGACAACAGGAAAATCATCATCGTCGAAATCATCATGTGCTAAACCAGTTTCGGGGCTTAGCACAGGAAAATCATCGTCTTCAGAGGCAGGTCCAACGATTGGTAAATCGTCATCGAGATCATTAGATTGCTGTCGAGGGGTGTAGGGTGGACGTTTGCGTAAAAATGTCGACATTAGAACATTCCTTATTTAGAACCCATTTGCTTAGCAAGGAGCTCAGCGCCATCGTTACGGTATTGCTTCCAACGCTCACGCGCATATTGCTTGTCAAGCTCATGCTCTGAGACAATTTCTAGCACACAAGCAAAGTGTTGATATTGGGGTGGGCATTTGATGTCCAAATTTAATAACCAAATATCAGCTGCTTTGTCTATTAAAGCGTCTGCAGCGAGTAGCTCAGGGTTTTGTAGTAGAAAAATAGGCTGTGGCTTATCGCGCGCCGTCCATTCATCTGTAAGTAACTGCGCTAATTGCTCAGTAGAGTGAATATTTTCTTGAGGGACAAAATAAGTTGGTCCTAAGTCCCAAAGCATGCGACTAAATACATCCAGTCGCTTTTGCTCGGAACTATAGACCACGATCTTTTTGGCAGAACGGTAGTTTTTTGCGGCAGTCAGCACCGCCTGTTGAATGCGGTGCTTGACGCCAAATGCAAAAAATACCTTGTTGCTCATCGCCATGTCCTGCAATTACTTATTGTCTAATAAGTATTGGGCTAATAAAGGGAGTGGACGACCAGTTGAACCTTTGGCAGAACCACTCTTATCCCACGCTGTACCAGCAATATCCAAGTGAGCCCAAGGATATTTTTTAGTAAAGCGCGCTAGGAAGCAAGCGGCAGTTACTGCGCCAGCATCACGACCACCAATGTTTTGCATATCAGCAAACTCACTCTTAAGTTGCTCTTGATATTCCTCATCAAGTGGCATAGGCCATGCTGGGTCGCAAGATGCCTTACCCGCTTTGTGTAGGGCCTTACCGAGTTCCTTATTATTACTAAATAAACCCGTATTAATCTTACCTAGGGCGATGACGCAAGCACCAGTTAGGGTGGCGATATCAATTACAGCTGCGGGCTCATAGCGCTCAGCATAGGTGAGTGCGTCACATAAAATTAAACGACCCTCAGCATCCGTGTTTAGAATTTCAATGGTTTGACCAGACATACTAGTTACCACATCACCAGGTTTAGTAGCGCGACCATTAGGCATGTTTTCAGTAGCGGCGATTAAACCCACTACCTCTCTATCTAACTTAACCTCAGAGATGAACTTAAAGAGGCCGAGTACGGTAGCAGCACCACACATATCCCATTTCATTTCATCCATACCAGCACCTGGTTTTAGAGAAATACCACCGGTATCAAAGGTGACCCCTTTACCTACAAAGACGATGGGAGCTTGTGATTTATCAGCTGTCTTAGGTTTGTGGTGTAAAACGATAAAGCGCGGAGGTTGCTCTGAGCCAGCAGCTACCGATAAGAAAGAGCCCATTTTTAAGGCTTCAATTTGCTTTTTTTCTAAGACCTTAACCTCTAATGATGTGTACTCCTTAGCTAAGGCTTTAGCTTGCTCGCCTAAATAGCTTGGTGTAGCGATATTGCCAGGTAGGTTGCCTAGCTCACGTGTTAATGCCATACCTTGGGCAATGGCTTTACCCTGAGCAATAGCAGCTTCTATGGCGGTGTCATCAGCGCCATCAGTAATAAAGGTTACCGTGCTTAGGCTTGGTGTGTCTTTTTCCTTTTTAGCTTCCTCACCTAGGGTAGCGGTGTAGCAGTACTGCGCATTTTCTAAAGTGCGTGCAGCAAAGCGCGCGCTCTCAATGGTTGAGAGCTTTTTAGCTGGTTCAAGTAAAAGCGTATTGCTTGCTTCATCTAAGCTTAAGCTATTGCAAAGCTTAGCGAGTGATTCGTGTGCTTTTAAAACCGCCTTCGCGTTATAATCATCTTTTTTACCGAGACCAATAAGGATAATACGCTCGGCAGCAACACCTTCGAGGTTACGTAGCACTAAGCTCGAACCTAAGCTGGCTTTAAACTCTTTTTCGAGTAATGGGGTAATGGCATTTTTAGACGCCTTATCGATGGCTTTGGCGGCAACGCCTAGTACTTGCTCTTGATAAACACCGATAATGAGTGCTTGTGTTTTGATTTCTTCAAATGACTTCGTTGAGTGTACTTTAAATTCCATTTATGTATCCTTATTTACTTATAATTAACGTTACAGTGTTATTCATTATCGCTTAAGAATCTTTATGTCGCTATTCAAACGCTCGGTAGTTGCCGAAATAAGCAGTCACGCAGGTGTTGTTATGTCCACTCTGATGGTGGTTTGGCTGAGTGTGCTCTTGGTTCGGCTATTAGGTCAAGCGGCAGAGGGCACCATTGGTGCTGACCTAGTATTAGGTATTGCTGCTTTTTCAAGCGTGACAGCGTTACCTACTATTCTAACAGTGACTTTATTTATTGCTGTGCTCGTGACCGTTTCTCGCAGTTATAGAGAAAATGAGATGATCGTTTGGTTTAGTAGTGGCATCTCTTTGATGACATGGTTACGGCCAGTACTCCGCGTATCTTTACCTATTTGTCTACTGATTGGTCTCTTAACGATTCAAGTTTCACCTTGGGCCTATGCGCAGATTGAGGAGTATCGTCAGCGTTTTGAGCAACGTTCTGACTTTTTTAAAATTGCCACGGGCCAGTTTATTGAAACACAACATGGTAACCGTGTCTTTTTTATTGAGCCTGACGAGTCCCAAGAAAGTGGTTTAGGCAAGGTCTTTGCTCGTGTGGTTGAGGGCGAGGGTTGGACTAGTACCATTACTGCCGATCACGCTGATTACCGAGTTGATAACGAGGGTCGTCGTTTTATCGACCTAGGTCCAGGTAATCGCTACGATATGCGCAATGAGTCGACCGAGTTTCGTTTGACTCGTTTTGACTCCTTTACTATGCAACTTAAGGGGGCAGGCGCGGGTAGCGAGGATGCGATTCGACAGGCAGTCTTATCACGTCTTAAGGCGCGGCCTATGGTGGATTTAATTAATGACCACGATCCTAAGAGCTATGGTCAAATTATGTGGCGTATTTCCCTTCCTATTGCAGCTCTTAATCTGGCCTTATTAGCTATCCCATTGGGGGCAGTTAATCCGCGTATGGGCCGTTCAATTAATTTGATTATCGCTGGTTTAGTAGCCTTGCTTTATATGAACCTACTAAACTTAATGCGAAGCTGGATTGGTAATGGTACCGTGGGCTTTGTTGAGGGCACCGTCGGCCTTAATTTACTAGCGACCATTGTTTGTGTTTATTTCTTCTGGCGTCAGTTGCGCGTCAAAAAACCTAAGGCACCTTTAATTCAAAATAATTAATTTAATGGTGTATCTTTATTGCTATAAGTTATAAGCTTAAGGTTTATTATAAGAATAAATCATATTAATATAGTGCTTTACAAAATCGAGCTGATTTATTTGTGGAGCTATATTTGTATGAACTTACAGCAATTCCGTTTTGTACGAGAGACCATTCGTCAAAATTTCAATCTCACTCAAGCGGCGCAACAGCTTTATAGCTCACAGCCCGGCGTATCTAAGGCCATTATTGAATTAGAAGATGAGCTGGGCATTACCATTTTTGAACGTCATGGCAAACGTCTTAGAGGCTTAACTAGAGCAGGTAAAGCCGTGAGTCTGATTATCGATGACATTATGCGCCAGGTCGATAATTTAAAAAGACTCAGTGATGATCTCGCCGAAAAAGAAGAGGGTAGTTTAATGATTGGGTGTACTCACGCCCAAGCACGTTATTTCTTACCCAAAATTTTGATGGAGTTTAAAAAGAAATTTCCTAAGGTGCGTGTGAGCCTCAGTGAGGGTGATCCACCCCAGTTAGCTAATCGTTTATTGCATGCTGAAGTGGATATTGCCTTTGCAACAGAGACCTTATCTACGGTAAGCGGCTTAGTCACTCTAGATTGTTATGAATGGGAGCACGTTTTGGTGATGGAGCATAATCATCCTCTTAGTCAATTAACTACGACCGAAGCTCGAAACATCACTTTGGAGCAGATCCAACAGTATCCGATCATTACTTATGACCGTGCTTTTTCTGGCCGAACCACCATTGATGAGGTGTTTGAGCAACATGGTTTAAGTCCGGATATTGTTTTAGAAGCGGTTGATGCTGACGTGATTAAAACGTATGTGGGTCTTGATATGGGCTTAGGGATTATTGCGGGCATGGCCTTTGACCCTAGACGCGATGCAAATCTAATTCATATTCCAGTAGGCCATCTATTTGGTAGTCATGTGACGCGTTTGGGTCTAAAGAAGGGAGTCTTTGTGCGTGATTATTTATACGAGTTTGTCACCATGTGTAGTAGCGAGGATTTAGCTCGGGACGCATTAGATGACATGCTAAATTAATTTATTCAGCGTTATCAATAGTTGCGAATGAGAATCGTTCTCATATATAATCTACTGCATGTAGTACGTATTACTTTTGTCTATTAAAACATTAGGAGAAAGCTATGACGCAGGCATTAGTAGTAGGTGCGGATCGTTTAGGTAATTTATTGGATCTGTTGAAATCGCACAATATTAAGGTAAAACACCATATTACAGGACGTGAAACTACGCATCAAAAACGTGTAGATCAATTACCTACAGGCACCTCATTAGTTATTTTATTGACTGATTTTCTTGGTCATAATGTTATGAAGTCATATCGATGTGCTGCACAAAGAGCTGGCGTGCAGGTAATGTGTTGCCGTCGCTCCAAAGGGAGTATGCAACAGGCATTAGAGCAATGTGGTTTTAAAAATGCCTGCGCCACATGCCCACATCGCCGCACAAATTAATTATGCGTGAGGCCTTAATTATTTCGGACATAAAAAAATCGCTCCAAATGGAGCGATTTTTTTAGGAATTTTCTTAGGAAATACTAGAAGTGTGTCGTAGCGCTGCTCAAACGACGAGCGCCATTCCAACGCTTATCCCAGTAAGAACTGATTTTTTCGACACGAACTACAGCCCCTGTACGCGGAGCGTGAACGAACTCGTTATTACCTAAGTAAACGCCAACGTGAGAGTTGCGTGCACCACGGGTATTAAAAAACACTAAATCACCAGGCTGTAACTCACTGCGACTAACGGCTGTACCAATACGAGCCTGAGAAGCCGCAACACGTGGAATATCCATGCCTAAGTGTTTATTAGCAATGTAGTGAATCAAACCGCTACAATCAAAGCCATTGCTAGGAGAGGTACCACCGAAACGATAGCGTACACCTAGATAGTTTAAAGCAGCTTGCGCTAGCTCACTAGAAGCACTAGTTGGTGTACTCAGTTGGAGTGAAGCATGAGTGCCGCCAAGATCAGCCTTGGTTTGATTGATTAATTGACCAATTGGGTCATTTAAATCAGCTCGCCATTCGCTGCTGGCTGGGGTGTTGTTAATTGAAATGGAGTTTTTAACAGTGATGTTTGATTTGGTAATCAAATCGCCAATGGCGTCTCTTTGATTGTCTGCCAAGCTAACATTGCTAAACGTCAGCCCTGCAATTAGTCCGGTTGATACGAATAATTTTTGGCAGAAAACCTGAAACCCACGTGATTTTGCAAAGTTTAATATGAACATATCACAAATAAAGGTAACAATATAATTAGAATAGTAAGGTTTTCACTTGCAAGCAAGTATCCTGATTTTATATAAATTAACCAGAGCTTACAAGGCTTTAAGGCCATATACTTTGGTCTAAATTGTAAATTCAAGATGATTTGTAAATGAAATTGTAAGAAATTTTAAGTTAAAGTTTAAAGCGCTTTTTGCTGCTTTTCTCAGTTATAAACTAAGAATCACATCATAAGCCTTATCCTATAAGCTCTCATCAAAGTCTCGATTTATCTTAAAAAATAAAATTGACTATGACTAACAAGAAAATATTGATTTTAATCAGTTAAGGTATTTTATTTAAATATTGATATAAGTCATTGTTTATATAAATATTTTGTAGCTATAAAACTACCGTCTACTATGTTGTGAAATGAATTTGTAACATTGTAGACGGTTAGTTTTTATAATCTAATGGTTTAAGTCTTAATTACATACCTGAATAAACTGGACCCTCGCCACCTTGTGGTGCTACCCAAACGATATTTTGAGTTGGGTCTTTAATGTCACAGGTCTTACAGTGTACGCAGTTTTCAGCATTAATCTGTAGTAGATCTGCACCATCATCGTCTTTAATGAACTCATAAACACCGGCAGGGCAGTAGCGCTGCTCGGGACCCGCATATTTAGATAAATTGACATTGACTGGGACCGAGGCGTTTTTAAGTGTTAGGTGAATCGGCTGATTATCGTCGTGGTGTGTATTAGATAAGAATACAGAGCTTAGACGATCAAAAGTTAATACACCATCAGGCTTAGGGTACTCAATTGGAGTGCACTCAGATGCAGGCTTTAAGCACTCATGGTCAGCTTTGGTGCGACGAATGGTCCAAGGCATTTTACCCTTGAGGAGCCATTGCTCAATACCTGTCATGATGGCGCCAACATAAAGACCCTTTTTGAACCATTGCTTGAAGTTACGGGCTTTATTAAGCTCTTCGTGCAACCAAGATGCCTCAAAAGCCTTAGGATAGGCGTCAAGCATTGGCATAACTGGGTTTTCAGCGCTCTCATCAACTGATTTTAAGGCGTCAAAAATTGCCTCAGCACACATTTTTCCAGTTTTTAGTGCAGCATGGCTACCCTTAATGCGCGATGCGTTAAGGAAACCGGCCTCACAGCCTACTAAAGCGCCACCAGGGAACACTAACTTAGGCAGCGATAATAAACCACCTGCAGTAATCGCACGTGCACCATAGGCAATACGCTTACCACCTTCAAAGGTAGAGCGAATGCTTGGGTGAGTCTTAAAGCGTTGAAACTCTTCGAACGGTGATAAATAAGGATTTTCGTAATCTAAACCAACCACCATACCAACCACTACGGTGTTGTTATCTAAATGGTATAAGAAAGTACCACCGTAAGTTTTAGTATCTAAAGGCCAACCCGAGGTGTGAATTGCTAAGCCTGGCTTTGATTGCTCTGGACTAACTTCCCACATCTCCTTAATGCCGATACCGTAGCTTTGAGGATCGGCATCTTTATTTAAATCGTATTTAGCCATCAGCTCACGACCTAATTGACCACGTGAACCCTCGGCAAATACGGTGTATTTAGCTAATAACTCATAACCTGGTGTGTAGTTAGGAGACTGTGTGCCATCACGGTTAACACCCATATCACCAGTCGCTACACCCTTGACTGCGCCATTATCATCGTAAAGCACCTCGGTAGCAGCAAAGCCAGTGAAGATGTTGACGCCAAGCTCTTCGGCTTGCTCACCTAACCACTTGGTTACATCACCTAATTTAACGATGTAGTTGCCGTGGTTTTTAAAGTTATGTGGTAAAAAGAATTCAGGCGTTTTTCTAGCGCCTTTTTCGCTTAAGAAAAGGAATTGGTCTTCGCTAACCTCTACATTAAGGGGTGCGCCACGCTCTTTCCAGTCAGGGATTAACTCATCGAGACCGATGGGATCCATAATGGCGCCAGAAAGAATGTGTGCCCCAATCTCGCCACCTTTTTCGATCAGACAGATTTCAATATCTTGATTACCCTCAGCAGCGAGTTGTTTTAGACGTATGGCCGTGGCTAGTCCAGCTGGACCACCACCAACGATCACAACATCAAATTCCATGGATTCGCGTTCACTCATTCCTTTACTCCCTCGTCAAATGCACATCGTGTAGTGCACGTATAATTTTTATATGTCATATTTAGTATGACCAAATGTTTATAAATAACAGTTAATTCAACTTAACCTTATATTTTACTATGTTCTGTCACTTAAGGGATAAAGTTATAAATTTTGCTAAGCTAATATTTTCACTAGATGGAACGATAGGGGATTAAGGGAGCATAGGGTTTATGCGTATTTTACTGGTTCAACGTTTTTCTTAAACGTACTCTTAATCCAAAACATGTAAAATTCAGTGCGATAATTAATAGATATGCACAAATTGTGTATTCACCATCATAATTCCCCATGATGGGGGTAACTAGGAGAGATATGGATAAGGTATATGAAAGTGCCGCAGCCGCTTTAGAGGGTGTAGTAGCCGATGGTCAAACCATTGGTGTGGGCGGTTTTGGTTTATGCGGCATCCCAGAGGCTTTAATTGCAGCTTTGCGTGATTCGGGTGTCAAAGACCTTACGTGTGTAAGTAACAACGCAGGGGTTGATGGTTTCGGCCTTGGTATGTTGTTAGAAACGAGACAAATTAAGAAAATGATCGCCTCTTATGTTGGTGAGAATAAAGAGTTTGAGCGTCAATACTTAGCGGGTGAGTTAGAGCTTGAGTTTAATCCTCAGGGTACGCTAGCTGAGCGTTTACGTGCTGGTGGTGCTGGTATTCCGGCCTTCTTTACACCTGCGGGTGTGGGCACCTTAGTTGCCGAGGGCAAAGAGGAGCGCGAGTTTAATGGCAAGCGTTACATTATGGAAACAGCCATTGTGCCCGATGTTTCTTTGGTTAAAGCACAAAAAGCGGATCGTAGCGGTAATTTAGTGTTCCGTAAAACCGCTCGTAATTTCAACCCTAACGTTGCTAGTGCTGGCAAAATTACCATTGTTGAGGTTGAAGAGGTGGTTGAGATTGGTGAGATCGACCCAGATGATGTTCACCTACCTGGTATTTTTGTACATCGCATCGTGGTTAACAAAAACCCAGAAAAACGTATCGAACAGCGCACTGTGCGTCAAGCTTAAGAGGAGGATTAACTACTATGGCATGGACTCGTGATCAAATGGCTGCTCGTGCGGCCCAAGAGTTAGAAGACGGTTTCTACGTAAACTTAGGAATTGGTATTCCCACCTTAGTTTCAAACTACGTACCCGATGACATTACTGTATGGCTACAATCTGAAAATGGTTTATTAGGTATTGGCCCGTTCCCTACAGAGGATGAGATTGATGCTGACCTAATTAATGCTGGTAAACAAACCATTACCACCATACCGGGCTCTTCTTTCTTCTCATCAGCTGATTCTTTCGGTATGATTCGTGGTGGCAAGATTAATATTGCTATTCTTGGTGCAATGCAAGTCTCAGAAAAAGGCGACCTAGCTAACTGGATGATCCCTGGCAAAATGGTTAAGGGCATGGGCGGCGCTATGGACTTGGTTGCTGGTGTGCAACGTGTGGTTGTTGTAATGGACCACGTAGCCAAGGGTAAAGATGGCAGCATTTCTAAAAAGATTTTACCTGAGTGTGATTTACCATTAACCGCTGTTGGTGTGGTTGATATGATCATTACCGACTTAGGTGTCCTCAAGGTAACCGATGAGGGTCTCAAGGTAATTGAGCTTGCGCCAGACGTTACTTTTGAAGAGATTCAAGAGATGACAGGTGTGAAATTAATTTCAGACTTAAACTAGTTTTAAGCTAGGTTAATATAACGAGCGGTAGGAGCAATACAGCTTTCTACCGCTTTTTTATGCCTATTACTTTTTAATAGCAGCAATGAGCAATAGTGCCCAACCCGCTAAGAAAAATAAACCACCAATCGGAGTAATCACGCCGAGATTTTTAACGCCTAATAAAACAATGGCATAAAGACTACCTGAAAATAATAAAATACCAATGACAAAGGCCCAACCCGCCCAGTGTGCCAGCGTCTGATTTAGGTAATTTATAGCTAATAGTGCTACCGCCAATAGGGCTAAGCTATGGTACATCTGATACTGTACACCGGTATGCCAAACGGCTAATTGCTTAGCCTCAACCATATGTTGTAAGCCATGAGCCCCAAAGGCGCCCAAGGCAACACCTAAAAAACCAAAAACGGCGGCAAAAATAATTAATAAATTCACAATAAACGGATCCTATACAATAGCTGATTAGATGTTTAGGTATTTTACACTCAAAATTTATGAATAATTTAACTGTTCCTCAAAAGATTGATGCTCTGCGCAAACAAATGCAGGCTCATGGTCTACACGCTTGGCTAGTTTATACAGCTGATCCCCATCTTTCAGAATATTTACCAGCGCATTGGTCACAACGCGAGTACCTGAGTGGTTTTACTGGTTCTGCTGGTTATATGGCTGTGACCTTAGAGCATGCTGCCTTATGGACGGATAGTCGCTATTGGGTGCAAGCAGAATCAGAGCTACAAGGCTCAGGCATTGAGCTTATGAAACAGGGCAATGCGGCTACGCCTAGCCTAGAGGATTGGATTAAGCAGCAGCTCTCTGCAGGTCAAGTGGTGGGTGTCAATGGCATGGCACTTAGTGTTTCTCAAGCCCTTAGCCTTAAAGAGAGTTTTGCTGAGGCTGAGCTTGAGATGCATGTGGAGCATGAATTATTAGATGCCTTTTGGGAAAATAGGCCCCTATTGCCAGTCGAGCCAATTTATGTGCATGAGTTGGAGTACGCTGGTTTACCGCGTGATGAGAAAATTGCTCAGCTACGAAAAGCAATGCAAGAAGCCAGTGCCTCTGTGCATTTAATTTCCTCGCTAGATGATATTGCTTGGGTCTTAAATTTACGAGGCAGTGATGTAGCCTATAACCCAGTCTTTTTATCGCACCTTATTCTGACTGCAGACGAGGTGATGTTATGTGTAGACCCTGCTAAATTGTCGCCAGACTTGATCGACGATCTAAAAGCAGATGGTATTAGTCTGTACCCTTATGAGGAAGTAGATGCGTTATTAAGAGATTTACTTAGTGCTTCAGAGTCCAGCGTTTTAATTGATCCAGTGCGTACGGCGTGGGCGATTTGCGAACCTTATATTGAGCAAGCGATATTGGGTTTAAACCCTTCACAACGCCTCAAAGCACAAAAAAATGACAAAGAGATTGCACATATTAGACGTGCTATGGAAAAAGATGGTGCCGCCTTATGCGAATTCTTTGCTGAGTTTGAAAAACAGCTAGAGGCTGGTAAACAGCTATCCGAGCTTGATGTTGATGAGATGATTACCGCAGCTCGCGCTAAGCAAGAGGGCTTTGTTTCGCCTAGCTTTGCTACCATTGCAGGTTATAACGCTAATGGTGCCTTACCACATTACCGAGCCTTGCCTGAGAGTTATGCCATCTTAGAGGGTGACGGTTTGTTGTTGATTGACTCGGGGGCGCAATATATAGACGGCACTACCGATATTACGCGTGTGGTACCAATTGGCGTCACTAATGCTAGGCACCAAAAGGACTTTACCTTAGTTTTAAAAGGCATGATTAATTTATCCATGGCAGTTTTTCCTGTTGATGAACCTGCCCCTAATTTAGATGCCATTGCGCGTATGCCGTTATGGCGTGCAGGTTTAGACTTTGGTCATGGCACAGGTCATGGTGTGGGTTATTTCCTTAATGTGCATGAGGGTCCTCAAAGTATCTCGCATTATGGCTATGGTCGCCCTAATATGGAGATGAAAGAGGGTATGGTGACCTCAAATGAGCCAGGCCTTTATCGTACAGGGCAGTGGGGCGTGCGCATTGAAAATTTAGTTTTAAACCAACCTGCGTTTAAAACAGAATTTGGTGATTTCTTAAAATTTGAGACGCTGACCTTATGTCCCATTGATACACGTTGTATTGAGATAAGCTTATTAAATAAAGAAGAAAGGCAGTGGTTAAATGATTACCATGATATGGTGCGTGAGCGCTTATCGCCGCTGGTAATGGGCGCTGCTAAAGAGTGGCTAATTACTCGTACTAAAGCGATTTAAGAGCAGAGAAAACACGCAGACATTAAAAAAGCTTCTCA
>LSQX01399514.1_pt1 | contig 19014 bp, 21 predicted proteins | sample 654561 | NCBI WGS metagenome assembly LSQX01 (sample SAMN04489861, study PRJNA283612) | anaerobic digester metagenome | isolation source: 4 biogas reactors fed with cattle manure at either 37C or 55C with and... | place: Denmark: Kongens Lyngby | collected 2014
AGTAAACATCATACTGTAACTGCCATGCTGGCTAATGAACATACCTAAGAAAGGCCCAATGGCAGTTGCCAGTATCTGACTTAAAGAGTAATAGGCAATACCTTCGCCGCTTCTATTTCTGGGTACAATATCGGCCACTATGGTTGCGGTCGCTGTGGTAATTATCCCAAATGATGCACCATGCCCAAAGCGCACAACATAAAGAAGCCCAACATTATCGACCCCGTAATAGAATAGTGTCATTACCAAACCGGTAATGACCCCCAGGGCAAGGGTCTCTTTATAGCCCATGTGTATCAGTAATTTTCCGGCAAAAAGACGCACAACAAGAGCGCCAATAATGAATATACTTGCCGCAAAGCCGGCTTCACTTGGAGCCGACCCAAACTTTTTCATAGCATAATCCGAAATAACGACCATCAATAAATAAAAGTTCACCGCAACAAAAAAGTTTATAAGAGCGTTAATAACGAACTCTTTCGTCCATAATCTTGACTGTTCCAAAATCTATTACCCCTATTTATACTTATTCTACTTTTGCAGAGGTTTACCCTCCCCTCCTGTTGGGTCTCATACAATAAACGAGAGCGCAAGCGGCATTATTGGTATAAAAACTGTTCACTAACTGTTAACTAAACATTAGTTCACTAATAGCGTACCTGTCAAGCGGTAATTTTCATTTTGTGAACTTTGTTTTTAGTGTTCACTATTTGTGATATATTCCAGACAGGAGGTTGTATTTGTGGAGACTTTTGGTAATCGTCTGAGATTGTTGCGAGAGGCTAAAGGATTGCGCCAAGAAGATATTGGCGATATTTTTGGCTTTGGAAAGTCAACTATTTCTCAATGGGAGAAAGGTACACGGGAGCCTGACTTTAGTGTCGTAGTAAAACTTGCAGAGTATTTCCAAGTCTCTACTGATGATCTTCTTGGTAAAAAATTGCCTGTATCAACAGGCCAAGAAGGACTTATTGCCCCGGCACAAACCGGGCAAGAAGGCAGTATTGTATCTTCTACTGAGGACACAAGAAAAATTCCTATTTACGACATAGGAAATAGGGACGAGATTTTTGCCAAAAAAAACATCGTTGGACATGTGCCAATCTCTGCGGACATCATGGCAGATTACGCTATCAGTATGAATGATGATAGTATGTTACCTAGTATTAAACCTGAGGCTAAGGTTATTATTAGGGCACAGGAAACCTTTTCTAATGGGCAGGCAATTCTAGCCCAACTGCCCGAGGGGACTTATACGATTCGCAGAGCCACGCAAACCGATGATGGAGGCATTATCCTGACCCCCGACAATTCATCCTACGCACCTCAGCATTATAATTCAGCAAATCTTCGCATACTCGGGATAGTAACTCATTTGATTACCGACTTTACATAAGAAGGGAGGAAAGTAGAGAGGGGTACTACCCCAATGGCGTTACCACTGGCAGTAAAAAATCGTCCTCGTATTGGGCGGGGACGGATTAAAATAGAAATATAATAATACACAACGTTTTGAAATCAATTATATCCTTCATTTAGGAAGGGAGCATCTATTTATGACTGACAGAGAATTTCAAGAGTTTGTGGTTAGTCGCTTAGTTCTCTTGACCGAAGGCCAGGAGAAACTAAGTAAAGACATCGCCAGAATAGAATATGAGCATGGAGAAAAGCTTGCGGCGCTCTTTGATGGCTATCAGTCAGTCAAAGAAACCTTGGATGATCATACCGATCGCTTACAGCGCATAGAGGACAAGCTAGAAACCCATGAAATACAGATCAAGGTCTTAGACTCGACCAAGACCAATAAACGCAAGGTCAAGTAAGCAAACAAAATCATATTCTTCGAAAACTGCTACTTCGGTGGCAGTTTTCGTGTTATAAGGGGGTTTTACATAAATTGGGTGGGATGTTTTGCTGAAATTTAAAGAGTGATGATGTTATTAGGGGGTGAATCTGCTGCCCCCACGGCAGTCTTTTGTGCATTAGTAGAAAATATAAAGCATTTTGGATAGGCGGGAGATAATATGTTAAATCAGCAGGAAATTGATTACTTATTGCAAGTGTTAAAAGATATTGTAGATACCCAGCCGTTAACTTTTCCATCAGCTTCAGAATCTCGGCAATATCAAGTAGTTTCAGAAGATGGAAGAAACAAATTTATTATTGACGCTGACAGAAAATGTCACATTAATATGTCTAAATGCTCATTTCAGGAAAGATATTCTGTGAATATATTGCTGAGACTCGATTTAAGCGGCCGACCTCATACAAATCCTGACGGGGAAGAATTGTCTTGTCCTCACTTGCATATAATGAAAGAAAACTATGGTACTTCATGGGCATATCCTGTCCCAGAAGGAATTTTTACAGATACTTCAGATTTACTGTTATCCTTTATTAATTTTTTGGAATACTGTAAAGTAAAAGACGTGAACAATACTATTTTTCAAGATAGGTTGGGATTATAATGTACCCTGATTTTGTTGGCTCATATGTAAGCTGGCTTAAATCAAAAATATCAGTTAAAGATTTTAAAGATTATTTGGAAATAACCACACCTTTTTTAGATAGGCATAACGATCATATGCAAATTTTTGTAAAAAAGGTTGGGGATAAGTTTATATTGACTGATGATGGCTATACAATTAATGAGCTTGTTATGTCTGGGGTGGATTTAACATCACACAAAAGACAAGATACCCTAAATACAATGCTAAACAGATATAATGTTAAACTAATAAACGACGAAATATTAACAGAAACTAATAGTGCAAATTTTCCTCAAAGAAAACATTCATTAATTCAAGCAATGTTAGCAGTTGATGATATGTTCTTAGTAGCGCAACAAAGAATAAAGGGGTTTTTTCTTGAGGATGTTGAGAGTTTTTTTGCTAGTAATGACATTAGATTTATTTCCGACTTACAGCTAACCGGAAAAAGTGGATTCTCACATTCATTCGATTTTGCTATACCAGCATCGAAGTTAAAGCCTGAGCGCTTGATTAAAGCGGTCAACAATCCAACAAGGGAAAAAACTGAATCAATAATTTTTGCTTGGGATGATACTCGAGAAACAAGGAAAAAAGAAAGCATGATGTATGTGTTTTTAAATGATGATGAAAAAAAGATTCGCTCTGATATTATCGGTGCCCTCAAAGAGTATTCAATAACCCCTATTTTATGGAGTAACCGGCAAAATTACAAAAATGATTTAGTTGCGTAAAATAATCCCGGGATATGATATAAACCAAAAATCACATTTTATTAAACCTCAGTTCCCCGGCTTTCCAGGCTGGGGTTATTTTTTATTATTTGATATATTATAACAAAGCATAGGGAGGTGACTCCGTTGAGAGCTGTAGGGTATGCTAGATATTCGTCAGACAAGCAACGCGGAGAGTCAATTGACGGACAGGTTAGAGCGATGCAGGTCTGGGCAGATAAAAATGGCGTGGAAATAGTGAAATTCTATACTGATGAGGCTAAGAGCGGCACTGATGATAGCCGGGATGAGTTCCAAAAGATGATATCTGAATTAAAGGATACTAAGCCTAATTATGTCCTCACCCATAAGATGGATAGGTTCGCCCGTAATAGATATGATTCTGCTGTATATAAGCGGGAGATCCAAAAGGCGGGCGCTAGGTATATATCAGTAGATCAGCCTATTGATGATAGCCCGGAGGGGGCTATTTTAGAATCTCTCCTGGAGGGCATGGCAGAGTATTACTCTAAGAATCTGGCCCGGGAAGTTATGAAAGGCATGGAAGAGAATGCCTATAAAGCACAGTTTAACGGCGGCTGGGTTCCGTTAGGCTGCAATATTACTAAAGAAAAGCAGTATGTCATCAACAACTATGAAGCTGAAACGATTAGAATGATTTTCAGTATGAAGTTGGCAGGCAAGAGTTACGGTGCTATAGCTGATGAGCTTAATACCCGGGGGCGCAAAACCAAACGTGGGAGACTCTGGGCTAAAAACTCTATTTATGAGATACTCCGTAATGAAAAATACTGCGGCACATATGTTTTTAATGAGACACCTAAAAAGATCGATGGTAAACGTAATAACCGGGTAAAGAAGCCCCCTGAAGAAGTTATTCGTATTGATGATGCAATTCCGGCTATTATTAGTAAATCTGAGTGGCTGCAGTGAATGAAATGCTAGATAACAACAAAACTGGCCCCAGGAATATGGATAAGAGCTCCTACATACTAACTGGCGTGCTGCGCTGCGGAGAGTGCGAATCTGCCATGACAGGATATACAGTGACCAAAAAAGGAAAAGGTGATGAGCGAATTCGGTACCGCTATTATACGTGCCACACAGGGCGGAAACGCAATGGTGAGTGTAGTCATAGCAAACAGCATCCAGCTGAAGCCTTAGAAATTGAAGTACTCGATGCTATAGAAAAGAAAATACTAAAGCCAGACGATATTAAGGCCCTGGCAGACAAGTTATGGACAGAGATCCAAATAATCAATTCAAGCCGTGATACAGAGCAGGAAGAATTAAAGAAACACTTGAAGGAAATAGAAAAACAGATGGAGAGTATTACCCATGCTATTCTGCAAGGGATGGATACGAAGCACATGGTAGGCACATTTAACGAGTTGGGCGATAAGAAGGATAAAGTAATACAGCAGCTTAACCAGCGCCGCTCCCCCTTCGAAACTATGACCAAGCAACAGGAATTACAGTTTCTTAAAAACCAACAGGAATTCGATCGCAATGATTTAGATGACTGTAAAAGAATAATAGCCGCTAACGTTAAAGCGGCCATTCTCTCTGAGAAAGGTTTTGAAATTATCTTGAAGTACCAATTTGGTACGTCTAAAGCTGGTGTCGGAGGCGGGACTTGAACCCGCACACCTCTCGGCATACGCCCCTCAAACGTACGTGTCTGCCCATTCCACCACTCCGACACAAATGTGGTTGGTCAGGCGATGTCCTCACCCGACAACGAGTATTATACAACAGCCTTCAATTAGTGTCAATGAGAGGTCTGGGGCCATGTCTGGCCTGGTGATATGGCTGGGGAATTGTTTCAATTTCCGAAGCTTCTGCCGAAAAAATAGGCCAGTAGATCATTGCCCCCCCTGATGTACCTAACGGTACAGTTGCTAACGGGCCATTATTATATCGAAACCCAGCCTTGAGCTACACTTTTTCCTCGGAAGGGCTGCTGCCTTCTCCGTTGGCGGATGGCTTTAAGAGCTCAGCTTTGAACCAATTAACCATCCCCAGGCCATCCATTTCCAGATGGCGGACGTTTTCACCGCTCAAGGCAGCAGCTTTCTTTTGGAACAGCCACAGCATCGGAGCATCGTCCACGATTATTTCTTCGGCACGCTGCAGCAGTTTCAAGCGTTCTTCATTACTTTTGGTCTCTGCCCGGGCAGCATCGAGGATCTTATCGACCTGGGGGTTGTTGTAGGCAGAGTAGTTGCTTATCCCTACCTTGGAGCTGTGAAACATCCCAAATAGGAAGTTGTCGGCATCGGCATAGTCAGCCTGCCAGCCCACTCTAAACAGGGTAAGATCCATGGCATTAAGCTGTTTCTTATAATAATCCCATTCCATACCCTGCAGCTGTACATCAATGCCTAGCTGGTTGAGCTGCTGAGCAATAGCTTCGGCTATGGCCTGATGGCCTTCATCACTATTAAAACAGAGCAGCAAGGGTTTTAGTCCTTCCCCTCCCGGGTATCCGGCTTCGGCCAGTAGATCTTTGGCCTTTTCGGGGTCATAGGCGTAGCCCTGCAGCTGTTTGTTATAGCCCATCATTCCAGTCGGAATCACTCCTTTGGTAGTACGATAAGATCCGGCCAGAACCGTCTCAATGATAGCATTGCGATCCACGGCATAGTTAAGAGCGCGCCGCAGTAGATAGTTGCCAGCATAAGGTGCGCGGTTCATGTTGAATCCCAAACTGTAGGTCTCCCACAGGTAGCGCTCCACAAATCTTTCCTTATAATCAGGATTATCTTTGATATTCTTTATCTCGGTCAGGGGCACCTGGTTAAGGTAATCCAGTTTGTTGATTTTGAAATCCCCAAAGGCCTGATAGGGTTCGGCATACAAGGTAAACTGTAAGGCACTGAGCCGGGATTGGCCCTGATGATGCTTTTCATTTCTGGTCATAACAATGGTATGATCTTCGGTTGATGCTTGTAGTACAAAGGGACCGGTTCCCGGTAAGGGATCGGTGGTTTCAGCGTCATCATAAACCCAGAAAATCGGATTGGTAAGCATGTGTAAAAAGGCTGAGTTGGGCTTTTCCAGGCGAATACGCAGGGTATCTTTGTCTACTGCTTCTAACCCGGCGATAGTGGGAGTGCGTCCTTCCAGACGAGCCTGGCTGCCTTCAATGGGCAGAAATAGACTTATATTAGCCCAATCCTGGGTGGTTGAAAAGCTCTTTTCCCAAGCGGCTTTGACCTTTTCAGCCGTAACGGGCTGGCCATTGCTAAAGTTAGCTTTCTTCAGTTCCATAATTAACGTCTTATGATCGGCCGAATATTTCCAACTGCGGGCTAAGCGGGGTTTGAGGCTACCGGTCTTTTCGTCATAAGCGACCAACCCCTCGTATAGTGCCGAGGCGACCAGTCGTTCTTCTGGACAGTCCAGCTGGGTGGGTTGCAAAGAATCTATTTCGCCTACTATGCCAACCTTAAGTGGACGCGTATCCAAACTGGCCGTATAAACTGCCTGCTGATACCAGTAGATACCTCCGCCTGCCACCAGGGCAAGTCCAATAAGGACGGTTAACACCACCACTTTTCGGTAGGACAGGTACATAAATAATGCCCCCTTCGCACGAAAGTGCTTCTGAGGACATTGTATTTGACACGACTCCGGTTTATTCCTTTTTTTACTATTATTAACATCGGACTATGTCTCTAGCTGGCCTCTAAGGATCGGTGTAAATGACCTGGTAGGCCTGGTAGTTCTTTAAGACATTGTGGACATATTGTTGGGTTTCTTCAAATGGTATGTCTTCTAGTTGTTGAGGATCTCCATTCCAAATTTGATCGGCTATCCACTGTTGCACGGTTCCTCGCCCGGCATTGTAGGCGGCGACCACCAGTGGGATCTGTCCGTCAAATTCCGCATTTAAGCTGGCCAAATACCAGCATCCGAAATCAATATTGACCTGTGGATCCTGCAAATGGCTGGGGTCAAATTCTTCCAGTCCCTGTTGTTCGGCAATCCATTGACCGGTGGCCGGCATTATCTGCATCAACCCAATCGCCCCCACCGGCGAGCGGGCTTGTGACTGGTACTTACTTTCGGCTCTAATGATTCCAAATACCAAATAAGGATCTACCTGGTGTTCCAGGGAAGCATTCAATACTAGGTCGCGGTGTGGCTGCGGATAGAATACGGTGATCCACTTAGGAAATGTCAATATTACTGCCAGAAACATTAAAATTACCAGCCAGAGCATGATGGAAAAGCTTCTTCTGGTTTTTGGTTTCAATAGATTAAACCCCCAGCCAACTGGTTATGATTAATTGTATTTACGAACCGCCTAAAATATTGTTGTAATATCTGGTGGCACTCGCTATTGTTTCCTCTATACTGAAACGGTTGTCAATGACGAATTCAGCCCGACGCGCCTTCTCATCCAACGCCATCTGAGCGTCTATGCGCTTAAGGGCATCTTCGCGCGATAGCCCATCCCGCTTCATCAATCGCTGTATCTGCGTCTCTTCATCCACCCACACTACCCATACTTCATCACAGATCCTCTCCAAATGGGTCTCATATAAAAGGGGTACCTCCATGAACAAAACCGCATCTGATTTCTCGACTCTAAGGGTTGTAATCATTTGTTTAAATTGTTCAGCTACACGGGGATGAGTTATTTGATTGAGCGCTTGCAGCCGTTCGGGGTTATTAAAGACTATGGCCCCCAGTTTTTCACGGTCGATGGTCTGGTCGGTATTGAGAACACCGGATCCGAAATGCTCTATGATGTCCTCCCAGGCCGGTTTGCCTGGTTCCATGATAGTATGTGCTACTTCATCGGCGTCAATAACTATGGCTCCGAGATCCCGCATGGCCCTCGATACCGTACTCTTGCCGCTAGCGATCCCCCCAGTAAGACCAATAATCTTCACGCTATCACCGACTTTACATAAATTCCATCAGGCCAATCACCACCAGAATGAGCCCTGACAGCAGTGAGGCTGCCCCGGTCACTCTGTTGCCCTTGCAGTATTGGCCTATCCACATCCCAAAGTTTACTAATATAAATTTTACCATACCCACACATAGGGCGGTAAACAAAATATTCATTCCGGTCAGAGCAATACCTATCCCTGCCCCCAGTGCATCCAAGGCCAGAGCCAGACCCAGAAAGGCAGCTTCGCGAACGCTTATGTCTCCGGATGAGTCAAAATCAGCGGTAGACGGTTCTTTGAGAATATGGACAATTATGCCCAGCGTCTTAATACTAAAACTCAGCAACGGTTCTTGCGGATCAGTGTTCATATTGCTGATGGTTTCCCGAAATGCCCCCAGCATGAAATAGCCGCCAATAGCCATTAACAGCAGTGCGCCTATCAGTGAAGCCCACCTAGGATTAAGTACGGTAGCCAAGCCAGTTCCAAAAACCATGGAAAGCGTTACCGCCGCCGCCGATGACACGGCAATAACCAGCAAGGGTATTACCGGAATGCGTATCCTTCGTACACCATAAGCGACCCCGGCAGCAAAACCATCGGCACTTACCGCCAGAGCGAACAGCATAGCGGCCAGATATTCCATGAGGTGCTACTCCTATCCACTTTTAGTTGTTTTACCTTCACTATATGGATAGAAACAGCAAAGTGTGATTGTTGGCAGACCCTAAGACTGACAGTGCTGACAGTAGTGGCTGCTGCGCCCGCCAATACGATCCCTGGACAGGAGCTGTCCGCACTGGCGGCAGGGTTCGTTAATACGGCCGTAGACCTGCAGATAATGCTGGAAATCTCCTGATTTATTGTACCCATCGCGAAAATCGCGGAAGGTGGTGCCGCGCTGTTCTATGCTTCCGCGTAATACCTGCTTTATAGCCTGAGTTAACCTTTCCACTTCCGCTGCGCTTAGTGACCCAGCCGGCCGCTGCGGCAGTATCCCGGCGGCAAATAAGGCCTCGTCCGCATAAATATTGCCGATCCCGGCAATTAGATTCTGGTTTAACAGCAGAGTTTTTATCGCTACCTTCCGGTCTTTCACCAGTTTGGCCAAAAGATCGGCGTTAAATTCATCTTCCAGTGGTTCACAACCCATACGGCAGAAAAAATCCTCAATATCGATAACAAACCGCAGTCCTCCAAAACGGCGGGGATCCTGGTAAACCAAGCGACGGCCATTATCCAGATGCAAAACTGCATGGATATGCTTGCCAGATAGCTCCTGCCCTTTTTCAACCATATAAAATCGCCCGCTCATACCCAGATGCACGATGAGATGGCGCTTTTCCTGCATAAAGAAAACCAGGAACTTGCCCCGTCGAGCGATCCTTCTGATGGGCTGTCCGTATATTTCGGCCGGGTCGAAGTCCTGTCTTCTCAAGATGCCGGGATGGAATATCTCCATCTTGATCAGGATGGCATTCTCGTTGCTTAATATTGACCTGCGAATAGTTTCAACTTCTGGCAGTTCCGGCATAACGGATCCTCCTTCCTGCTACACATCGACTGACTTCATATCATACCAGTTGGGGCCGACTTTGACTGAGACTTCCAAAGGCACTTTAAGAGTGCAGGCATGCTCCATTTTATCCTTAAGCAGCACTACTAGCTCCTCTAATTCGTCACGGGGTACTTCCAGAATCAGATCATCATGCACCTGCAGCAAGATCCGGGAACGTAGCTCGCGGGCTTGGAGTTCCTGATATACATTGATCATAGCCAGTTTAATAATATCAGCCGAAGAGCCTTGAATAGGAGTATTCAAAGCCATCCGCCGGGCGAATGACTGCACCATTTTGTTGCTGGCCCGTAAGTCCGGTAAATAACGACGGCGCTTAAGAATGGTCTCTACATAGCCATGCTCGATACCAAAGATAACGATGTCTTCCATATAGCGGCGTACTCCCGGATAGCTGCTCAGGTATTTTTCAATGTATTGTTTGGCTTCCTTGCGGCTGACCCCGGTATCGCGAGCCAGACCAAAGTCGCTGATGCCATAAATGATACCAAAGTTTACGGCTTTGGCTCGGTAGCGGAGATCAGTGGTAACCTGCTCCAGAGGTACCTGGAATATCTCCGCCGCTGTGCGGGTGTGGATGTCGATGCCATGCTTAAAGGTATCGATCAATATTTCATCTTCACTGATATGAGCAAGGGAGCGCAGATCGATCTGGGAATAGTCCGCCGAAACGATCAGCCAATCTTCTCCGGGTGCCACAAAAGCCTTACGAATACGGCGGCCTTCTTCGACTCGAATGGGGATGTTTTGGAGATTGGGTTCCACGCTGGACAATCGGCCGGTAGCGGTCTGCGCCTGTTTGAATATAGTGTGCACCCGTCCCGTTTCCGGATGGATCAGTTCCTGCAGAGCATCCACATAGGTAGATTTCAGCTTGGTCAGCTGACGATAATCTAAGATCTGAGGTATGATGGGATGTTCATCCTGCAGCTGTTCTAATATCTCTGCTCCGGTCGCATAGCCGGTCTTAGTCTTTTTGATCACTCGCAGGCCTAGATCTTCAAATAGAACTTTGCCTAACTGCTTGGGTGAATTAATGTTAAATTCCTGCCCGGCCAGGGCAAATATCCCTGCTTCATTGCTTTCAATCCTAGTTGCTAGTTCAGCTGAGATAACTTCCAGAGTGGGCTTTTCCACTTTGACTCCAGCAAACTCCATGTCTGCCAGCACTGTGGACACCGGCATTTCCACCTTGAACAGCAGTTCCATCTGTTCTTCACTCAGCTGTTCTTGGATGTCCTTCCACAAAGGTATTATCTGATCAGTCAGCAAAAGATGATTATGGCGGCCAATGGTGCGATTCAAAAACTTCTGCACGGTCAAGGCCAGTTCCTCACCGTCGAAGACCGGATCGAAAACGTAAGCCCCCAGGAGAGTATCACCTTGGATCCCCTGCAATTGGATACCATACCTTTTTAAGAGGACCTGGGCGTATTTAGCATTATGAAAAACCTTGGGCAGATAGGTCGCTTCCAAAAAAGGCCGCAGCCATTCCAGTTTGTAAGTCGATTTCTCACCGACCTCCAGGTGGTAAACGGCATCCTCGGTGGCCAGATAAAACTCCTGCACCTTGGCCCACATGGGGTGGTGATAATCAACTGCCATCAACACGGCGGTTATTTGGTTTTCCTCCCGGCTGGCAATAAAGCGGGCTACCTGAGCCTCGTCGGTCAATTCCTCCGCGGTCAGGTCATCATCCTCATAAGCCTGGGGCGCGCTGACCTTTTCTTCCAGCGACTGCCAAAGACTATTGAATTCCAATTTGTGATACAGTTCCCGGGTGGTTTTGAAGTCGGGATCTTTGCGGAGGTAATCTTGCAGATCACACTCCATATCGATATCACGAACTATGCGGCCCAGATCCCGGCTCATGAAGGCCTGTTCACGGTACTCGCCCAGGCGCTCTACTACCTTTTTGCCCTTGACGGCCTCCAGGTTGTCATAGATATTCTCCAGGCTATCGAATTCCTGGATCAATTTGATGGCTGTCTTTTCGCCCACCCCCGGCACCCCGGGAATATTATCTGAAGCGTCGCCCATCAATCCTTTGACATCGATCAACTGCTCCGGCTCCACACCCCAGCGTTCTTTTACTTTGGCCGGGTCATAGATTTCCATTTCAGTAATACCCTTTTTGGTCATTAAAACAGTGACCTTATCTGATACCAGCTGCAAGGAATCCCGATCCCCCGTCAAAATGAGGGTATCCAGGCCAGCTTCCTCGGCCATCCGGCTCAAGGTACCAATGATGTCATCGGCTTCATAACCCTGGATCTCAGTAAAATCCAGGTTCAATGCTGTCAAGACTTCCCGCAGTAGTCCAAACTGGCCGCTTAATTCATCCGGAGCCGCCGAGCGATTAGCTTTATAATCAGTATATATCTCGTTGCGAAAAGTACGGCGATCTTTATCAAAGGCCACCAGCACATGAGTGGGCTGCTGTTCAGCCAGAACCCGATTGACCATGGTCAGAAAGCCGTAAATTCCATTGGTATAGATCCCTTCCCGGGTATGTAATAAAGGAAGCGCAAAAAAAGCCCGGTATAACAGGCTGTTCCCATCGATCAACATTAATTTGGCCTGTGCCACAATCTCCCCTACTTTCCAAACCTCACTGGTTCGTCGTTTACCGCTTTAAAAATTCAATAGGCAGGGATCATTTCCCTGCCCATATTATTCATATACTGTTCTTTTCTTATCCGGATTACGGTTGAACCTCTTCTTCCACTAGATAAACCTTTATAGTTACCAGATTCGCATCGCTCTCAATCTGAGCCTTCTTCTCACTCCAACTCTTAGATTGCTTTTTCAAATCATCTATGCGGGAGAGATCTTCTTCGCGTCCCTGGTCTTCTAATCTTTTTATTTCTTGGTCAATGGCCGCTATAGTATTGACTGCTTCACGGTATGGTTCAGTCAACTCCACCTGCTCAGCTATTGGTGCACTGGCACTGCCCAAGTCTCTCAACTGGGTTAAAATTGCTTCTACCTGATCACGAGGGGCTTTAATGCTGATCTCTCGTGCAGCCAAGGCATCCATGGCCTGCATGTTAGTGCCCCAGGATCTTGAGGATTCTGCCCCATTGGCCTGGGCGATCTCCATCACTTTATCTACTGACCCGGTCAGGCTCTCTACCTTTATCCGGGATTTAACCACATCAGCAATCTGAGGATCGACCTCAGCTATCTGTACAGGCTGATCTTCGTTGACATCATTTATTCCCGGGGCCGGTGTCTCAATCCCCGGTTGTTCTTGTTGCAGAGGCACTTCTTCATTTTGGCCGGGTTCATTGTTTACTTGGGCAGGAGGTTCCTCATTGCTTCTCCACTCCTGGAAGCGTTGGATAATATCCTCTACTGCCACTGTTGTGGTTTGATTAGATTTATCTTTATCGTCTTGCCACAGATCGGCAACACTTCCCACTGGTAACAAGGAACTACCAACAATACCTACTACCAACGCTAGACCTGCAACAGCCGCTGCGATCCAGCCTTGTTGGCGCGGCCGTTTGATGCCAGGCTGAGCAAACAGTCTCGGCCTTCCCTCAAGCAAACGCGCATGGAGGTCTTCAGCAAAACCATCTGGAATCTGCGGTTCATTCAAATTAGCTAGCAGAGCATGAAGCAGTTGAAGCTGTACCAATTCCTGGCGACAGGTCTCGCATTCGCTCAGGTGAGCTTCAATAAGCTGATTTTCATGCCCATTGGTCATTTGATCCATATAGGCAGATAAATTTTCTTTTATTTGCTCACATCTCATGAACCGTTCCTCCTCGCATTTTTAGACGAGGCCTCTAAGGTAAAAGTTCCCTCTCTATTAACTTTTTTCGCAAGGCTTCACGGGCCCGGCTCAGTCGCGACTTGACTGTTCCCATGGAACAGTTTAGCACCGTGGATATCTCTTCATAACTGAGCTCCATTATATCCCGCAGGATTATAGCACTCTTATGTTCGGGTTTCATCTCGTCGAGAAGGTTTTGTATGTATTGGGAGAATTCCTTTTGTTCATATAATATGTCGGCGGTAGGAGATGTGTCGGCAAATTCCTTTTCTACCTCATCCCCTTCCTTGGTGGCTAATGGCTCGTCCAGGGATAAGGTCGATACTCTTCTTTTGCGGCGCCGAAGCTCATCTAGGCACACATTGGTCGCCACCCGGTACATCCAGGTTCCGAAGCTCGAGTCGCCCTTGAAAGATCGTATTGAGCGGAAGGCCTTGATAAAAGCCTCCTGGCTCATGTCATAAGCGTCTTCCTCATTTCCCATGTATCTAAAAGCCAGCGCATAAATCTTACCCTGGTACTGGGCGACTAGTTCTTCAAAAGCCGTTGTGTCTCCTTGAAGGCTTTTCTTCACCAGTTGCTCTTCGATCGTCATTCATACTTCTCCTTAACTTGAAAGTACAGATCAAATATCGCTTTGTAAAAGAACTCTTACTATATTAACTATTTTATCAGTTTTTCGCCATTAAGGGCACAATTCCTTTCTTCAACCGGTTCCTTCTTCTGTCATATATCCTATTAGATGCCTACAACCGTACTGCTTTGGCAATCATTCCAGACTTATACAAGCCCGCCCCTGGCTTGACAAGAGAATTTTCCGCCAGTATAATTTAGTTTGCATTTACAATACCATATTAGCCAGAGTGTCGGAATTGGCAGACGAGCGCGACTCAAAATCGTGTGCCGCGAGGCGTGTGGGTTCGAGTCCCACCTCTGGCACCATCCAAGGAAAATTGAGGCCGGAAGGCCTCTTTTGTTTTGTCTGTTTTTAATGTCTTCAGGAGATTTACTGCTATTACTGCCGTTTATAGTAATTGGGCTTTGATTGCCGTATTGAAATGTTCTCTTTCAATACTCATTATTTTAGGTATATTTTTTCAAAATAGGTGTACATTTCTATTAAACTCTTTAAATCTTAGAAGACTGGTGGTAAACTATGGTAAGGAAAGAGCAGCCTGATAACAATGGCAATTGCGATGGCAACTTAATTAAAGAGGCCATCAGAAGGGGTGAGATTATGGCTGTTTCAGTTAAAACCATGCCGACAATAAGAGGGGAAGCGGCTAAAAGGATTATTGATAAGTTAGAAAATCCAGCTAATCAAGCACCTGTATTGGATAAATGCAAAAAACTAAAAGAGGCTTTTAAAGAAAAATAAGTGTCTATGCGATGCAGGAATGAAGATGACAGAACTATATGTGAACTTGAGACGCAACAGAAGATAATCATTAGGGATATTTATACTGATGACATTGACAGGTTGCGTCTTTTTAATTGTGGCAACAGATCTATGAACTCTTACATACATCGGGAAGCTCTCTTAAATCATGTTCTTGGCGAAGGGATAACTCGCGTAGTACTTGATGAAAACGAAGAATTCATTATAGGCTATTTTACTCTTAAATGCACCTCAATCAAATTTTGCGACCCTGATATGGGCGAAAAGCGCGAGATTCCCTGTGTTGAGATATCAAGATTAGCTGTATGTATTAGCTGGCAAAATGGCACCAATGGATTTCACCTAGGAACTAGCTTGGTTGGTTATATTATTGCAACCATAAAAGAAGATATTGCCTCTAGAGTCGGCTGCAGGTGGATTACTATACATGCAGTTCAGGGAAAAGTTAATTGGTATCGTGAACAGTTTAATTTTGATTATATTATCGATGACACCCCTGACGAATATGGTACAGTATCAATGTTCCTGGACATAAGTGATATGGAAAAATACCGAACTATTTGTAGTCAGCTAAGCAGTTAAACCGAAAAAGAGGAAGAGGCCATTCAGGCCTCTTTTGTTTTATTCTCTACTTTACATCAATTTTATAAAAAGCGGCTAAGGCAATGAATTGGTGCATATCCTTGATTGGACATTCGGCAAACCAAGTCATCTGGCATACAAACGGACAAAACCGTCCAAACCTGTTTTGATTTCTACCTCGATTTCAACGATAAAAATACTTTTCTGTGCAAGATCACAGTCGTGTGTTATTCTATGGATGCAATATTTGCATTTTTTATTTGGTTCAGTCGGGAGAGATCTAATAATTGAGACTTTTGCATAACTCAGAAAAATGCTGTGAATAGTATAAGGTATTCTATGAGCCGCAGATGGCAATTACACTTATTGACATATCGACCCTTTAACTACGGTCAAAACATTGTGAGTTTTCAAATTAGGGCGGACTACCCCCTTTAACGTAGTTCGTTCTTTAATAAACCGATAAATGTGAACTAAGCAGCTAGATACTGGGTACTTTCTTGATTGACTGCTATTGTAGCTGCAATCATGGTTATGGCACAAAGGTAAGCATGGGCTTCAACTTTCTTAATTTTTCTAACCTTCAACCCAATTTCTAATCCCAGGTTTTCCTTAAAGCGGCTGAAACAGCGCTCTGAGTAGGTACGCATATTGTATAACTTTTGCCAATTTGCTGTACCCCTATGGGGAGTTGAGAACAACCGGGGATCGTCCTTTACTCTGGTTTTAACCACCATTCCATAGTTGCTCTTTGAACACCACGCAGAGCCAAAAGGACAGTCGCATTTACCCAGTTCATGCGGGCATCTAAATTTGCTTACGCCCTTGCAGGAACCTCAATATACCATGCGATAACCAGCAGAGCAGATCGGAGTTCCATCCCAGTCAAACCCGGCTTGGGGCTGTTTGGCCCCTCGTTTATTCAGCGCAATAATCGCCTGGGCATGGTATTTATCCCTGATCAGAGAGTATATCTCACGATGGTCATAACCAGCGTCCATCAAGAAATACTCTATGGGGGTTTGTACGTTTGCGAAACATTGTTTCACTAAATCCAGAGCCACGCTTGAATCAGAATAATTGGCCGGTGTTACTTTCATAGCTATGGGAAGTCCCGATTTTACATCGGCACCATGTAGCTTGTATCCAAACCACTTAATGGGGTTGCCGTTGGTATCACTCGGGCTTAGATAAATATGCAAAACTCTCAACCGGAAATTCAATTGCCATATCTTGTATATGCCATTATTGCCCTTTTCACCTTCATTTCGGATAAGTTGAAAGTAAAGACACCCTGAGACAACCGCCAACCTCTGCTAATATAAGTGGGAACAGTTACAGTTCATTTTAAGGAGACAAAACTTTGCTTAGCACTACTACGCTTCTTTTAGTTACTGCCATTATATTTCTGGCTTCCTTCCTATTAGGTATCACTAGCTTTGGTTTCGCTCTGGTGGCGGTACCATTGCTCAACTTAATCTTTCCTCTGCAGCTGCTGGTTCCTATTTTGATAATCTATGGAGTATTTATCAACGGTCTGGTGCTGTTGCCCATATATAAACACCTGGATCTGAAAGGCATGCAGTATCTGGTGGGAGCAGGCATATTGGGTGTCCCTTTGGGGACTTACCTGCTGCTTATCCTGGACGAGTCTATATTGAAAATCGGTATAGGGATAATCATCATTATCTCCGCCTGGGCTCTTTATACGGGCTACCATGTGAATATAAAGAACGAAAAACTGGGCAATTCAGTGGCCGGGTTCACCAGCGGGCTTCTTAACGGTTGCCTGACCATGAGCGGTCCACCGGTGATACTCTTTTACAGCAATCAGAACCTGGAAAAGCAGGTCTTTCGCGCAAATCTAGCCTTTTATTTTATGCTCACCAATGTTATCACTCTGCCAGCCCTCTATTGGGGCGGACTGCTTACCCCTCAGGTCTTCCAGTATTCGGTGGCGATCCTGCCCACTGTCCTGGTAGGAATTGTTGGAATCCTTCTGGGGAGCAAACTAGGGACCAAAATGGATGGCGCTCTTTTCCACCGCCTGAGTCTTATCCTTATATTCCTAATGGGAGTAATGTCAATTATCAGTGCCTAGTTATCACCCTTTACGGCTAGTCGCCCCAGGGGTGCTACCTTCGTCTCCCACTCTTCGCCTTTGGGCAATGCTAGGTATATTGCCTAAGTTTACTGCATATGCTGTGGTACCTGATCCGTAAAGGAGTGACGGCATGAATGGGTACAAGCATATGTCTGCTACTGTTCAGTGGGACGGTTTTTTAATTGAATATATCTGCATCAGAAGTGGTAGAGAACATATAAAGTTTACCCTGCGCAATGCCGTCTGTCTGGAAGACCAACCCCTGGTAACTCTCTACAAGAAGCTACACCGCTTTTATGGTCCTTTTAGGAAGGCGGTTATCAATGCTCCCGGAAAAGATCTGGTCCTAATCGACATCAACAATAATGAACTGCATCTTAATGGCTGTCACGGCGGCACTCAACCAGGCACGGAAGCTTCCTTCCTGATTTTGAACCAGAGCGGTTTCCAGGTAAGCAGAACTTGGGTCGGTAAGGCCCAAGCTTTTTACCTGCAAAAGCCTGACCTGAGACTAGATGATAATTGGGCATAAAAAAGCTGCCCTGGAGAAGGACAGCTTTCATAGACCATTAAGGTCTATTTGCCCTGGAAGTTGGGTTTGCGCTTTTCAAAGAAAGCGGCCGGTCCTTCTTTGAAATCCTCGGTTCCAAACAGGAAGCAGGAGCCCAGCTGTTCGAACTGCAGTCCTACTGACAGAGCGGTATCATTGGCCAGGTTAACGGCCTTCTTGGCAACACTGACCGCCAGTGGAGGCTTATTGGCAATTCTTTTGGCTAGCTTTTTGGTGTAATCCATCAATTCCTCATCAGGCACCACATAGTCTATCAGGCCTATGCGCTGGGCTTCATCAGCATCAATAAAATCCCCGGTCATGATCAGTCTTTTGGCATGACCGGCACCTACCGCCCTAGTCAGGCGCTGAGTCGCTCCCATATCTGGCGACATGCCAAAATTGATCTCCGGCACACTGAAAGTAGCCGACTGGGCGGACACCCGGATGTCACAGCTGAGGATATTTTCTACTGATCCACCAATACAGGTGCTGTGAACAGCTGCAATAATAGGCTGAGGCAGCTTTTCCCAGCGGTTGTAATATTCCTGCAGTTTCTGGATGTAGCGAATTGCATACTGCGGAGTACCGCTTTTAAGTACGGACACATCGATCCCGGCTGAAAACAGTTTACCGCGCGAGGCCAGGATTACTACCCGAATGTCGGTGTCAGCAAATAATTCGTCCTGCACTTGATAAAACTCATCCAGGGTATCCACAGTAAAACTGTTCAAGGCCTGAGGCCGATTGATGTAAATATAAGCGATTTGACCCTCTTTTTCAAAAATTAAATCTTTCAGTTCCATTTCCGCACCACCTTAGAAATATTATCTGCGCTAAGTATTCGACGTGCAAACGAAATTTCCTATGCTGAACTAATTTTGTTTGTTCA
>LSQX01331173.1_pt3 | contig 19013 bp, 14 predicted proteins | sample 654561 | NCBI WGS metagenome assembly LSQX01 (sample SAMN04489861, study PRJNA283612) | anaerobic digester metagenome | isolation source: 4 biogas reactors fed with cattle manure at either 37C or 55C with and... | place: Denmark: Kongens Lyngby | collected 2014
ACCGCGGTCAGGAAAGCTGCGGCATCTGCGTAAACGACGACGGTGTTTTTAACACTTATAAGGATTCCGGGCTTGTGGACGATGTTTTCACGCCCGAAGTGATGGCTTCTCTCGGTGAGGGAAACATGGCTGTCGGTCATGTCCGATACAGCACCGCCGAAACAGTCGGCAGGGCAAACGCACAGCCTATCGTCGTAAACCACATCAAGGGCAGGATGGCTCTTTCACACAATGGCTCTCTTATAAACTATTTTGAGCTTCGCGAGGAGCTTGAGATGGATGGAGCGATTTTCCACACCGACAGCGATGCGGAAATAATCTCATTTCTCATCACACGCGAACGCCTTAAAGCTCCCTCTATCGAGGAGGCGATAAACCGCGCCATGCACAAAATAAAGGGTTCTTACTCCATTGTCGCCATGTCGCCGTCAAAGATGATTGCGCTGCGCGACGAAAGGGGTTTTCGTCCGCTTTGCTACGGCATCACTGACGACGGAAGCTATGTCGTCGCCTCTGAAAGCTGCGCGCTCGACTCTGTCGGCGCTGTGCTTATACGAGATATTAAGCCGGGAGAAATAATGATTTTCGACAAAAACGGAGTTCGCTCAATTACTGATCACTGCCACAAAGCTCCTCCCTCCCTTTGTGTTTTTGAATACATTTACTTTGCCCGTCCTGATTCAATAATCGACGGCGTGTCAGTCCACACGGCGCGGCGCCGAGCAGGTGAATTCCTTGCGGACGAGCATCCCGTCCCGGCAGATGTTGTAATCGGTGTTCCCGATTCGGGCATTGACGCCGCAATGGGTTACGCTGCAAAATCCGGCATACCATACGGTTTAGGCTTTATTAAAAACAAATACATCGGCAGGACTTTCATTTCCCCCGCTCAATCAATAAGGGAGGACAAAGTAAAAATCAAGCTTAACCCCGTTTCCGATACGGTCAACGGCAAAAGAGTTGTTCTTGTCGACGATTCAATCGTCAGGGGCACAACGTGCGCGCTGATAGTGCGCCTGCTGCGCGAAGCCGGCGCTGTCGAGGTGCATATGCGTTCATCCGCTCCGCCATTTATAAACGCCTGTTATTACGGAACTGATATAAGCTCCTCCGAATCGCTTATTGCCGCCAACAACTCCATTGAGGAAATAGCAAAAATACTTGACGTCGATTCCCTTGGTTACCTCAGTATCGAAAGCGCCAACAGGCTCACGGACCGCGGGCCGGAAAACGGCTTTTGCCGTGCGTGCTTTAACGGCTGCTACCCTACGGAAATACCAAATCTAAAGAAAAAGAACAAATATAAAAAAAAGATATCCGAAAAAGACACGGATAAATAATCATAATCTTAAGGGGTTGTTATACATATGGAAAGCTTCAGCAAAAGCTACAAAGACGCCGGAGTCGACATCACGGCAGGATATAAGGCTGTCGAGCTGATGAAGCGGCATATTGCTAAAACTGTCACAAGCGGCGCAGTCTCCTCTGTCGGTGGTTTCGGCGGTCTTTTTGAGCTTGACCTCACAGGTATCGAGCGCCCTGTTTTAGTCAGCGGCACCGACGGCGTGGGCACAAAGCTGAAGCTTGCTTTTCTCATGGACAAGCACGACACAATAGGAATAGATTGTGTCGCGATGTGCGTTAACGACATTATTTGCAGCGGCGCAAAGCCTTTGTTTTTTCTTGACTACATTGCGACGGGCAAAATATTCCCCGAAAAGATAGCCGCCATAGTTTCAGGCGTGGCGGACGGGTGCGTTCAGTCGGGCGCGGCGCTCATCGGCGGCGAGACAGCGGAGATGCCGGGGTTTTATTCAGAGGATGAGTATGATATTGCCGGGTTTTCCGTGGGTGTTGCCGACAAAAGCAAGATTCTTGACAACTCGTCAGTCAAGAGCGGCGACGTCATTATCGCTCTCCCCTCTTCGGGCGCGCACTCAAACGGCTTTTCGCTTATCCGCCGCGTGTTCAACATTGAAAGCGCGGATCTAAGTCTTTACGTCGGAGAGCTTGGCTGCACCATCGGCGAAACACTCCTTGAGCCGACAAGAATTTATGTCAAGCCGATGACGGCGCTGTTTGACGCGCTGACTGTCAAGGCTGTCTCACACATAACGGGCGGCGGATTTTATGAAAATATTCCGCGCAGCCTTCCCGAAAGCTTTGGCGCCAAAATCGAAAAGTCCGCCATACGCGTGCCGCCTATTTTCGACCTCATTGCAAAAACGGGAAAAATAGACGAGCGGGACATGTTCAACACCTTTAACATGGGCGTCGGAATGAGCGTCGTCACATCAAGGGACGACGCCGATAAAGCTCTCGAAATTCTTCGCGCAAACGGAGAGGACGCCTACATTATCGGAGAAGTTTCCGCCCGCGGCAAGGGAGTCGTTATATGCTGAACAAAACGCAAATAGCCGTAGTTGCGTCGGGCAACGGCACAAATCTTCAGGCGCTTATTGACGCGCAGAAAAGCGGCGTCATTAAATCCGGCGTCATATCGCTTGTGGTTTCAAACAATCCGCGCGCCTATGCGCTTACAAGAGCGCATGACGCGGGAATTAAGACGGCTGTGATTTCCGGCGACCGATTTAAAAGCCGCGAAGCGTTTGAAGGCGAGCTTTGCCGCATACTTTCAATGCATGGAATTGAGCTTATTGTTCTTGCCGGGTTCATGCGCATATTAAGCGCCGAGTTCACATCAAAATACCCACGCTCCATAATCAATGTCCACCCTTCCCTGATACCCTCATTTTGCGGCAAGGGCTTTTACGGTTTGCGCGTCCACGAGGAGGCGCTTAAGTACGGTGTCAAAGTCACGGGCGCCACAGTCCACTATGTAAACGAGATACCGGACGGCGGAGAGATAATTCTTCAAAAAAGTGTTTGTGTCAAAAGCACAGACACGCCTGAGACGCTCCAACGCCGTGTAATGGAGCAGGCAGAGTGGAAGCTTCTGCCGAAGGCGTGTGAAATGATATCAAAAGAAAAGAAAAAGAAGCGAGGGAAAAATCATGAGTGTCTATAAAATCAACAACCTGGGCAGCTTGATTCGTGACAACACATATGTCGGCAGAGGTATAGTCATCGGAAAAAGCCCCGACGGCAAAAACGCCGTCGTCGCGTATTTTATTATGGGCAGAAGCGAAAACAGCCGCAACCGCGTTTTTGTTGAAAACGAAGGCGGAGTGATGATACAGCCGTTCGACATTTCCAAGGTTTCGGATCCCTCGCTTATAATATACTCCCCGATTAAAAAGTTCGGCAGCTGCCTTATCGTCACAAACGGCGACCAGACCGACACAATCCACGACTTTTTATCAAAGGGCAAGAGCTTTGAGCAAGCGCTTGAAACACGGAGCTTTGAGCCTGACGAGCCGAATTTTACGCCGCGGATAAGCGGTCTTGTCAGCTTTGAAAAGGCGGACATAACATACAAGCTCAGCATTTTAAAAAGTGCCGATGAAAACGGCACGTCGTGCAGCCGCTGCACATTTTCATATTCCGCTCTGCCCGGTCTCGGTCACTTTATACACACCTATAACCATGACGGCAATCCAATCCCCTCTTTTACGGGAGAGCCGGAGCGCGTCGCCATACATAATGAGATTGATAAATTCACTTCAGAGCTGTGGGAAAACTTAAATGAGGACAACAGGGTTTCACTTTATGTGCGTTACATAAATCTCGCGACGGGGCGGGAGGAAAACAGGATAATTAACAGGAATAATATAAAAGGGTGAAGAAAATGAAAGAATACGAGTTAAAATACGGCTGCAACCCAAACCAAACGCCCGCAGGCATTTACATGGAGGACAGCTCCGACTTGCCCGTTGAAATATTGTCGGGCAGACCGGGATATATTAACTTCCTTGACGCCCTTAACGGCTGGCAGCTTGTAAAAGAAATTAAAGACGCCGTAAAGCTCCCATGCGCCGCTTCTTTTAAACATGTCAGCCCGACTTCCGCCGCTGTCGGAATTCCTCTTGACGACAAGCTTAAAAGAGCTTGTTTTGCGGACGACATTGCCGGCCTTGACGCATCCCCTCTTGCCTGTGCTTACGCGCGCGCACGCGGGACTGACAGGATGTCGTCATACGGTGATTGGATAGCTTTGAGCGACAAGTGCGACGCGACGACAGCCCTTTTGATTAAGCGCGAAGTTTCAGACGGCGTAATAGCCCCCGATTTTGACGGAGAAGCGCTTGAAATACTCAAATCCAAAAGAAAAGGCGGCTATAATATCATCAAAATAGATTCCGATTACATCCCCCGACCCGTCGAAACAAAGCAGGTTTTCGGAATCACCTTTTCACAGGGAAGGAACAACTTTGAGATAAACGAACAGCTCCTTAAAAATATTGTCACCGACACAAAGAGCCTGCCCAAAGACGCCGTGCGCGACCTTGTCATATCTTTAATTACATTGAAATACACACAGTCAAATTCTGTCTGCTACGCGTTCGGCGGTCAGGCGATAGGCGTCGGCGCGGGGCAGCAGTCAAGGATACACTGCACGCGGCTTGCGGGAAACAAGGCTGATATATGGCATTTGCGCCAGCATGACAAGGTGCTTTCACTCCCCTTCTCCGAAACACTCGGCAGGCAGGACAGGGACAATGTGATTGATGTTTATCTTTCCGAAAACTTTGAAGACGTGCTGGGAGACGCCGTGTGGGAGCAATATTTTTCAACGCGCCCCGAACCGTTCACAAGAGACGAGCAAAAGAATTACCTTTCGACCATAACAGGCGTGTCTCTTGGCAGCGACGCGTTTTTCCCGTTCGGAGATAATATCGAGCGGGCGCGCCGCAGCGGCGTTTCATATATCGCTCAGCCCGGCGGCTCGATTCGCGACGACAATGTCATCGAAACCTGCAATAAATACGGAATCACAATGGCGTTCACAGGCATGAGGCTTTTTCACCACTGATTATTCGGCATTTCATTTTGAACGGCGCAGGCGCAGACCCGCGCGCTTATGGATTTGTTGAGAAAGGTTTATAATCTTTTACCATTGCGGCTTCGACAAGGGGGATATCTGACATGAATATTATTGTAATCGGCGGCGGCGGCAGAGAGCACGCCATAATCAAAAAACTAAAGCAAAGCCCAAAGACAGACAAAATATATGCCCTCCCCGGCAACGGCGGCATAGCGGCCGATGCTTTGTGCGTCGATATCGGCGCAAAGGATATCGGCGGCATAGCTGATTTCGCCGCCGCCAACAACATAGATTTTGCCGTCGTAACACCTGACGACCCGCTCGTGCTGGGAGCTGTCGATGCGCTGAACGCAAAGGGCATCCCCTGCTTTGGACCGCGGGCAAACGCCGCTGTTATTGAGGGAAGTAAAATCTTCGCAAAAAACCTCATGAAAAAATATAACATACCGACTGCCGAATACAATGTCTTTACAGACGTTAACGCCGCGCTTGAATATATCGGCACTGCTCCCCTGCCGACAGTCATCAAAGCTGACGGCCTTGCCCTTGGCAAAGGAGTTATTATTGCCGAAACAAGAGAAACAGCAGCAGCAGCCGTCATATCAATGATGGAGGGGAAAATATTCGGCGACTCCGGCACAAAAATCATAATAGAGGAGTTTTTGACAGGTCCGGAGGTGTCTGTCCTTTCTTTCACGGACGGCACGACCATCATCCCGATGATATCCTCAATGGATCACAAGCGGGCGCTGGACAACGACGAGGGGCTTAATACGGGCGGCATGGGCGCGGCGGCGCCTAATCCGTTTTACACAGACGCTGTCGCCGCGGAGTGTATGGAAAAAATTTTCCTGCCGACAATAAAAGCGATGTCCGCAGAGGGCAGACCTTTCAAGGGATGCCTTTACTTCGGACTGATAATCACGTCTGACGGCCCGAAGGTAATCGAATATAACTGCCGTTTCGGCGATCCCGAAGCGCAGGTTGTGCTGCCGCTCCTTGAAAGCGACCTCCTTGATATAATGCTTAGCGTTTCGGAAGGCACTCTCGACTGCGCAGACGTTAAATTCAGCGAAAAATCAGCGTGCTGCGTCATAATGGCCTCAAAGGGTTATCCGCAAAAATTTGAAACAGGATTCACTGTTAAAATACCTGATGAAAGCTCTCTCGGCGCTGAGGTTTTTGCCGCCGGTGTGAAAAAAGCTGACAATATCCTTCTTTCGTCAGGCGGCAGGGTTCTTGGCGTCACATCTGTCGCCGACACGCTTGATGAAGCTGTCAAAAGGTCTTATCAAGCCGTTTCAAAAATAAGCTTCGGCAACGCCTATTACAGAAAAGATATAGGAAAAAAGGCATTGGAGGCTTATACTAACAGCAGTTAATCTCAATCGCCGCCCCGCCGCGGTTCAAAGTCTGAAAACGCCGTGCTTTAACGCCAAATTCAACGCGCGGCACAAGCCAAAAATCCGCTGTATCTCTTTAAAAAAAGAAAGGTGTATTGCATATGGTCTATAGAATTTATGTTGAAAAAATAAAAGGGTTCGACAGTGAGGCGAGCGCGCTTGCTTCTGATATCCGCTCATTTCTTCGTATAGAAAGCGTTTCGTCTCTGCGCATCATCAACCGATATGACGTGGAAAACATCGACAGTGAACTGTTCGATTATTGTAAAAAAGCAGTTTTCTCAAAGCCCGACCTTGACATTTGCCGTGACACGCTCGGCGACACATCCGATTGTATTGTTTTCGCTGTGGAATATCTGCCCGGTCAGTTTGACCAGCGCGCCGATTCCGCCGCGCAATGCATACAGGCAATCTCAAATCAAGAGCGCCCGTCAGTGCGCACCGCAAAGGTCTATATGCTTTACGGCGACATCTCTGCCGATGAAACAGACGCAATTAAAAAGCACATCATAAACCCCGTCGAAAGCCGTGAGGCTTCGCTCGGCGAATATGCGACTCTTGACATCAAGTTTGAAAATCCCGCCGACATGGAAATCCTTGACGGTTTCATTGACACTGACTTTAACGGTCTGTCGGAATTTGTCGAGAAACATGGCTTGGCTATGGATTTAGACGACATCACATTTTGCAGGGACTACTTTAAAAGCGAAAGGCGCAACCCCACCATAACCGAAATCAGGATGATTGACGCTTATTGGTCAGACCATTGCCGCCACACGACTTTTTTAACGACTATTGACAATGTTGTTTTTGAGGACGAGCTTCTCCGCTCGGCTTATGAGGATTATCTTGCCGTGAGAAAAGAAATCGGGAGCAAAAAGCCGATTAATCTCATGGATTTAGCCACAATCACCGCAAAGCTATTAAAAAAGAACGGCAAGCTGCCGCGCATTGACGAGTCGGAGGAAGTAAACGCCTGCACCGTTAAGATTGATGTTGACGTTGACGGCGAAATCCAAAAATGGCTGCTTTTATTTAAAAACGAGACTCACAATCACCCGACGGAAATAGAGCCGTTCGGCGGCGCCGCTACTTGCATCGGTGGCGCTATCCGCGACCCGCTTTCGGGGCGCTCCTACGTCTATGCCGCAATGCGCTTAACAGGTGCGTCAGACCCGACAAAGCCTCTTTCAGAAACGCTTGAAGGCAAGCTTCCGCAAAGGACGATTGTCACGACGGCGGCGGCGGGCTACAGCTCATACGCAAACCAAGTCGGCATCACAGCGGGACAGATAGACGAAATATATCACGGCGGATATGTGGCAAAAAGAATGGAAGTCGGCGCGGTTATAGCGGCGGCTCCCGCCGAAAATGTTCGCCGCGAAACTCCCGTCGCGGGAGACTGCGTCATACTTCTTGGCGGCAAGACAGGGCGCGACGGCTGCGGAGGTGCGGCAGGCTCCTCAAAGCCCCACACTCTCCAATCACTTGAAAGCTGCGGCGCCGAGGTGCAAAAAGGCAACGCGCCTGAGGGCAGAAAGCTCCAGCGCCTTTTCCGAAACAAAAACGCCTCCCTGCTCATCAAGCGCTGCAACGACTTTGGCGCGGGCGGTGTTTCAGTCGCTATAGGAGAGCTTGCCGACGGGTTGGTCATTGATTTGAATTCTGTCCCGACAAAATACGGCGGACTTGACGGCACGGAGCTTGCGATAAGCGAATCACAGGAGAGAATGGCCGTCGTCGTCGCGTCGTCGGACGTCGGACGTTTTAAAGAGCTTGCGAAAAGCGAAAACCTTGAGGCGACTGTCGTCGCCGTCGTCAGCGACGAGCCAAGGCTTGTCATGAAGTGGAACGGCAAAGAGATTGTAAATATCTCACGCGAGTTTCTGAATTCAAACGGAGCGGAAAAGCATATCGACATAACACCCGCCGCCCCTCTGGATTTTGACAAAGAAGTATCGGGAGAGTTTGATGATTTATATTTCTCTCTTGCGTCAGACTTGAATGTCTGCTCAAAAAGGGGACTTTCGGAGCGCTTTGATTCCACAGTCGGCGCCGGCACCGTTTTGATGCCTTTCGGCGGAAAATATATGCTGACGCCTGCTCAGGCAATGGTCAACAAAATATCTGTTCAAGAAAAAGACACCGACACCTGCTCGCTGATGGCTTGGGGCTATAACCCGTTTATTTCAGAAAAAAGTCCATATCATGGCGGCTATCTTGCAGTCGTCGAATCCGTTTCAAAGATTATTGCCGCGGGCGCCTCTTTTGATGATGTTTATTTGACTTTCCAAGAATATTTTGAAAAGCTCGGACATGACGGAAAGCGTTGGGGCAAGCCGCTCGCCGCGCTGCTTGGCGCTTTTAAAGCTCAGGTAGGTCTGCAAATCGCCTCAATCGGCGGCAAAGATTCAATGAGCGGCAGTTTTGAGGATATCGACGTGCCGCCCACTCTGATTTCCTTCGCGGTTACGACTGATTCGACACGCAGCATTGTTTCTCCCGAGTTCAAGGCGCCTGACCGCAAGGTTGTTCTCATAAAGCCCGACTACGACAAAAACGGCCTGCCCACCGCCGATTCTCTTGTTGAGTGCTTCAGCACCGTAACGGGCTTAATTCGCTCCGGCAGCGCAGTCTCCGTTTACACACCGACATACGGCGGCATTGCGGAGGCGGTTATGAAGATGTCCTTCGGCAACGGCATCGGCTTTGACTTCTCGGACGAGCTTTCTTTAAATGATATATTCGGTTATAATTACGGCTCTTTCCTGATTGAGCTTTGCGACGACCGCGAAGTCGGTATTGCTGCGGGTAAAACGACAGACAAAGGCAAAATAACGCGCGGCGAACAAGAGGCGGAGCTTTCGGCGCTGCTTGCAGCATATGAAAACAAGCTTGAGAGCGTTTTTGCCTGCAATATCCCGACTTTTGAAGCACCTGTTAAAAACTTTTCATACAAATCCTTTGATCGTCCGTCCCCCGCAATTAAAGCCGCCTTGCCGCGTGTTCTCATACCTGTTTTTCCGGGGACAAACTGCGAGTACGACACAGCAAAGGCGCTTAAAGCCGCCGGTGCAAAACCGGAAATATTTGTCTTTAACAACCTCACTTCGTCGGACGTCGCCATGTCTGTCGATAATTTTGCAAAAAAGCTTTTAAATTCACAGGCGTTATTTATTCCCGGCGGCATTTCAAGCGGCGGCGAGCCTGACGGCTGCGGCAAGTTTATTGCCGCCTTTTGCCGCGACGCTCAGATTAAAGACGCAATCAGCGATTTGCTTGACAAGCGCCTTGGGTTGATTTGCGGCATCGGCGACGGCTTCCACGCGCTGATAAGGCTTGGTCTTGTCCCGTTCGGCAAAATAACAGACGCCGACGAAAGCGGGCCTTTCCTGACTTTCAACAGGATAGGACGGCACCAGTCAAAGCTTGTCCGCACAAGGATTGCGTCAAACAAATCTCCATGGCTGGCAGACACAGACACGGGCGAAATTTACACCGTGCCCATTTCACACGGGGAGGGGCGTTTTGCCGCCGACGAGGAGCTTATCTTAAAGCTTGCCGACAACGGTCAGATAGCCACTCAGTATGTCGATTTTGACGGCAACGCCTCAAATGACGTCCGCTTTAACCCAAGCGGTTCAGCCTACGCCATTGAGGGAATTACATCGCCTGACGGCAGGGTGTTCGGCAAAATGGGGCATTGCGAACGATGCGGCGATGGGCTTTACAAGAACACGGAGCGTGTTTCCGACATGGGCATCTTCCGTTCGGCAGTCAATTATTTTAAATAAGCCGTCAACTTTTTAAGCGGCGCAAGGTTTGACACATCGACAATTTGTGCTATAATTCTTTATATCAGAACATCAGATTTTATATGGGAGTGGAAAGAAATGCCGTTAGTTACAACAACAAAAATGTTTGAGAACGCCTACAAGGGCGGCTATGCCGTCGGCGCTTTCAATGTCAACAACATGGAGATTATTCAGGGTATAGTCGGCGCCGCCCAAAAGTTAAATTCACCTCTTATTTTACAAGTTTCAAAAGGGGCGAGGGCATACGCCAATCACACATTTCTAACAAAGCTTGTCGAGGCGGCTGTTTATGAGACAGGCTTGCCGATTGCCCTGCACCTTGACCACGGCCCCGACTTTGAGACTTGCAAAAGCTGCATCGACGGCGGTTTTACTTCTGTCATGATTGACGGCTCCGCGCACCCGTATGAACAAAACGTTGAAATCACTAAAAAAGTCGTCGAATACGCCCACGAGCACGGCGTGACGGTCGAAGGCGAGCTTGGCAAGCTTGCGGGCATCGAGGACGATGTGCAAGTGAGCGCCGAGGACGCTCTTTTTACAAATCCCGACGAGGTTGAGGACTTTGTTTCACGCACCGGCGTTGATTCTTTGGCGATTGCGATAGGCACAAGCCACGGCGCCTATAAATTTAAGCCCGGTCAAGATCCGAGCCTCAGGCTTGATATTCTTGAGGACATTGCAAAAAGGCTTCCGGGCTTCCCGATTGTCCTCCACGGCGCAAGCTCCGTCCCGCAAGAATTTGTCGCGCTCGTCAACAAATACGGCGGCCGTATGCCAGACGCGATCGGCATTCCCGAATCAGAGCTTAAAAAGGCGGCGGCCATGGCGGTCTGCAAGATAAACATAGACTCTGATCTCCGCCTTGCCATGACGGCGGCTGTCCGCAAACATCTTTTTGAAAACCCCGGCGACTTTGACCCGAGACAATACCTTGCCCCCGCTCGTTCGGCTATCGAGGATATGGTCGCGCACAAGATACAAAACGTTCTCGGCTGTGCCGGTAAAGCATAAATAATTTTTTTGGTGGTTTGTTAAATGTCCGACACTTTCCGCCGCGAAACACATTTGTCAGGCAGGCGCGGATTTTCCCCGCCTGCCTGTTCCGGCGTCGTTTTTTGGTTCACCGGTCTTTCGGGATCCGGCAAAACAACTGTCGCCGGTCTTTCTGAAAGGTTTTTTTTAAAGGACGGGCAGCATTGCCTTATTATTGACGGCGACAATCTGCGTTTGGGTCTAAGCTCCGATCTCGGCTTTTCCGACGACGACAGAAAAGAAAACATAAGGCGTGCCGCACATGTAGCGGCTCTTTTCGCAAAAGGCGGCGCCGTCGCGCTCGTAAGCCTTATTTCCCCGTTTGAGGCGGACAGGCGCTCCGCAAGAAAGATATGCGAAAATGCGGGCTGCGCGTTCGTCGAGGTCTTTGTTGACACGCCGATTTCCGAATGTATCAGGCGCGATGTCAAGGGTCTTTATAAAAAAGCCCTTTCCGGGGAAGTGGAGAGTTTTACGGGGATTACATCTGCTTACGAGCCGCCGATTTCACCTGACATAACAATAAAAACTGTCGATTGCACAGCGGAGCAGGCGGCAAAGTCAATCGCCGATTATTTTAATATGCTTTGCTCGCTGCATGAAATGACAGCATTTGCCGCCGACATCTCCGCCAAAGCGGGAGAAAAGATAATGGAAATCTACGGCGGCGATTTTTCTGTTTGCCAAAAGGGAGACGAATCTCCCCTCACGGAGGCGGACACAGCCTCAAACAATCTAATCTGCGCCGCGCTTGAAAGTGAGTACGGCGAACACGCCATTCTTTCAGAGGAGTCAAAGGACAGCGGCGAGCGGCTGAAAAGTGACGGCTGCTTTATTGTCGATCCACTTGACGGCACAAAAGAATTTATAAAGCGAAACGGCGAATTCACCGTGAACATCGCTTTTTCATATCTTGGAAAAAGTGTCATGGGTGTTGTTTTTGCCCCTGCTCTCAACAAGCTGTATTACGCCGCAAAAGGGCTCGGCGCACATGCCCGCACACTTTCCGACCTTTCCGACGAAACCGGCGGCGACTTTTTCGGCGACGGCGGCAAGATACGCGTTTCGGACAAAAAATCTGACCTGACAGTTATGATGAGCCGCTCGCACTCCGACAAAAAGCTTGAGGAGCTTCTTCAAAAAAACAAGCATAAAATCGGCGCCGAGATAAGCGCGGGTTCATCTTTAAAGGGATGTTTAATAGCCGAGGGTGCAGCCGATATTTATTACCGCACGGGTTTCACCATGGAGTGGGACACAGCCGCGATGCAGTGCATTGTTGAGGAGGCGGGCGGCGTCTTTTTTCAGGGCGACGGTTCTCCGATGGTATATAACAGAAAAAACAGCCTCAACGACAAAGGCTTTTTCATATTAAACAGCATTGAAAACAGATTTGACGAATAAGGGTGACACGCCAATGACTCATCTTGATAATCTCGAAAATAACAGCATACATATCCTGCGCGAAGCTTTTAACCGCTTTGGCAGCTTGTGTATGCTTTGGTCTATCGGAAAAGATTCCACGGTGCTTTTAAGCCTTGCCCGAAAAGCTTTTTTTGGTCATGTGCCTTTTCCGCTTGTCCACATCGACACGCATTTTAAGATTCCCGAGATGATTGAATACCGTGACAGGCTGGCGCTGGAATGGCATCTTGACATGGTTTACGGCGAAAACACACGCGCACTGGAAAGCCGCCTCACATTTCCCGACGGCAATGTAAGCAGGATCGAATGCTGCCGTAACTTAAAGACGACCGCGCTCCAAAAAACTCTTTCCGGCGAATGGCCGCGCTATCGCATGAATCACGAAACAGCGTGTTATGAGCGTGATAAAAACACCGAGCCATACACAGGTGTCATTGTCGGCATACGCGCCGACGAGGAGGGCAGCCGCTCAAAAGAGCGTTATTTCTCCCCGCGCGACGACAACAACGACTGGGACATCGGCGACCAGCCGCCCGAATTTTGGGGGCAATACAAAACAGATTTTAAGCCCGGCACACACATCAGGATTCATCCGCTGCTCGACTGGACGGAGCTTGACGTATGGGAATACATCCGCCGCGAAAACGTGCCTGTCGTCTCCCTTTATTTCGACCGCGGCGACGGCAAACGTTACCGATCGCTCGGCTGTCTGCCATGCACAACGCCTGTCGATTCGGACGCGAAAAATATCGACGACATCATAGAGGAGCTTAAAACAGGCAAGTTCGCCAATATTGCCGAACGCTCCGGCAGAGCGCAGGACAAAGAGGACGGCGGCGGTTTGGAGGAGTTGAGAAAAGATGGATATATGTGATTTTCACGAGCGAAAAGAAATGAACATCGTGATTGTCGGGCATGTTGACCACGGCAAAAGCACTGTCATAGGGCGCCTGCTCGCCGACACTGGTTCGCTGCCCGACGGCAAGCTTGAGACAGTGCGTGAGCTTTGCCGGCGCACATCAAAGCCTTTTGAATATGCGTTTCTTTTGGACGCGCTGAAGGACGAGCGCTCACAAGGCATCACAATCGACACGGCACGCTGTTTTTTTAAAACAGAGCTTAGGAAATACATCATCATTGACGCGCCCGGACACATAGAATTTTTAAAGAATATGATAACGGGGGCGTCACGGGCGGACGCGGCTTTGCTTGTTATCGACGCGAATGAGGGCATATGCGAAAACTCACGACGCCACGGCTATATGCTGTCAATGCTCGGAATAAAGCAAATAGCAGTCCTTGTAAACAAGCTTGACCTTGTTCCGCGCTCGGAGCGCCAAGATGTTTTCGGCAAAATAATGTCCGATTATTCAGTCTTTTTAAGTCAAGTCGGCATCACTCCCTCTTGCTTTATTCCGACGTCGGCTTACATGGGCTACAATATCGCCGCCCGCGGAGATGAATTCCCGTGGTATGACGGCGTGACGGTGCTTAAGGCGCTTGATTCGTTCGCCGAGTCGTCGCCGCCCGACGACTTGCCTTTCAGAATGTGGGTGCAGGATGTATATAAATTCACAAACGAAAACGACAACAGACGCATCATAGCCGGGTCGGTTTCTTCCGGTTCGCTTTGCGCGGGCGACGAGATAATGCTCCTCCCCTCGGGCAAAAAAACGTCGGTAAAGTCTATTGAAGTTTTTAACGAGCCGCCTAAAAGCTCCGTTTCACGGGGCTATGCTGCGGGCTTTTGCATGACCGAGCAGATTTACGCGAAACGCGGCGAGCTTATTTCAATAATCGGACAGAAACCGCCGATGTACGGGAGCAAAATTAAGGCGTCTGTTTTTTGGCTTGGGAGCGAGCCGTTTTCTCCTGAAAAGCCATACAAAATCAAACTCGGTACAGCACAGACAGGATGCAGGCTTGACAGCGTTTCAAGCGTGTTTGACGCCTCGACTCTTGAAAAGCTCGAAAGAAAACACATTAAACGCCATGAGGTCGCCGACTGCGTTGTGAGGCTTGACCGCCCCATCGCTTTTGACACTGCCGCCGAAAACCCGGAGACAGGCAGATTTGTTATTGTCGACGGCTATGAGATTTCCGGCGGCGGCATAATTACCGGGGCTGTCGGCGACGAGTCCGCCGATGAAAAGCTTATGCTCCGAAATATCAAGTGGATAAAAAGCAGCATCACAGCTCACGAGCGCGGGCAATATTACGGTCAAAGGTCACAGCTTATAATCATCACCGGCAAAACACAAACAGATAAAAAAAGCATCGCGCGCACGCTTGAAAAAAGACTTCTTGACGAGGGTAAAATCGCTTATTATCTCGGAATCGGCAACCTCCTTTACGGAGTCGGTTCTGACATTAAGAGCGCCAACTCCATGTATTCGGCAAAGGAGCGCCACGAACACATCAGGCGGCTTGGAGAGCTTGCCAACATCATGCTCGATGCGGGGAATATCATGATTGTCACGGCAAATGAATTGGATTCCGACGAGCTTGACGCGCTGCGCCAGATAATAACAATAGACGCCATCCTCACCGTTTGGGTGGGGAATGACGTCAACAGGATTCGCGATTTTGATTTGTGCGTGGCGGACGGCGCGGACGCGTCCGACAAAATATATGATGCGCTGGAAGGATGAACACGCGGCAAGACATAAAAGTTGAGTTGATTTTGGGCGGGTTGGTTTCTTAACCGATCCGCTTTTTCATGTGTTTGATGATTTGGCGCGCACACACCGCGACTGCCGCAGCAGCAGCGCCTGCGCCGGCTATTTTGAGCGACGTTTCAAAATTGGTGTGCCAGCGGTCCGGATAAAGCATATAGCCTTTTATGGAATTGCATTTTGTTCCGAAAAAGTCACGGTACCTGACCATTTCTGTCTCAAAGCTCCAAGGGTCGCTTTCCCTCAACGTCAGCATTCTGACGCCCTGCATCAAGCCGTCGCCATATATGTGAAAGCCGCTGCACTTCGTTTGTCCCAAAACTATTCCGTGAACTAAACCTACAAAGTCGCTTAGATGGTCGTGACCGAAAAAGGCACCGATAACGTCACCTTGCTTTACCCAGCTTTTGAATTGTCCGTTGTTCTTGTCAGGAGAACACGGACCCTCCCCGAGGTAACCGTGGCAGTTGTCGCGCTTGACAAAATATTTGCCGGAAAAACGCCCGTGCCCCTTCGCCTTATAGGGGTTAAAAATTGTTGTTTCTTTTAACAGCAAGTATTCCTCGCAGACAGGTATGTGCTGAAAAACAAGCGACGGTATCGGATTGCCGTCGTTTTGATTTTTCAGCGCATTGCTGTTTTTTTCATACCAGGCAATCTGCGAATCATCAACCCAAGCATAACCTCCGCTGCCGTCCTGCGCCCTGTTCCCCGAATCAATAAACCACAAGTTAAAAACAGGCTTTTCTCCTTCGCTGTCGTAAATGAGAGAGAAGCTGTTTCCGCAGCCTGTCGCGCCTGAATCGTTCGTGTTTAAAAAACCGGGTATCTTTTTAAGCAGGTCAAACAGGACCTCCTTTGGCTCGCCCGTCTCGCCGTCGTGGTTTCCGAAGGTGACGGCAAAAGGAATGCCGCGTGACACGAGCGGCTCCGTTATACGTTTAAGCCCCTCAAACAGCTCATCAGGAGTGGCGTGACGATTTTCCAAGCGGTTTGTTCCGCTGATAATGTCCCCAAGTATCACCGCGGCATCGGGCTTCTGCTCCTCTGCGGCGGCGTTCATCAGCCGGAGAAAATCCTCGGTTTTTTCGTCCGGATTTATCTTTTCGTGTATGTCTCCTATTGCCATTATTTTAAATTCGCCGTTCTTTTGAAACGATAATTTTTTCTTTGTGCTGCCGTTCATTTAATCACTCCGTTGTATATTTTTAAATTTTTTCATATAAATGATGTATCAAGTCTAAAGGGTGTGCGGCATGAAAAACGTCAGGAAGATTTTTATGAACACCTTGATGCTTACAGGTGTATCGTTTTTGATGCAAACTGTCAGCGTCTCGTTTAACGTGTGGCTGACAAACAGGATAGGCGCCGCCGGTATCGGGCTTTTTCAGCTTATTATGACAGTTTACGGGCTGTCGGTCACTCTCGGCTGCGGCGGGATAAGGCTTGCGTCAACGCGGCTTGCCGCCGAGGCGGATTCGGAATCTGAAAAGCCGGGGCGTATAATCAAAAGCTGCATAAGATATGGTTTTTTTACAGGCTGTTTAATTGCGCTTGCCGTGCTTTTCGGAGCGGAGCTGATTTCCCTGCTGTGGCTAAAAGACAGCCGCTGCGCCATCCCGCTTCGAGTGCTTGCTTTTTCGATACCTTTTGTGGCAATGTCGTCAGCACTCGGCGGATATTTCACCGCCATGCGAAAAATTGCCCGATTTTCGGCAATACGCATACTTGAACAAGCTGTAAAAATTGTGAGCATTATAATTTTGCTCGGAAAGCTGCTGCCGCTCGGCACAGGCTACAGCTGCATTGCCATTGTGGCGGGAATGACCTTTTCGGAGCTGTTCTCCTTTGTGTGCCTTTATATATTATATATCATCGACAACGGCAATTACAAGATAAAGAGCGCAAAAAAAGGAAGCCTTAAAAAAATCACACACATATCTATACCGGATGTTTCGGGCGCGGGCGCGCGCTCTGTGCTGCTGACTATCGAGCATCTGCTCATCCCGGAGGGCTTCAGAAAGTCGGGCAGCTCGCCGGAGCAGGCTTTGGCTGTTTACGGCAACATTCACGGAATGGTTTTTCCGCTGATGCTTTATCCCTCCGCCATATTAACTTCGCTTTCAGGTCTGCTTGTGCCGGAAATCGCTGAATGCCGCTCAAAGGGCTATGATGGGCGCATAAACTACATTATCAAACGCGTGATAAAAATAACCCTGATTTATTCAATTGCGGTGTCAGGCATTATGTATGCTTTCGCGGGCGGCTTGTCGGAGCTTATTTATAAAAGCTCGGAATCAACCTTTTTCATAAAGCTGCTTGCCCCTCTCATCCCCGTAATGTATTGCGATATGACTGTCGACGGGATTTTAAAGGGACTTGACCAGCAGTTTTATTCGATGAAATATAACATAATCGACTCTGCGCTGTGCGTCGCGCTTGTATATTACCTGCTGCCGCGATATTCTGTGCGCGGGTATGTTTTTGTTTTGTTTGCCAGCGAAATTGTGAACTTCTTTTTGAGCGTTCGCCGCCTGACAATCGTCAGCACAGTTGCCGTGAATCCGCTTTATGACATATTCATGCCTGTCGCCTGCATTTTTTGCTCTGTGTCGGGAGTATCCGCAATTGCGGACATGACAGGAATTTCGGCATCATTTTCGGCATTTTCACTTGTTGTTTGCATTATTGTTTCGCTTGCCGCCTATTTTGCGATGATGTATATGTTTTCATCTATTAAAAATGAGGATATAGACTGGTTTTTATCAATCCTCGGCATCAACGGGAGATTTCTAAAAACTGCTTATTGATGTTTTTATATGCTCCGCCCTGCTCATCTGATATTATTTTGTCTATCGCGTCATTTACAGCGGCGGCAAGAGCCTTGTCTCCCTTTGGCAAAGCTATTCCGTATCCGACATCCTCAAGCTTTACGCCGTCGGCCGCTTTAAGCTTTGAGCCGTGTTCTTTCAGCAAGGCGTTGGCAATGGACTTGTCGACAATGACCGCGTCAAGCTTTCCGTCAATCAAATCCTTCGCGGCGGCTTTGCAGTCGCCGTATTCCTTCACTTTTGCGTCAACTTCCTGCGCGGCAAGCAACGGGGCATAACCGGGACGAGCTCCCACATTTTTGCCGCCGAGGGACTTTGCCGATGTGATATCATCAATGCCCGAAGCGACAAGCGCAACCTGCTTTGATGTGTAATAAGCCTTTGAAAAATCGACTTTGTCGTTTGACTCGTCTATCGGCAGCGCCGAAATAACCACTTCGATAAAAGAACCCAAAGATGAAATCGGGTCGTCTTTGTCGGCAGGCTCGATAACCGCGTCAACGCCGAGGCGCGAACCTATCAGGTTTATCATGGCTATGTCAAAACCTGCCGGATAGCCGTTTTCGTCGCCAAATGTAAACGGAGCGGCGGACATGCCCGTGCCGACAATCATTATCCCGTCGGCTATTACAGGCGACACGGCCTGCTTTGTTTCTTCCTCTGAATTCGGCTCTGTTGTTTTGCCCTCGTTGCCGCCGTCGGCGCAGGAAATGAGAGACAAACATATCAAAAAGGCGGACAAAACAAATGACGTGAATCTTTTTAGCTTCTTCATTCTTATATGCCTCCAAAAAATGTTTTCATTTTTGTTAAATTATTGTACCACGCGTCAGTTTTTTTAGCAAGGGTCTGATTTGCGCAGGTTCTTTTCTTGTTTCCGTGAA
>LSQX01100348.1_pt1 | contig 19007 bp, 18 predicted proteins | sample 654561 | NCBI WGS metagenome assembly LSQX01 (sample SAMN04489861, study PRJNA283612) | anaerobic digester metagenome | isolation source: 4 biogas reactors fed with cattle manure at either 37C or 55C with and... | place: Denmark: Kongens Lyngby | collected 2014
TCCGACACAACCACTACACGCGACTGCGCCTTCAGATCTGCGGCTGTGATGAAATGGCCCTCTATCATGTCGAGGTCAGCCACGCCTCTGTAGCCGGGTCCAACTGACGCGCCTGAGCTGATTCGATATAACGTTCCATCCACTTCCGCTTCAATTCCCCACGAATCAGCGTAGGGCGTCACAGCCTCTACCAGGGAAGGCTCGGCGCTGAGCTCCGCAATGTCATCGTCGTTGAAGATATCATACATGTTTCGCATGTACCCGTCCTTGGTGCGCGTTTCGGTGCCGCCGATGGCAATCACTATGTCTTCGGTGGAAGACTTCATACGGCCAACTGCTGCCGAAACATTCATTCTGTAGCTTGCCACCGAAACCATACATGCCACCGCAAGAGCCACCTGAAGGATCGTCAGAGTAGACTGCATCGGGCGGCGACGTATGTTGATCCATGCAGATTTGAGCAGATGTGAAACCACCGTATTAGTCCCCCCTCAGGGCATCCGCCGGGATCACGCGAGCGCCAAGATACGCCGGGTAGAGTCCGAAGATCACGCTTGCGGCAATACAGGACAAGGCCCCGGCCAGCACACCCGTAAGGCCCACCGAAACGTCGAGGCCCTCCATGATGCCGGACATCAGCTTGACAAGGCCGAATGAAAGCGGGAGGCCCAATGCGCCTCCTGATATCCCCAGCACAAGCGCCTCTGCCAAGCTCTGACGGAAAATCTGCCGTCTGCTGGCGCCCAGGGCGGCTGAGATTCCGATCTCCCGCGTTCGCCGCAATACCCTTGCAAGCATCAAGTTGAGAATGTTGATCGATGCTATGACCAGCCCCGCTGATGCCAACACGAGTATGCCGGCGGCGAGGCTTCGCAGCTGGCGCATATTCTCTTTCGTGTGTTCCATTGCAGAGCTTGCTTCAAGACGCCCGTCGTATTCAATATCTATTGCCTGCCTCACCTCATCCAGGGCACGTGCAGCATCTTTCGATGAGGCTGATACGGCACTGATTTGGTGTACTTTGGGATTGGGGCCCTCCATGCCAGGGGCTGAGGTTATGGGTATGTAAGCTCTCCCGTCAATGGAGAAGTCGAATCTTTCGGGGTCATCCTCCAGTTCTGCTGCCGCCTTCGCCATGATCGAGGACTCCACTGGCTCCATGACTCCGATCACCGTATACACATAGCCAGAAGGAGCAGGCTCAATTTCTCCTGTGGGGCTTTCAATCCATTCGTTATGCCAGATTATCTCCTTCCCCAAAGCGGACGAATCTCCAAAGAGCCTCTGGGCCAGTCTGCTGCCGAGCACCATGCACCGGTTGCCGGAGACGACGTCCGAGGCAGAAAATCCTATGCCTTCTCGAAACCCGGCATTGTATGCAGGGAATATATCTTCGGTGGAAGCAACCACATTGACTTGCCGCAGAGAAGGACGGCCCGCCCCGGGATCTCCCGAACCCGCTGGAGTCGATGCGCTCCGAGCGCCATCATCGGGCAAATTCCCCTTCACACTCAGATGCTGATGAAAGTCTTCGTATGCATAGACGTGCACGTCAGGCGAAACCCTCGACTTGATCAGGTCAACATCATTGAGAGACAAATCGTAAGGCGTCTCATCAATCCGCGGGATGGCAACTGCCGGCGCCTCACTGGAGTAGCTCCAAACTAGCCTGCGAGACTGCGATATGATACGGATCTCTCTAGCTTCTATGCTCTGCGCAAATGAGCTGTACTGCTTTCCTACTGTACCAATGAGGCCCGAAAAAGCAGCCACCACTGCCACTCCAAGGGCAATGCCAAGTATGATAAGGAGCGACTCCAAAAGCCTTGCGCGGCACCGCCGCACAGCCGTGGCAAGAAGATCAGCAAACCTCACGTTGCCACCTCCCAATGAGCAAGAACGAAGTTGCAATAGCTGCAGCCCTGTAAAGTATAACAGAGTTGCATCTTGCAGCCCAGTTAATGCAACGTCTCCGACTGCCGGAGCTTGGGGAATTCATGGCAGGAAGACGTCATTCGCGGCAACTCGCCTATGCAAGCAGATAGATGAAGCGGAAATGGCTCAGGCTTCCGAGTAGGATGAAGATATGGAATATCTCGTGAAAGCCAAATCGCCCCGGGAATGGATCCGGCTTCTTCAAACCGTAGATGACCGCTCCGATAGAGTAGAAGACGCCCCCGATGACAAGCCAAAACAGCCTGTCGAGCCCAACTGCACGGGCCAAAGGCACTGTGGCTAAGACTATCAGCCAGCCCATGACGAGATATATGCCTGTATAGAGCCACCTTGGAGCATCAAGGCGAAATATCTTGAAGAATACGCCTGCTATGGCAAGAGCCCATATGATGATGAGTATGGCATAGCCCATCGTGCCGCGCAACGGCCCCAGGCAGACCGGAGTGTATGTGCCTGCTATCAGCACAAAGATCATTATGTGGTCCAGTTTTCGCAATACGACTTCCACACGCGGCGGAACACTCAGCAGATGGTATGTAGCACTAGCAGAATAGAGCAGAATGAGGCTGCCGCCGAATATGGCAAAGGACACGATCTGCCACGGATCGTCATTTGCAATACCTGCACGCAGCAGCACAACAAGGCCTATGACGGACATGATCGCACCTGCCAGGTGACTCAGCCCGCTGGCCGGATCCTTCAATTCGTGAATCAACACTTCACCCCCCAATAGTGAATAAGTCTCGATAAGCTTCTGTGCGATCCCAGGGCTGTATTGCCTGCTGTTCATGCCCCGCTTGATTAGGTAAGATACTTTCTGCGGGTTGCTTGGCTGGGCGGATCTCTTACTGTAGTGACCGTTTGTCATGCTGTAAGGATCGATTCTGCCGCTATTCCTTTGGCGTTAATTCTGGCGAAATTGCCAGAACGAAACCGCGAATTGCTCTTGCGCTATCAAGCGCGTGCAGCATATCCCGTTCCTCCAGCACAAACCCCATTGGGTACCTTGGCTGAATGCCGTAGGCTGTCAGATCGGAGCACTGGTCAGCTATCTCGCCAAAACTACTGCATACTTCCGAGCAAAGCTTGCACAACTCGTCCAGGTCATGTGTTCTAGGCGGATTCTTTCCTCACACGTCAAGATAGCCCTTGAGATAATTCTCAGCTGATTGCTGGCAGTGATAGCAATCAATTTCTACAGGGATCGGCTGCATGTTGAGAGGATACTCGGCACTGTCCAGATCCATGTCAGCTAATCTCGGCCATTCTTTTGCCTGTGCCACACTATCCATACAGCACTACGAGAATGTCCAAATCTGATTCCGTATGCGGCACACCGCGTGCATAGGAGCCGAACAGGAATATTTGCTTTACAGGAACGGTGTCAATTATTATGTCTTTGATCGTATTCAACTCATCCTGTATTTGCTTTTCCATGTCAGCGCCTCCGTCTATTCTCAGAATAACCTATTGGATTGAGCATGACCATCTAAACATGATCACTCATCATGAGCCTGGGAGCCATACGTCTAGCAATGCCAAAGCGGGTCAGAACATGGCTACCACAAACTCTTGTCCGTTATCCATCAGCCGATTTCTTGCCTGTTTTCCTTATTGCAGGTATGCACGCTGATTGACTAGGCAAGTCATAGACACGAAGGTGGAATTCGGAGACAGCTTGTCGCAAAGGCTCCGTCATCTATGTCGATGATCTCGGGTGAAAGTCTTGATCGAAGCGTCAACCAGCCTCTGTTGCCTACACCGACCTGATCAACATGTACATCCTGAGCATCCAGTACCCGGCCATGGCGATCAAGAGGCCATAACCCCATTTGCCTGCCGTATAGAGCCCGGTCAGAAAGGGTCCTTTTCCTGGAGGGACCGGCCTCGACATAATCGTTATCCAGATGGGCAAGTACGACACGACAAGGGCCAACATTGTCTTCACCCTGCGCCGGTACTTGTCCTGCAACGAATCCCTGTCAGAATAGACCTCCGGAAACTCACACGCCTCAGGCAAACAGCGGAAGTAGTGATTACTCGAATAGGACTCCACGTGCTCCCAGCCTGCATCCTCAAAAAGGCCGAAATACTCGTCTGCCTCGGAGTCGGAAAGTGCCCTGTAGTCGATTCTGTAGATTGCATTGTTTGGCTCAACACTTATGAATGTATAGAAAGCCCCGCTCCGCTCCACAAACCGCCATCCGCACGTTTCCATGACGGATAACCACTCTTCCTCCGAGTTCTCTTGCCAGTCCCAAAAGATGCGGAGCACTCTCCTGCGTGCGGGATCCTCGCCGCTTGGCTTCTGTGGACTGCTGCCGCAAGCTCTGCCTGCGCCACTAGACTTCCGTTTCCAGTTCATCTGAGATCGCGGCCTCCTTTCCCAGGATACTCTCTCCAAACCTGACCAGGGCTTTCTGCCTCTCAAGTTCCAAAGCCAGTACCTGCCTGCCTAGCGCAGTCAGGACATATTCCTTTCGCCTGCTCCCGCCACGGTCAGCATCATCACGCTCCACCGGAACTATCATCTTTCGCTCTTCCATAGTAGCCAGTGCCCCGTAGAGTGTCCCCGGGCCGATCCTCAGACCTCCGCGAGTGAGGTCGGATACGTACTGCATGACGCCATACCCATGCCTGGGTTCAACAAGAGACAGCATTATGAAATATGTTGACTCCGTGAGGGGCAAGAACTTCGACGCAAGATTCGGCTCTTGAGGCAATACCAGCTCTCCTTCCCAGACTGCCAGCGGCAACATATATCACATCACGATATATCGGTTACCGATATACTATCCCTACGGAAAACCTCTGTCAAGCAGATGTGCGAGGACCTGCGCCCCACATCTGCGCCAACCCTCGCACATTCTAACACCACATGCATTAACCTCTTCTAAACACGGACTCGTACAGATCGTTTCGGTTTCCCGGTATCCCGGGCCGCCTCGCTTCCGCCCCAGCTTACTCTGACCGCATCGCACCTGGTGCACTCGAGGCACCTGATGCAGGCGTCGGAATTCGGATCGCGATACACTTCCAGATCAACAGGGCAAACACCCTTGCAAGCCCCGCATTTGGTGCAGGCTGCATCATCCACCTCCAGGCGCATCAAGCTCACTCTGTTAAATGGCGACCAGATAGCACCCAGGGGACAGACAAACCGGCAGAACGGTCTCTTTATGAGGATCGAAGCGCCCACCAGTGCGGCCAGGACAGCGATCTTCATCCAGTAGCGCGGTCCGATAAGCACCCTGAGCTCTGGTTTCGTAAGCACCTGGGGAATGCCGCCCTCCAGTGTACCGGCCGGGCATATCTTGCAGAATAGCGGCTGACCAAATGCGTAAGCCCCCACTCCGACCAACGCAATCAGCACGACGTACCTGATCCAGTTTCCTCGCTGGGATCGCAGGAGCTTCCGCTTAGGCCCCAGCCTGGCCAGGAGGTCCTGGAAGAACCCAAACGGGCACGCCCACCCGCAAGCGGCCCGTCCCACTACAGCGCCCACCGCTGCAAAGAAGCCCGCCATGGCGTAGGGAAACTGCCTCATGGCGATGAACTTCTGCAACGACCCTACGGGGCAGGCAAAGGATGCCAGCGGGCACGCATAGCAGTTCAACCCGGGGTACGGGCACATCTTCAGCCCTGGAAAGCCTGAGTTTGCTACAATTGCAGCCAGCGTCTGCGAAATCGCGCGGGCCGGCGATTTTCGTTTGCGAATAGCCATATCCTACTCAATCCCTATGCACGAAAGGCAGATTAGTCTTGCATTCAACAGTATCATCCCGAAGTCGCCCAGCCTGGCACCGACCGTCATCAGCGCAACACCTGCTGCCAGAATAAATGCCCATACCGGAACGCCAGGTGTACAAGCATCTCCAGATCGCTCCTTCACGGCGCTAGTCCTCCAGTATCTGCTTGATGGTGCTTTCCATCTTCTGTTCCCAGCCGGGCAGGTATCCTACATACACGTCCCTGATCGTGCCCTTCGCGTCAATGATGACGACCGTGGGAAAGGCGTAAACACCGAACGCATCCACAGTCTTCATGTCGCCAACTGCCATCGTGTAAGTGAGCTTGTTATCCCTCGCGTAGTTGCTGATTGCACTGGGGCTATCTCCCACATTGACCCCTACGACCGAGACCCCCTTTGAGGCGTATCTGGCATGCAGAGTCTGCAAATGAGGAGAAAGCCTCCTGCACGGACTGCACGATACTGCCCAGAAATCCAGCACCCATATGGATCTGGGCTCGTCGGCAAGGGCGATCTTCTTGCCGTCCAGGGTCTTCAATGTGAAATCCGGGGACGGCTTGCCAATCCATTTTTCCGAGATCTGTGCTGCTTCAACCGTGGCGTTCTTGCGTGGCAACCCCACTGATACTGATGCGATAATCGCAACCGCTGCAACCAAAGCCGCCAGCATGATTACTCTGTTCTTCTTGAGTAAAGCTTTCATCAAAATCACCCCAAACTTCTTGATGTCAAAGACTGCCTCACCTTAGAACAATCTCCTCAGGGAAGGCAATGTTGCGGGAGATGTTCCACATCTTGTCGATATAGGCAGTAGTGTAGATCTGCTCTATGTTGTGGTAAAGGCATGCTGCATAATCTGTCAGGCGGTAACAGCCGTTTTCCTTGTAGACCATGCCCAGCCTCTCGAGAACCCAGAACTCAAACCCGAACATCTCTGAAAGCGGCACACCTACCACAGCCTCAAACCTTTGCGGCAATACAGCCATGGAGTATGCACTCCAAAACAGGAAGTACGCCGCTCGCTGCCTCTCTGTAAAGTCCAGCGTTAGCGAAGTCGGCAGCTCCCGGGAGTCAATTCGCTCGATGTATCCCTCTACAGAGAACGTGTTGATCTTGAATACGCTCCGGAGCAAGGTAGCAGCGGAAACGCCAAAGCCCAGGAAGTTGTCTCGTGTAACAGAAGAGTACCTCTGGGTTTGGGGCTCTGCAAAAGTCCAGACGGAAGTTCTGTCCTTCCCCTTTCGTCTGCAATGAACAACGAGCGCCTGCAGCATTCGCTTCTTCTCTTTCGCAGGCAATGGCCTGTAATCGTTGTCTGCAAAAGTAAAGTCTATAAAGGGATAAGTGGAGACTTGCGTCGCTCCCAGGGAAAAAGCGGTATCGACGTCGTCTATCAGCATCTCCTCAGTCTGCCCGGGGATGGCGAAGATCAAGTCCACGTCCACTACGTCAAAGCCCGCTTTGCCAAGGGTTCTCAATTTCCGGGCGTATCCTTCTCCCACGCGCCCCAGCTTGCTCAGGCAATCCCGGTTGAACGACTGAATTCCCAGGCTTACCATGGTAACCCCTGCAGCTTTCAACTCATCCAGGTTCTCTTCGGTAATATCAGCCGGGTGCAGCTCCACTCCTATGCCTCCGGTGATAATGAAATACTGCTTCAGTCTATCGATTATGTCCTCAAGATCATCTGCCATAAGAGCCGGGGTGCCCCCGCCGAAATAGAGGCTTCCAGCTCGCTTCCTCTGTCTCAACTGCCTTCCGACCAGATCAATCTCGCTCAGGAGGGCCATCCTGTATATAGCTGCTGTTTCCGGCTCATAGACTACTTTGCAGTAAGGGCAGAAGCTGCACAACGACCTGCAAAACGGGATGTGCACATATAATCCCAGATCGTCCACGTCCTCAAATGAGAGACGGTTCTCGTAATCTCCCTTGAATCGAAAGGGTTCAAGTGAGCGCGTCAACCACATACGCATGATAGCGGTAAGCAGCATACGAACCTCCTTCATCTGCCCCTGGCAGGCAACGGACGCCTCCGGCGACTTCTCGGCCGTGACACATACCCCTACTGGGTACTACGATCAACGGCCCGTCAAAGTTTCACATGAGCCCCCGGAATCGCGCCGCCCCGATCAGTATCAGGCCAAAGACCTTCCCAGCCCTGGCTGCGTCTATCGGGCGCATAGCCGTGACTCGGCTTTGCAGATTCTCCGAAAGAACCTCCATTCCTGCAAATAGGCATATTTTGGCGAAGAAAAGAGGAACTCCACTCAATTTGGACGAATTCCGCACATAGGATTTGTGGTTCCGCGCTATGACGGAGGACTGTCCGTAGGTTGCGACCTCAGTTGCCGGATCGCCCTCTCGGGGCAGATGCACCAATCAACAACGACAATCACCGGCAGCTCGTGAGGCTCAAGAGCCGTGGGGGGGATATGGTATGAGGATGGAATCCCTGACATTGAGAATAGGCGGCACGGAAATCAAGCGCGCTCTGCGCAGCATGAAGCTGCATCAGGGCTTGAGAATAATTGATGTGAGGCTGGAACCGGGCGTCGTACAGCTTGAACTGGCATTGCCGGGCAACATCCCGTTTCGCCCTATGATCTACCTTTCCAATCCCTCAGTGCAAGGAGCTGTTGTATCCCTCAGAATCTCCGGGCCCCTGGGGTTTGGGCTGCCCGACATAGCCCTGAGTCTCATCATGCCCACTCTGCCATCTGGTGTTGACTACCTTGGATGTGGCCTAATTCTCGTGGACCTGATCCAGGTATGCCAGGGCGCATTTCGATCAATCGACCTCAATGGAGTCAGCATCGAGCCTGACCACATTTCCCTGGATGTCGCGTGTGCAGAATTCGATCTGGAGTCACTGCCCAGGGCAGCATCTTTGCTTCAGGCAATATCGATTGAGGAGTTATGATCCTATCGGCGCCTCCGTGAAACGGCCCAGGGTCCTTCGCTCGCTGCCTTGCATACGTATACCATGTCCTGGCTGGTCTCCACAAGAGGACCTCCGCGAAGACCTTTCCAGGTCTTGACTATATCGAAGCCAGCGCACTTGAGAGCCAATTCCACTTCGCGAGGGAAGTAGAAAGCCCGTTCGGTTGAGACTTCACTCCACCTCACCATAGTATCCTCATCCCATTCTTCAATGCGCGCCTCGTACGTCTCCATCTGTTTCACGAAATTGTAGCTTACAGTGTACGTATCGATTACCCTTGTGCCGCGGTCGGGGTGAAGCATCTCAAACCTCGCCTCGATATCGCTCGTCTGAAGCATCCTGAGGACATTTGGCACAGCAAAGTCGACTACGAAAACTCCGTTCGGGCCAAGATGCTCTCGGGCCCGGGTGAGAACTGCAAGAAGGTCATCAGTTGTTGTGCAATGAAGTATTGTGTTGCATGCCGCAAGTACCATATTGAACTCGGTGTCTATATCAAAATCCCTCATGTCGCCGCTGGCGAGCGTCACCCGCTCTCTCGTGGCGTCATCTTCCGCCTCAAGCTTCTGCCTGCACAGCGTCGACATATCCTCTGAGCAATCAAGACCTGTTACCCTGTAGCCAGCCCTGGCAAGAGGGATCAAGAGCCGGCCGCTTCCGGACCCCAACTCTAAAATGGGGTCGCCGTATTCCCTGGCTAGATCGAGGTATGTGGGCACGTCAGCATCATAGGATGAATGCAATAAGTCATAGAACTCTGAAAAGAACCCCTCGTACTGTGTTTCACAGGTAGATCTATGTTTATTCTCAGCTTCGCGCGGCACGATTCGCCAGTCCCCTTCCACTCATCATACTTCGCCCAGGGCCGACAGAAATTGCCCCGGATCCGACACACTCAGCATCAGCGAATAGCCCAGGTCCGTAGGGACATAGACTACCCTGGACCTGTCAGTCACGAAGAGCAGAGCTTTCTCTCCGTTTCTCAGCTTGAACCATCCTTCGCTGTAGCCGGATAGACCGATTCCATTGGTGCGCAGGACAGGCTGCAAGCTTCTCTCGTGAGTCAGGTCGACTTGCCTGGCTTTCTCTACGTCAAGGGACTCACCCGGAACAGTTCTGCCATATAGCGCTCTCTTTATCCTTATTCCATCACTGCTTATTACAAATGTAGCTCTCCTCGGCGACAAGGCTATTGCCGCAAAGAGAATTGCCAGGGCTACAAGAAGCAAAACCACAGCAACGATGCCCCACATTCCTCCTGGAGAAACAGGAGCTATGGGGAATTCCTTCACCAGCATATACATCACACACCTCCAGGCGAATTCGCGGAACCCGCCGTGTCGCAGCCTTGCCCCGGGGTGTGATACTTCCCCGGCGTGATACTACCCTACCGGGGTTCCCGCAATCCCGTCAGCATCAGTTGCGCCTCTCTCTCGGAGTAGCGCCGGTACAATTCTATACACTCCTTCTCTAGTATGCCGCCAAGGTAATTATGAACCCGCCTGTCAACGTATTCAACAGCGTCGATGAGCTTGCGAGCCCGAATGTAGTTATCGGGCATCCCAAAACCAATATTCCTGATGTTCGCCTGCACGATCGCGCCCAGGCACATCACACAGGGCTCAACAGTCGTGTAGATCACACACTCTCTGCCATGGTCATACAGAAAAGGCGCTGCTGAAATCAGGGCATTGAGTTCAGCATGGGATATGTAGCTGCGCCGGCTGAAGAACTCGTTGGACCCCCTGGCAATCACCTTTCCATCATGCACGATGACGGCCCCGATCGGCCTGTCCCCACGTTCGAAGGCCTTCTCCGCCTCCAAAAGAGCTTCCCTCATGTACTTCTCGTGGTCAAGCGAAGAAAAAGGCTCCACTTGGCAATTCCCCCCTAACTCCTCAAATGAGCACAATGCGGTCGAATGCATGAAAACCCGGCATGCATGCCCCGGGCCCATCGGATTTTCGCCCGGCAGACGCCGCAAGAAGCCCTGCCTGCCATGCCAGGCAAGCCCATGCCGGCTCAGCGTTGCTGAGGCATCCCTCCGAAGTCCAGGCTGGCCTGTGTCAGAAGAGCCACTCTATTTCTGGCAAAGTCGCGCCACATGTCTGCGAACCACCTGTCGGCCTTCATGTCCATAGCTTTCAGAGCATTCGCGGTCAGAGCATCGAACTCCTCAATCCCCTGCTTCATCTCTCCCACGAGAGACCTGTAGAGCAACAACATGCAGCAATTCTGGATATATGGCCCCACATCGGGTTCGAGGATGTCAGAGCCGTAGGTCAGCAGCTCTCCTCTTAACTCACTTATTAAGAATCGATAGACTGGAGCGTATTCCCCTGTGGCCGGCACATAACGCTTGCCCTTCGCCCTGCACACAATGGATGCATACGGCATGTCGGCGTTGGCCAGATAGGGCATCCAGTACTGCGGAACCCAGGCAATGAGTTCATCCACCCCATCGCCGTCAAGATCGATGAAGGAAGATGCTCTCGCAATGAACATCTCATTCGGATCCTCATACATCTTGCCCAAGTCTATCGGAATCTGCTGCACCTTCTCATTCCTGTCGACGTAGAACAGAATTGGATAGGCATCAGCATTTCCGTCATACACCATCGCCAGCACTTCCACAAACCCGTCCCCGTCGACATCCATCGCCATCTCAAGTTCTATGTGGCCGCCTGTGCAGCTCCACAGCTTGCGCGGTTGTCCGCTCAGCTCAATGCGATATGCAGTGAGGGAGACTTCCCAGTCGGCCCCCGCGACAACATCCACTCTGAACTTCTTGCCGTGTTGGAAGTATGTTTTGCTGGCCAGCACCTCATCTCCATACACAGGGCTGCCCAGAAGGATCCCGATAGACACGATGCAAAGACATACAAGGACGATCGCCCTTCCCCGTCTTGACACCGGAAATCACCTCCATCTCGACAATTGCAGTCAACGGAAGCAAGAATGTGATGGCCGACGAGCTACTCGCACCCCTCTAGCCAGGTTCTCTCGAAACAGAGTCAGTCCCTATAGAGACTGCGAGCACAGTTAAACGGCTCGCCTCAGAGTAACAAAGCGGGAGGGTCGAGTGCAAGTAGGACTGACTATTGTCTATAGAGGTTGACTCTACAGGACAGGACTTAAGGAACTCATTCTGCAAGACGCGGCGCCGGACCGCCCATAAGCTCAGATGCTTGGCATGGGACGTGCGATGCGCCAGTGCGGTGCTGCTTTCACATGTAGATTTCGCACTGGCCGCCTGAAAGTCCTTCACTTCCTGAGCTTTACTGTACTGGCAGTTTTCGATCCTGGACCATGTATTGAGCCAGCTAGTCCAGGTTCAACAGAATCAGGCAGCACATTGCATATCCTAATCTATCTGCTTGCAGATGTCGGGCAGCTGCTGGCAGAGCTCCGGCGGAAGCTCAAGGTAGTCAGAGTTGGCTCGCGAGGTGTCGCGGTTCTCCACAACCAGCACCACGGAGTCGGGGTCGAGCACGCAGGAATGCCAGACTCCTCGCTTCACATTGTAGAGAGTCAGCGGTTCCATGGCCACCGCATGGAATGCCTCCACATTCAAGTCGCCTTCGCCTATGACAAGGAAGGCCCTGCCCGCAAGGAGCAGAAACACCTCGTCTGTTTCGTTGTGCCTTTCAACAGACTTCACCCTGTCGGCCCTGTTATGTTCTGAGGAACATATGCCGGCCACGCGCCATTGGTCGTAATCGACAAGGGGTTCGTAATCCTGCACGATGCAGCTCCTTATCTCCAGCAGCCTTGGGCTGATCGACAAATCGCTCACCTCCGGGTAGTTGCTGGCAAGTCGGGGTTCCAACGGTTTTTCCGCACCCCTACCCCTGGGACATATGAGCCTCAGGTCGAACTGGTCATGGTCTTCGCCTGAACCAGGCATTATCATTATTTGCATCCGCTCAGCACTCTGCCAGACGGCGACGCCTTCCGGCCTGCTCCGTCTCTGTACGGCTTCGATGGCCACCAGAGCCTGAACGATTAGCACCTATCCATCTCGGGGTGATGAATATCGATGCCTATTATATTCCTGGAGCACGAGGAATATCAAGAATACTGGCTCCGTCCACCAAATCGCCCCTCGTAGAACCGCCTAAACTCCGCCGATGAGGAAGAGCCACCCGCATGGCTGCAACCATCGAGGCCCATCGAGGCCATCGGCCTGAGAAAGCCTCTGGAGTTGATGGGCCAGGCAGACATTAACCTTGAGGGTCCTGCTACTAGTCCTTTGGCGGCACCAAGGGAACCACGGGCCATTCCGGTTCATCCGAATCCGATCCTGTTTCCTCTGGAGGCACTAAAGGAACTATCGGGATCACAGGCTCATCCGGGATAAAACTCAAAGCATACGAAATATCAACTACACCGTGCCGCTCACAGCGCGCTTGCCCAAGACCGTCGGGGTCTATCCGAGTGTGTGACTCGTCCAGTTTCCAGGCGCCGTGTCCGGATACTGCAAACGCTTCCCAGGGTGTGTCGATACTACACTCTCCTCTCAATTGATAGCGGAATTCCTGGTTGCTGAAAGCGTCAGCAATGGTGAGCTCACACCAGGTAAACGCAGGGCCTAATGCGGAATCCATTGGGAGAGTCTCCGTGCGCGTGCCCTCACAATCCTCTGTCTTGAAGACGGTTTCCCCGTATCCAGACACACCTAGATCACGTAACTGTGCAAATGAGATCTCGTACCATCTGCTCATATAGATCACCGGCGCCGGAGGGGACGCACCTTTGGGCTTCTGGGCTGTATAGTTCCAGGAGCTATTCGTGGCATGCTCGACTTGTCTGTCGTACGGTTGCAGAAGACGGGCTCTGTCCTTGTAGCATTGAATGGTCCTCCGCTCTATTTCACTAATCTCGCCGCTTCCACTCCCTGACCAACTGAGCTCGCCCGAAACCTCCTCAAGATCCACTATATTATCAGTAACACCTGTCGCTTTCCAGGTATAAGCCCCTGAAAACACAATCTCCAGATTATCCGATGACTCTAAGTTAGTGCCTCCGGGCGCAAAAGCGTAGGCATCTTCATACTCATGGTGGCTATCCTCTGTCACTAGCGCCTTATACCTGGCAGTCCATCTGAGAGTGATGTTTCCGTAAGGGATGAGCATGATGTCCAGCTCTTCACCATCACGATCCTGTCCCTTGCCGTGATCGTCATAAGGACGGTCGTCATGGTCATCACAGCCGCCACTGTCGTAGTAATCATCGTAGCCAGAACCATCATCATCTGAGTCTCCATCGTCAGACGTATCGTCGCCCCACGGCTTGTCGTCGAATTCGTCTTCGCCCGGGTCACCTCCGAAAGCGCCAGGATAGAGCGCAGCAGCCAGTATGGCAGTCTGGCGTGACACTTCGCCTGACACAACCGTGATTCTAAGCATGCTGAACGCTGTAGTCTTGCCTGCGCCAAGGGTGACCACTACATCATACGTGCCCGGAGGAACCTCTGCTGCGATGGCGCCACCGGAGGGTTTTAGGAAATGCACGTCAGATGTCTTCTGATTCGTGGCAACACCAAAGCACTGCGAAGCAACGTTGTTCCCCTCGAACAGAGTAGTGATCTCAATTCTGCCGAGGGTTGCCGTCTCTGCTATAGAAAAAGCCGGACACAGGCAAATGGAGACCAAAATTCCCAGGACATACAAGCATACATCAAGTCGTAGTCCCTGTTTTGACAGCTTGCATTTGGAGATTGCCTCAGACATGTAGCACCTCCGCCTCACCTGTGAGACCACACTCTCTGGCACCGCAGGTGATTATCATACAGCGGCTATTCTGTGCTTCGAGGGAATCTCCTTTTAAGTATGGCGCTTGTCAGACGCACTGCTGTCGACCAGGTCTTTCAGTGGCGATTCAATCTTGGAGCACAGTCCGTCAAAGCCAGCGACTTTCAAGGGAGTGTCTGCGTGGCTGAAGTGCTTACAGATCTGGCAGAGCTGGTGCATGGAAGCAGAAGGGTGACCCTGGAGCTCAGGGGGTTGGCCTTCGGATCCGGGAGGCCCGCTTGATAGGCTCGTTTCTGCGGAACAAGAAAAAGTGCCGGCGCCCCCTGGCCTAGTTGGCTCTCCACATCCGGGCATGGGATGTATGGGGCTGAAGAATGATGATTCAGTCCTATCGGGGCGCCGACACATCTGATGTCAATCATGCGACTGGCAACGGGTCCATTTATGTGTTAATTCTGCCATCATCACTTCGATTCCTGCTGTTGCCATGGAGCGCCAACGCCTTGTGCCCCTGCACTCGGGGACTCATCCCAAAGCCCGAAAGGCTGCAATGCCCTTGGCAGAATCCCGAGGCAGGCAGCGATCGCCATTCCGTAATTTGCAACCGGAACGCCGGCATCTGCCACGGCCTCGAGGCGCGAACACATCTCTCTTCTGTTGAGCATGCACCCGCCGCAGTGAATGACGAGCTTGAAACGGCCCAGATCCTCCGGGAAGTCTCCGCCCTTCTGCCACTCGTATCTCAGCTCTCCGCCGACTTTCGCATTGAGCAGGCGCGGGATCTTTACGGTTCCTATGTCATCTTCGATCGGATGATGAGTGCACGCCTCGGAGATGAGCACCAAGTCCCCTGGTTTGAGCCGATCTATGGCGCGGGCCCCATTAGCCAGAAGTTCCAAATCGCCTTTGTGGCGCGCAAAGAGTATCGAGAAAGAGGTCATGGGAACGGACCCTGGGACCACGGGGTCGACCTCGGCAAAAGCCTGGGAGTCTGTAACTACGAGTCTGGGCAAAAAACCCCTGTCCGCAAAGAGCTGCTTCAGCTGCTCCACTCTGACTGCAGTGGCGATTGCTTCGTGGTCCAGGATGTCCCTTATCGTTTGAACCTGAGGCAGGATCAACCTGCCCTTCGGGGCCTGGGCATCTGCTGGAATCACCAAAACGACTGTGTCGCCTGGATTCAAGAGGTCGCCGACGAAGGGGGGCCCCACGCGCGCTTCGCCGTGAACGGATGCGGCGACCCGGCTGATGGCGTCGAGCAGCTGCTCCCTGCCTCTGCCTGTCAGGGCACTTACATGCACATACGGCACCGCATGTGATGCTTCGGGGGCATCCGGCTGCCTGTCATCGGCAACAGCCAGGCTTTTCGGAGAGAGGTCTGCTTTGTTCATAGCCACAATGTACGGAACCTTCCTGCGCTCGAGGCGCGAGTACAGTTCGGCCTCAGGCTCGCCCTCGCCATATTCCGCATCGACAACAACAATTGCCAGGTCAGCTTTGTTGATCGCCCTCGCGGTTCTGGCAATCCTGGCTTCAGAGAGAACGCTGGAATCATCTATCCCGGGGGTGTCAATGAACACAACAGGCCCTGTGCCGTGAATCTCCATTGATTTGTAGACTATGTCAGTCGTCGTCCCCGCCACTGGCGAGACTACGGCAACGTCCTGATCGGCCAGGGCGTTTATTAGACTCGACTTGCCGGAGTTCATGCGACCCAGAATTGCGATGTGTATCCTATTGGATCTGGGAGTCTTATCGAAACTCATCTCTTTCCTCCAGTTCTCTTCCGCACAGCCGACAGCCCGAGAGGTGTGAATTGCGGCACCTCCCGGGCTCTTTGGTGGCTAGAAATACAGATCCCTTTCGCCTCCGCGAATCCTGTCTATCCTCGCCTCACACTCGCTGCGAAGCCTTGGTTCTACTTCTTCCAGCGCTGCTCGAATTGCTGGTTTGGCGGCCTCCAAAGTCTCAGTCGATGCGTAGTCGCACAAGTATTCCTCAAATGTCAACAAGGCGTTCGGCTGACAGAATTCATGTATGTGGCTTGTTTTTGCGAGTGACATGAACGCCTCCCCGGTCCTGCCCGATCTGTAGCACGCAGTGCAGAAGCTCGGGACATAGCCTGCCGGCAGAAGGTGCCTGATTATCTCATCCAGGTCGCGGTGGTCGCTCACCTCAAACTGGGGGGTATCATTCTCTTTCTTCCTGCTGTATTCGCCCACCCCAGTGCAGGAACCCGCGCTTATCTGGGAGATTCCCAGTGCTATGACTTCCTCCCTGAAATCCGGGGCTTCCCTCGTCGAAAGGATCATGCCTGTATAAGGTACAGCCAGCCTCAAGCATGCCACTATCCTCTTGAAATCGTCATCTGAGACGAGATGCGGGAAGTTAGCGAGCGACACGCCTGCTGCAGGACGGAGCCGTGGAAATGAAATGGTGTGCGGGCCAACACCATATGTGTCATCAAGATGATGGGCGTGTTCAAGAATGGCGATGGTCTCGTAACGCCAGTCATACAGTCCATACAGCACGCCTATGCCCACATCGTCAATTCCGCCTTCTATCGCCCTGTCCATGGCTGTAGTGTGCCAGTCGTAGTCGGCCTTCGGGCCGTCATGGACAGCCTCGTAAGTGTCGCGATGGTAGGTCTCCTGGAAGAGCACGTAAGTGCCGATTCCAGCAGCCTTCAGCTTTCGGTAGTCCTCCACTGTGGTTGCAGCAATATTCACGTTTATCCGGCGAATGCTCCCATTGCCGGAACGGGTGTCGTAGATGGTCTCCATGACGTCCGTGATGTAGTCGATGGGGCAATTGACCGGATCTTCCCCCGCCTCCAGAGCGATGCGCTTGTGGCCCATATCGATGATCGCAGTGACTTCCTGCCTGAGCTCATCCATTGTCAGGCGGCGCCGGGGGTATCGATTGTCCCTCTTGTAGGCGCAATACCTGCAATTATTCACGCAGTAGTCGCTCACATAGAGCGGAGCGAAAAAGACCAGTCTCTTCCCGTAAATCGTCTCCTTGATCTCTCGCGCAGCGGCATAGATCTCCTCTATAAGGTCGGGATCGTCCACCCAGAGCAGCGCGGCAAGCTCCCGGGGCTCGAGACCGCGCAGCTTGCGAGCTTTCGCCAGGACATCTCTGACCGCCGCCGGACTGTACCGCTTCCCTTCCTCAAGTGCCTCGCGAATCTTACTATCATCTATAAAGGTGCATTCAGCTCTACCTGCCAACACCTGAATCTCCCCTTCCCCAGGGCATTTTCGGACTATCGCCCCTTCCCGGGCAAATCGTCATTCCCAAAGCATGGATATCCTCTTTCGCCTGTACCACAAAATCTGAGACTACATCTCCGTCAGCCCCGGATTTCCCGGGATAAATCGCGTAGAACTCACGGTACCGCGCCGGAGTAACGTCCAGCATCAGCACATTCGCGCCAGCCGCGAGGGCCAGGCTCCTGGCATCAGTCAAGCAAGAAGATGGCGCGTTCTCTCTCCATGAATCGTTCTCCTTGCCCAACACTGCAAGTGCTGTAGTAGCCGGCATGTGCGCATACGGAACGAGAAGACGGGCCACGGCTACAGCACTTATGGTCGGTCGGACTGAAGCAGTCGCCTCCATGCAACGCTCGACAGTGCATTCCGCCTGTCCGAGCGGTGTATCAGGATGGGGGATGAACGGCCCTATGCTGACCATTTCGTAGTCCCCATCACGGCAGAGCAAAAAATCGTCGGCTATTGAGGCCCGGCTCTGGCCTGGAAGGCCAAGGATAATGCCTGACCCGATCTGATAGCCCATCTTCCTCAGAGAGTCGAGGCATCCAAGGCGCTGCTCCAGCGTGGTAGTGGGCTTCAGATGCCGAAACAGCCTCGCATCGCTTGTTTCAAACTTCAGAAGGAACCTGTCGGCGCCAGCCTCCCTGAGCATGCTGTAGTCCTCATCAGTCATCTGGCCGATGCTGAGGGTCACGGCGGATCGAGTCATGTCGGCGATCCTGCGAACCGCAACTGCCAGATGGCCCAGGTCATAGCCTGGATCCTCCCCCGACTGCAACACAAATGTGCCGAAGGGGTGGATGGAGTAAGCCTCGAGTGCAGCGTCTACAATCTCATCGGAAGTCATCCTGTACCGCGCGATCCTGTCGTTGCTCCGGCGGAGTCCACAATAGAGGCAATCCTGCCGGCAGTAGTTTGAGAACTCGATGATGGCTCTCATGTGGACACACTTGCCCATCGTGGCAACTCGCCTCAAGTGCGCAGCCTGCCACAGCATTCTCTCCTGATCAGGCCCAGGCGGGTTCAGGAGAGATGCAACCTGGCTACGGTCGAGGCTTTTAGGGGATGCAGTCGCCCGCTCAAGCACTGATGCGAAAGCCGATTCACTCACCCCGCTCTTCGTCTAGTGAAACCAGTGTGACGCGGGACTTCACTCCGGAGATTGAACCGAGTTTTCCGGTCATGGCCCCGATAGTGTCAGTGTCGCCGTCGAGGATGAGCGAGATAACGGATACTTGCCTGTCTGCATAGGGAATGCCCATGCGCCCTACTATGATGTCGCCGTATTCGCTCAGTATCTTGTTCACAGCAGGAGCCGCATCCAGGCG
>LSQX01287952.1_pt1 | contig 19001 bp, 14 predicted proteins | sample 654561 | NCBI WGS metagenome assembly LSQX01 (sample SAMN04489861, study PRJNA283612) | anaerobic digester metagenome | isolation source: 4 biogas reactors fed with cattle manure at either 37C or 55C with and... | place: Denmark: Kongens Lyngby | collected 2014
GCCACTCGGTCCATCGCACTCCCAACGTTGACGCGATGGCCCGCGATGGCATGCGCTTCACGGACTTCTACGTCTCCGCCGGAGTCTGCACGCCCTCGCGCGGGAGCATCCTCACCGGATGCTACGCGCAGCGCCTCAACCTCGACGAGTCGGACAAGGGCCACGCGGTGCTGCAACCGGCTGCGGCAAAGGGCCTCCATCCGGATGAGATCACCGTCGCGGAGGTGTTGCGCGAGGAGGGCTACGCCACCGCCTGCGTCGGCAAGTGGCACCTGGGCGATCAGCCGGAGTTCCTCCCGACACGCCAGGGCTTCGACTCCTACTTCGGCATCCCCTACAGCGAGGACATGGTCGCGCGGCCCGACAAAGACTGGCCGAACCTGCCGCTACTGCGCAATGACCGGGTGATCGAGGCGCCGGTGGACATGACGACGATCACCGAGCGCTACACCGAGGAGTCCATCCGCTTCATCGAGGCGAACAAAAACCGCCCGTTCTTCCTCTACCTGCCGCAGGCGCTGCCGGGGAGCGTGAAGATCCCGCAGGTGGGCGAGCGCTTCCGCGGGCGCTCCGGCAACTGGGCCTACGGCGACTGCGTGGAGGAGCTTGACTGGTCCACCGGCGAGATCATCCGGGCACTGCAGTGGCACGGGCTGGATGAGAACACCTGCGTCGTCTTCGTCTCAGACAACGGGACGCCACTCAACCACGGTGGCTCCAACGCGCCACTGCGCGGCTGGGGCTACTCCACGTGGGAGGCCGGGATGCGTGTGCCGTGCGTGATGCGCTGGCCGGGCACGATCCCCGCGGGCGCCGAGTGCGCGGAAGTCGCAACCACGCTGGACCTCCTGCCGACCTTCGCGCGCATGGCGGGCACCACTGAGCCGCAGGACCGCGTGATCGACGGCCGGGACATCGCGCCGCTCATGCGCGCCGAGGAGGGTGCGCAGTCGCCGCACGAGGCGTTCTACTACTACTTCCGCGAGCAGCTTCAGGCGGTGCGCTCGGGGCAGTGGAAGCTGCACCTAGCGCGCGAGGATCGGACGGTCTTCGGCCGCGGCGGCGACATGCCCCCGATCGGCCAGCCGCTGCTGTATGACCTCGTGGCCGACCCGGGCGAGACGACGGACCTCGCGGCGCAGCATCCGGACGTGGTGGAGCGGCTGAAGGGCCTGGCGGAGAAGATGCGCGCGGATCTCGGCGACACGGGCCTTGAGGGCCCCGGCCGCCGCCCTGCCGGCCGGGTGGACGACCCGAAGCCGCTGATGATGTAAGGGCGCCGACGCACCCGGAGGTGACCGGCCCATGCGTATCGGCCTGATCGCGATACTTGCAGCGGGCTGCGCCATTGCGTCGGCGCAGCCCGAGGACCTGATCGTGGTGCAGGGCGAGGAGTTCGCCTGCGAGACCGACGCGTGGGTCGCGCGCGAGCAGTCCAGCCGCTATGCCCCCGACAGTGCTCTGCGGCATCTCTACGGCGCCGCAGGCGGGCAGGGCGTGGCCACCACGAAGATCAACGTCCCCGCCGCCGGGCGCTACGCCGTCTGGGTGCGGCATACGGTCGGGCGCGGCAATCTCCGCGGGCCGTTCCGCCTCCGGATCATGCGCGGTGAGGAGGAGCTTGCGACCGCGAGCTTCGACGAGCAGGCGCCGGAGAGCGATCCGGCGATGATCCACCGCTACGACTGGAGCCACTTCGAGGCCGACCTCCCCGCTGGCCTGCTCAACCTCGCGATAGACAAGCTCTCCCCGCTCATCTGCTCGAGCTACACGCGGCAGATCGACTGCATCGCCCTGACCACCGACACCGAGTATCAGCCGGATGTGCAGCACTGGCAGCCGAAGGTCTGGCTACGCGTGAGGCTCGGGCCCGCCGAGACGCCGCCGGTGTACATCCACTGCTTTGCCGATCACTTCCGCGCGCCGTGGTACATGCACTTCTCGCTGTCGAAGGACGGCTTCGAGCAGCGGGTGGCGCCGACGCCCGGAAGGGCAGTCTTCCTCGAAGCAGGCGAGGCCACGCCATGGTGCGACATCACGCCCGCGATCCACGAAGACCGTGGCGCGCGGCTTGAGCTTCGTGGCGCGGAGAAGTACTCGTATGATGAGTGGCTGCCGCAGCTTGATGCCACCTTCGACTTCGGCACTGAGCCGCGCGATGATGCGATCGTGAAGTCATTCCACCGCGAGGGGCCGGGCGCGGGGCTGGTGGTGCTGGTGCCGGGCGTGCTGAGCGAGGCGACCGGCGATCAGCTTCGCCGCGACACCAGCTACCGCGATGAGAATGTGTCGCTTGGGGCGACGGTCGAGCAGCCGCAGTTCGGGCGCCGCCCGGAGCGCTTCCCGGTGATCCTCACGATGCGCATGCGGCCGGAGCTGTTCGAGACCGGCATCCGCGAGGATGAGTATGCCGTCGCCGCGCAGATGGGCTTCACCGGCACGCGCGATCATCCCGACGACCTGTTGCGCTCCTTCGGCTTCCGCGACTTCGTGGCGCATCCGACCTCGTGGCAGATGGAGGAGCAGTGTTACCTGCAGCCGCTGCGGGAGAAGATCGTTGAGAACATCGGCAAAGCGGCTGCGAATTGGGATCAGCCGCCGACGGTAGTAATGATCACCGACGAGCCGAAGGCCCGGCCGCTTGAGCACGCCGTCTCCTGCGCCACCTGCACCGAACGCTTCCGGGCGCTGCTGCGCGAGGAGGGCGTTACGCTGCAGGAGCTTGGCGTGGCGGCGTGGGATGATGTCCGGCCGGTTGTCGGCGCGGACCGGAGCGCGCACCCGGTGGCGTATTACTGGTCGCAGCGCCTCCGGGCGAAGGCATTCGCCGACTTCCTGCGCCTGCAGACGCAAGAGTGCACGAAGGCGTTCCCCGGCACGCCTCCCGCGACCGTGAACTTCAGCGACAGCACCGTCTACGGCGTGGGCATGTACCGCGGCGGCGTGGACTATTTCGAACTTTTCCGCACCGGCGCGCTCACGATGGCGTGGAGCGAGGACTGGTCGAATATCGCGTCCACCTACCAGTGCTGCGGCTGGAACGTGGAGTTGCTCGATGCCGCGGCGCGTGATCTCGGCCTGCCGCTGGGGATGTACGTCATAAGCAGCTACGGCCGCACGCCGCTGGACGTGAAGCTCAAGGCCTACTCGAGCCTCGGGCGCGGCGTGGACGTGCTGCAGAGCTTCTCCTACGGGCCCTACTACTGCGGCCATGAGCCGGGGTGGTATCTCAACGCGCCCATCTACCGCGCCTGGAGCGAACTCTGCCGCGAGACCGGCGCGGCAGAGGACCTGCTGGTCGGCGCAGAGCGCGTCCCGACCGACGTGGCATTCCTCTACTCGACCACCACGGACATCTGGACCGCCGATGAGTGCGAGCTTTACGGCCACGATCGCATGCACACTTACCTCGCGCTGACGCACGCGCAGATCCCGGTGGAGGTGCTCGACGAGGAAGACGTTACGAAGGGGGCGCTCGATCGCTACCGCGTGCTCTACCTCTTCGGCCCGAACCTGAAGACCGAGGCCGCCGAGGCCGTCGCTGCATGGGTGCGCGCGGGCGGAACGCTCCACCTCGGCGCAGGGGCGGCGATGGCAGACATGTACAACCGCCCCGCGCGGCCGCTTGATGAGGCGCTGGGGCTGGAGCGCGGCGAGGTGGAGCTGCTGGAGAATCACGTCGGGCCGGGGCGCTACCTGGCGAACCTGCAGCCGCAGGGCAGCGTGAGCTTCGCAGCCGGCGAGATGACCGTGCTGGGCCTGCGCCAGCCGATCGCGATGGCGCCATCCACCAACGTCTCCCTCGCCTGCCCGGCGGAGGATGGGACGCCGCTGCACGCGCGCGTGACCTGCGGGGAGGGCATGGTCTTCGTCGCGGGCTTCATGCCGGGGCTGGGCTACATTTACGATGCGCTGAAGAAGCGCGATGCCGAGGGGTCACCTGCGCCCGATCCGGATGACTGGCTCGACTTCGCGACGCGCGGGAGTTGGACGAACCTGCCGCCCGACGCGCTGAGCTACAATCCGTGGGAGTATCCGGAGGCGGAGCGCGAGTATTTGCTGGAGGCGGTGCGCTACGCACAGGTGCGCAAGCCGGTGACGCTGAGCGAGCGGCTGGTCGAGGCGTTCCTGCTGCAGAGCGACGCCGGGTCGGTAGTGACGCTGGCGAACTACTCGCTGCGGCCGGTGGAGGCGCTGAAGGTGGCGGTCCGCCTCGACCGCGCGCCTGCTTCGGTGGAGAGCGTTCGCCTTGGCGCCCTGCAGCATGCCTTCGAGGGTGGGCTGCTGACGGTCGAGCTTCCGCTGAGCGACACGGACATGCTGCTGCTGCGCCGGTAGCCTCTGGCGCGCCTCACGCCCGGTGGAGGGGCCGTTAGCCGTCGCGTTCTAACGGCTTCCTCAGCCCCCGCACACCACCCTGGAGTCCAGGTATGTTGGCCGTGGTGGCGTTGTAGGGCGGGGGCTTGTACCCCGCCGCGCCGTTGTAGGGCTTCCCTTTACCCAAGTCTCGGGGAACAATGAATCCACGCCGCGCGCCCGGTGGAGGGGCCGCACGAGGGCAGGTTGCGCAGGCAAGCTGCCCGAGGTCGGCCCAAAGTCTCTGCCGCAACACGGACAATCGTAGCGGGCCGACCTCGCCTGCAGATGCTTCGCATCTGATGGCTCGTGCGGCCCCTCCCACGGCAATGTCGGCCGCATGTAGAGGCTGGCCCAGCGGGAGGGGGTGCCCGATCCCTCGAAGCGGGCGAGGCGCCCTTGCGTCGCGCTGTAACGGCTTCCTCACCCCCCGCACACCGCCCTGGAGTCCAGGCGCCCCCGCCTGGACACGTTTCGCACAGACACAATTGTCCGGCGCCACCGCTGCGTCGGCCGTTGCCGTACGCCGTATGCCGGTGGCTTCCTCTGGGACGGGCCTCGCCCCCCGCCCCCCCCGGTAGTTCGCGGAGCGATCACGTGGCGGAAGCAGGGGAACGGCCTCGGCTACTGCGCCTGTTGCTGAAAGGCTGCCTGATGCAGTGCGTGTCCAGGCGGGGGCGCCTGGACTCCAGGTATGTTGGCCGTGGTGGCGTTGTAGGCCGGGGGCTTGCACCACTCGCGCCGCCTGCGTTCGCTCAAGTCCCGATAGATCGGACTACCGATGGGCCGACCTCGCCTGCAGATGCTTCGCATCTGATGGCTCGTGCGGCCCCTCCCACGGCAATGTCGCCCGCTACTCCACCGTCGGCGCGGGTTGGTCGTAGTCCTCGTCCGGCCACTCCTCCTCATGCGCCGGGCCGGTGGCGAGGCTGAAGAGATAGCCGAGCACGAAGGTCGCCACGCAGCCGATCAGCGCATACCACAGGAACGAGACCTCCGTGTTGAAGACCACGAAGGCCAGCAGCAGCGACCCCACAAATGCCCCCAGCAGCGCTCCCTGCGAGTTCGCACGCTTTGTCACCATGCCCAGCAGGAAGACGCCCAGCAACGGCCCGCCGAGCATCCCCATGATCTTGTTCGTCGCCTCGATCAGCGTCCCGAGCAGCGGCATGAGGAACGCCAGCGCGGTCGCCAGCAGCCCGTAGAAGCCCGTCAGCCACTTGGAGATGCGCAGCAGGCGCTCCGGGTCTGCCGCGGTGCGCAGGTTCCGCTGGTAGAAGTCCACGAGGCTCGCGGTGCCGAGGGCGTTGATTCCGGACGACACGGTGGACATCGTGGCCGCGAGGATCGCCGCCACCAAAAGCCCCGGTACTCCCGCCGGAAGCTCATTGACCACGAAGTAGGGCAGGATGCGATCCTGCTGCGCAAGGTCGGGCAGGCGATCGGGGTAGGTCTGGTAGAACGAAAAGAGCACCGCGCCCATCAGGTAGAAGACGACGACCACCGGCACCGTCACGATCAGCTTGAACCACAGCGACTTGTTCGCCTCGCGATGGTCCTTGGCGGTCAGGTAGCGCTGCACGGAGATCTGGTCGGTGCCCATCTGCACGAGGTTGTTGAACAGCCCGCCGATGAGCGCGCCCCAGAAGGTCACGCGCGCGGTCAGGCTCAGGTCGAAGTTGGCGAAGTCGAGCTTTCCGGCAGCGGCGGCGATGTCCATCGTGCCGGAGAAGCCGCCGGGGATGCGGCTCATCGCCACCCACGCGATGACGATCTGCCCGCCCAGCAGCACGAAGAACTGCATCACGTCCGTCCAGATAACCGCCTTCATGCCGCCGAGCGTGGTGTAGATGGTGGTCAGGATGCCGATCACCGCGATCGCGAACCAAAGCGGCAGGCCGGTGACGGCCGAGAGCGCCAGCGATGGGGCGTAGATCGCCAGCGCGAGGTAGAAGAGCACGCGGAGGATGAACATCGCCGAGGACCACGTGCGCACCTGCTGGTCGAATCGCCGCTCGAGATACTCATACGCGCTGTAGAGGTTTGCGCGATAGAACTTGGGCAGGAAGACGAAGATGATGATCGGCGTCGCGATGAAAAACGACAGGAGCGAGACCGCGTAGGTCATGTCATGCACGAAGACTTCCGTGGGCGCGCCGAGGTAGCTGATGCCGCTGAAGAGCGCGGCTATCACCGAGATGGCGACCACGAACCAGTTCATGCTCTGCCCGGCGAGGAAGTAGTCCTTGACCGTGCGCTGCTCCCTGACGAACCAGACGCCGAGGGCGACGGTGGCGCCGATGTAGACGATCATGACGATCCAGTCGAGGGAGCCGATGGTGAGGTTTTGCGTCGAGATGAAGTAGTACATCGCGAGGAGCAGCACAGTCAGCACGGCGGCGAGCAGCGCAATCGTGACCAGGCGACCGTTGATCATCGGCATCCTCCCGGCACTGCGTGGGTAGTCGCGGTGCGGTTTCTTCGGCGAGGCCGCTATTCCTCCAACAAACTCTCCACGTGCTCACGCTGGCCAGCGGCGATGGGGGTGTTCGGCACCTTCAGCCCCGCGAGGCGAAGCGGTGACAGGTCGTAGATGCGGTGGCAGAGGAACGAGGCCCACTCAGGGTGCTCAACGCGCGTCTGCGCCACCGAGACCTCCTCAACGCGCAACTCCACGCCGAGCAGGTCCGCGATGATCTCGTAGTAGCGCCGGGACTCGATGATATCCGGCCCCGCGGCGCAGTAGATCGCGCGGTCGGCAAGGTCGCAGCCGTGGGCGCTCAGCGCAAGCTCGGCGAGGTCGCGGGCGAAGATCGGTTGCTGGAGGAAGTGCCCGCCGCCGACAAGCCGAAGGCTCTCGCCCACGCGCATGCGCTCGATCAGCTTCGCATCGCGAGCATGCTCGGGCAGGCAGCCGAGTAGCGAGCCGGGGCCGTAGATGTGACACGGGCGCAGCACCGTCCAGCGCATCGGCGTGTCGGAGGCGAGCAGCACCTCCTCGCAGGCGCGCTTGCCGGGGCCGTAGCCCTCGCCGGTGAGGAAGTGCGGGTTGCTGAAGGGCTGCGGGAAGGCGCGCTTGAGCGGGTCGAAGACGAAGTCGGTGGAGATGAAGACGAGGTGCCCCACGCGCGGCCAGAGCACCTCGAGGTCCTGCCGCGCGTCCTCGGGCTTGTAGCCGATGCAGTCCACCGCGAGGTCCCACTCGACGCCCGCGCCCTCGATCGCCGCCGCGAATGCCGCGGGGTCTTTGCGGTCGGCGATGAGCGCGTTGACGCCGTCGGTGAGCGGCTTTTCGCCGCGCGTGACGGTCCAGACGGAATGCCCGGCGTCACGCGCTGTCCGCGCGAGTGTACCGCTGACGAAGCCGCTGCCGCCGATGATGAGGACCTTCAGTGAACCGCTGCGCATGTTGGCGCCTCCCGGAGGGTGTCGCTACTCGGGCAGCGCCCGAGACATCAGGCGCGGCTTCCCCTCCGGGGCGGTCTATTCCTCTTCCGTCATGGCGGCGGCGGTCGAGGACGCACCGGGCGTAGCGTTGCCGCTGGTTGGTGACAACAAGGTGGTGTCTGAGTGGTGCGGACCGATCGGCCCTGACTACGCCGCCCTGCCGCTGGTGGTGCTGGCGGACATCAACCACAACCGGGCGACCGTGGCCATCTACGCGCGCTCCCTGTGCGAGGCCAGCGCCAACTACCCCGGCGCGGGCGGGCATGTGCTGCGGACGGGCTACTGGTCACCGATGCCCGGCTCCGCGCTGGTGCTCTGCGTCCGGCAGATCATGATGATGACCCGAGCCAGCGCCTCAACACGCTCGTAGTCATCGTCGGGTGCCTCAACGAGCGCGGACCGCACAACGGCCAGCGCCTCGGGGCCCTGTTCACTGAGCAACCTGAGCATGGCCGCGTTTCTGATCACCTCCGGGGTCTTCTCGCCCGTCATTCCCGGGACCCAGTCGCTCGCGTGGCCCGTCCCGATGCCCGTGACCCTCGTCACTAGCCACGTGGCACGCTCGGCGGGCGTGCTGAGCCCCGCCTGCGCCATCTCGGCCAGCAGGCACCCCTTGTAGGCCTCCTCGCGCATCCACGGTGCCAGCTTGCGCGGTTCGCTCTGGTCCGTCGCAATCGCTCCACTACACCGGGCTCCTCATGCCATTGGGTCAGCACGAAGATCGCGGAGGTGACCACCAGATTGTAATCCGCGTCGTTTTGGATGTATCTGCTGTCGCTGGGGCCGCGCTGCAAGTACTGGTCCAATATGAGCAGCAACGCGTCTCTGGCGTCGTCACCTCCTATCGTGCCCAGCGCCCGTAACATCGGCCACTTGGGGCTGACTACACCATGCCCGGACACGCTCTCTTCTCGGGCAAGCGCTGCCGCGAGTATGCTCACGGCCGCTTCGGAGCGTGTCTCGCCCAGCGCGGTCGCCGCCTTGATCCGCACCTCCGGGGAGGGGGACTGTATCTGAACTTGCAGTTCCGCCAAGTCGACCACGTCCGCGCCGGCAGCGACCGCGAGAAGCAGGGCGCCCGTCAGCGACAGAGCGCGCCAAACCGTGGACGCAGGCCACAGCGCACGGCGCCCTGCACATACGCACGAATGCCACCCATGCATACTGCTTGCTCCTCTCAGCCTAGTTGCTCCAGTTCTTGCCGTTCGTGTCCGACCAATCCAAGGCGGGGACCGGAGGCATGTCGCGATGGGCGGGGTGATCACCCGTCGCCGAAACGGCTCCCGAAGAGCAGGCGGCGAGAGCCAGACAGACGATCAGCGCGCTGATGCTGTCGCAGAGGAACCGCTTGCGTTCGGCAGGATCGCTGCGCATGATCGTGCCTCCCGGAGACTGTCGCTACTCGGGCAGCGCCCGAGACATTAGGCGCGGCTTCCCCTCCGGGGCGGTCTATTCCTGCGCGGCAGGTCATAATAAGGCCCAAGCGAGCCCCGACACAGAGGTGACGATGCTACTTCTGCTCCGGGTCTTCTTCCCCCGCCCCAGGGTTCATCGCCGCGACGAAGGCGCGTCTGAGTTCGGTGGCGCGTTGCATGGCAGCTTCATCATCCAGCATCCGAAGTGCCGCCTCCGCGGCCTGCCTCACAGGGTACACGGTGCGGACCCCTCCCGGCCCCGTTCCCTCACGACTGAACTCGTCCGCCAACGCTGCTCGCAGACCAGGCTCCGCTTCGGAGGCGCCCAGCCGCCCCAGCACCGTGGCCGCCAGGGCCCTGACATCCGGCTGTTCGTGGGTCGCAAGTATCCTGAGCAATTCCGAGGTCCGGCTGGCGTCGCCCATCCAGCCAAGGGCGATGATAATGCCATCGCGAACGCCAGGATCCGCCATCGCAGTCAGAAGCCGAGGATCGCCGGAAATGCCCATGGACATAATGATCTGACTCTGGACCCAGCTGGTGTCGATCACGGTGCCACCGTATCCCGGTGCATGCCCGACCGGCTCAGCCCGCTCCTCCGCCAGCCATCTGATCAGCACATGGCTGCGCTCCTCCGAAGTCAGGTCGGGACTATCGAGCAGCGCCAGGTCGCGCAGGTCACTGAGCCGGGCCGACAGATGGACAGGAGCGCCAGACGGTGAGTTGTTGGCTCCTGTTCCTGTGGTCACATCCTGACCTGCTCCCGGACAGGTCAGCATCAACATAGAGCCAGAGAAGAACACTGCGGCGATCAGGCCGACAAGGCGTTGCTTCATCTTGCCGTCTCCTTTCACTGCCCCCACTGATGTCCGAGGTACGTCCAGTCTTCGCTGTCAGCGGTGCCGGCCGTCCAGGGTACCTGCCGATGCATGCAGTAGTCTTCGCAGTCTCTCCATGCAGTGCCGTAGCCGAAGTGATCCGGTACGCTTGCAGCGAGCGTGGGATCATAACCGGTAGGGGGATGGAAAGGCATTCCGAGGCTGCTTTCCGTGGCCCCCGTCACAGGCGATATCGTGGGAAGCCAATCCCTGTCCGGATCGCGCTGGTTATCACGGTCCGTGCCAGCCCCCCATAGTGTCGAGAAATCCTGTTGATGTCGCGCCTCGTGACGACAGACGTACGCGAAGAAGTCGATCCCATCTTAGCCCCCCCAGTTCCCGCAAGCATCATCTCCAATGCGGGCGATCCAACTCCCGCCCAGAAAGTCCGTATAGCTTGTGCCCGGCGCGTAGCTATGTGTCCCGTAGGAAGCAGCAGTCTGGCTCCAGTAGTAGTACCAGTTCGGAGTCCCCCCGCCCGGGTGGTTCGTGGCATCGCGAGGGAAGAAGATCTCCACCGGCGTCATCACCATGTCGCTCTCGAACATCAGGTGCTTCAAGTGCAGCTCCTTGACGCCGAACTCGCTGTTGGCCGAGGGCAGCGTCGTGTAGGTGAACTCAACTTCCGCTCCCTCCGCCGGGTCTGGATCGCTGGTCGTTGTGGAACCGCTTATCCAACCGATGAACCACCACATGTTTGGATCCTCAGAGGCTACATGAGTCGTGCCGGTTGCATGCACGACGCACTGCCCGTTAGGATGCGCTGCTGTGTCGAACACGAAGTGGTTGTCAGTCGATGGATTACCATCAGGGCTCGTGATCTCCAGCTTCAAGACCCAGACGTCCTTCGAATCGCCAGGAACATCGAGACCGTCTTCCGTTGCCTCCAGGGCCATGTAGTGCTCCCCGGGCTCAGTGAAGGTATGCGTGTGGCGCACGTGGTAAGGATCGTCGGTGAATGTCTTCGCCTCTGTACTCCCGCCCTCCCACGTCCACCAGTACTTATACGTGTGGTCCCGATATCTCGCCATGGAACGTGACCTGGACGCCTCCGTCCTGGTACTTCAGCTTAATCGGGGCCGCTTGCGGCTCGTCGATATGCACGTCGATTGCCCATGCCTGCGCGACTGCAAGCAGGATACCCAGCGCGAACAGCAGTCCTCTCGTCATGATGACCTCCCCTGTCTTTGCTTTGTTCCTACTTCCCATCCCACTTCTTATTGGCGCCCACGAAGAACGGGGCGTCGCCGCCTCGCCACTCCTCTATCCGTGCAAGCTGATCCGGCGCCCGCACGGCAAAGGGCGTGTCGGGGTAGTCGGCGATGAGGCGCTCGTACCAGGCCTGTGCCCGGTCGAAGTCCCCGTTGGTGAGCATGATGCTGGCGACATTCGAGATCAGGTTCGCCTTCGAGTAGACCTGGATGTCCTCTGCTGCAAGCACCTCAGAGAGGTAGGTCTCGGCCTGCCTGTGATTGCCGGCCCAGGCATAGAGGGGCGCCAGGCTGTTCCGCATGATGGTAGGGCTTAGCGAGCCTGTGCCCTCCTCCGCGAGCAGGCGCTCGAAGCAGGGGATCTTCTCTTCGTCCTCGTCGAGGGTCCAACTGTACTCGTACAGGTCTTTGCCGGTGAGCGTGTCTACCCCCACTATCTCAAAGAGCAGCCGCCCGAGCGTACGCTCCTTGTGGCGGAACTCGTGGGCCCGTTCCAGCAGCAGGACCCGCGCTGCCTCCGGTGCATCCCGCTTACGCACGTCCGCGACGTACGCCTCCATGAGTGGCAACACCCGACCGCGATCGGTCGGCTGGTTGGTTGGGTGCTCCGAGATGCGCCCACTGCTCTGCACACGGCGCTCCCACGGCTCCAGCAGCCTGTTCACACTGCGCAGCCTCAGGTCGCGCAGCAGATCAGGGTCGCCGACCTGCTCGCCCACCTCGAGCGCGCATCTGGTGAACGGCCATACAACCCCGATCTGCCCGGACTGCGCCTGTGCGCTCGCAGCGTCCTCGAAAGCTCTGACGGCCTCCCGCGAACCAACTGCGGAGATGACGCTGTCGCGAAGCGCCGCCAGTACCCGCTCCTCGTAGCCCCGGCCGGCACCGAGCAGGTTGAGGTGTACCAGCGTGCGCCACAGGTCGGGGGCGTCCGCGCTGCGCACGACCTGGCCGAGGCCGGTCGCGATTCCGCGAATCTGAGCCATGCGCCCGGCTGGCTGCAGGTGACGTGCGTCGATGTGTTCCGGCTGTTCCACCGGCTCCAGCAGTGAGTGCAGTCTGCCATAGTCGGCCTCGCTCGCGGCAAGTCGCCGCGACGCATCCAGGCGGTCGAGGAACACGCCCTGCAGCAGGACGTTCATGCTCAGGTTGCGGAAGATGTGCACGCTGATCTCGCGAGGGCCATTCACCGCGAAGTGCTGGTATAAGCCGCCCTCGAAGTCGCGTACTGCACACGCGGCCAACACGGCGCCTTTGCTCAGCAGGTAGACGGTATACTCGCGGTTTGGCTCGTAGTAGTTGAAGTCATTCACAAAGTAGAGACTCAGGCGGTGAGGCCCGTCGGGGATAGTCATGTCGAACAGCAGGTCGGGGCCGGTGCCGATCGGGTACTTCTCGCGGCCGTCATCCCAGTTCGCGGCCGGGGCATCGTACGCGGTCGGGTCGTGCAGCACCGCGGGGTTATCGACCACCGACTCATAGGTCCACCACCAGAAGTGCCTCTCGGGGTCGGTTGTGTATACTCGATAGGGCCACGGCGCAAGCGAGCCGGACACCTGGTCGGCAGGCCCGTTACCGACGCACAGGATGGCCAGGTCGCGTCCGTAGCCGCCCCACTCCCCCTGCGTCTGCCGGTCCTCGCCCCAGTAGGTGGCGCCGGAGCCGACCTTCATCGTGTACCCTGACGTATCATGCAGACGCTTGAGGGCCATGCGGGCGCGGCTGACTGCGCTATAGACATTGCCCTCACTCGCAAGGCCTGCATACAGCCTCTGCGCCGCATCACGCTGTCCGGAGAACTCCAGGCACTCAGCACGAAACAGCCGGGCATGTTCTCCTCGCAACGGGTTCGGCCCACCCTCCGCGGAGGCGAACTCCGTCGCCGCCGCCTCATAGAGGCCGTTACTCATGCCCACGCGCCCGCGCTCGAATGCCGCGAACTGCGCCACGGCCGGCCAGGCCTCAGCTTCGTGCGGCTCAGGGAGCGCGATCTTGGCCTCTACGAAGAAGCCCATGTGGCGCAGCCACTGCGCCATGACGATGCCGGCGACCGGCGCAAGCGCCGTGCCCTTCACGCGCTGCGACACGGCGGCGAATCCGGCACGACAGCCTGCGTAGTCACGCCGCCTCCCTGCATCCTCGGCGGCCAGCCACCGCTCGACCACCGACTCCCGAAGGTCGGGCGATAGATCAACGGCATACACCTCGGCCAGAAGTTCAAGCGCCCCGCCGAGCACCTCCGGGTCGCTCGGCTTGATGATGAGGTCGTAGTGCACCCGATTATGGGACAGGCGCAGCTCCGCGGGGATGCAGTCGTGGTCGCCGGCCTGGTCGAGGGCCAGCAGGGCATACCCTGCCGCCGCCTCTGTCGCGCCTTCGGTTCGCACTCCACGGGCGTACTCCAGCGCGGCACGACGCGCGGCCGGTCGTAGGGGATACTGATGCGCGGCTTGCCGCAAAGCGCGGAGGCGAGCATCGCCGCTAAGGCGGAAGGCCAGATCGCCGAGGTGAGCTGCGGCCTCGGGGATCAGATCGAGGGCTCTGCGGTTTTGCGAATACCCCGCCGAGCCGGGGAAGCTGCTCCAGTCCTCAAAGCCGCTGCCGAAACGCTCAACCAATGCTCCATAAGCACGCGCTGCTGCGTCGGGGTCATCGTTCTGCGCGGCCAGCTTCGCTGCCGTCTGCAGAGCAATGGCGGCCGCGGCGGTTGGGCCGAGCGCATCGGCGTACTGCTCCCACGCCTGCACCGCCTCCCCGGGCTCTCCCGCGGCTTCGAGTGCGCGCGCGAGTTGGGGCAGTATCTCCTGGCGACGGTCGGGGTGGGCGTCCAGTAGCGCGCGACAGGCGGTGACGGCTTCGGCGGGCTAGTCTTCATCAAGTAACGAGGTAACGAGAGCAGGTAGTTGCCCCACCGCATCCGGCGGCGTGTCGTCCTGTCCCTGCGCGAACAGCGGTCCACACGGCTGCAGGAGTGCGAAGAAGACTGCAAGAAGGATCAACATACCCATCACTCCCCCACGAAGTTGCCCACATCATACCCCCCCCGACAGCTCTTTGTCAAGAACATGCAGAAAAACATCCCACCGTCGAACGGGTTTCGCTGCAGCGTCAGCGTTCGGTGAACCGCATCACCCTGAGCCGGTCGAAGCGCGCCTCGGCGCGTTCGACGAAGACGCCGAGGCGGCCGGCGATCTCGCGGTGGCGCACCTGGTGGAGCATCAGGCGCCCATCCGCGTACACCTCCACGCTCTCGCGATACGCGATCACCGTCAGCGTCACCTCATCCGCGGGAGCCCACGCGCGCGCATCCAGCCACCCCTCGCGATCCAGCAGGCCGAACTCCACCCGCCCGAAGCGCCGGTCGGCGGTCACCTGCCAGCCGCTGCCATCCTCCCCCGCGCGCAAGACCAGCCCCGCCCGGTCGCCGCGCTCAAAGCGCACCCGTATCGACGCGATTGCGCTTTCCTCGGTTCCCGGCAGCAGCGCCACAGAGCGGCCGGAGTAGTCCTTGCCGACGGGGCCGCCCGCCTCCTGCCGCCAGCCCTCGCCCTGCGCCTGCGTGAGATCGGCCTCCACCGGCTCGCAGAAGCGCTCGATGGCCTCATAGTAGCCCGCGCGCATCTGGCCGTCGGGTGTGAAGAGCATGCGCCGCGGTGGCGGGATGACCTTCAGGTCGCGCCTGTGCACGGGGCCGTCGCCATCGCGCGGCTGCATGAGCAGCCAGCCGTAGAGCAGGCGCTCGCCATCGGGCATGTCCACGGTGCGGCAGGCGCCCATTCGCTGGCGCGCGCCGCAGGAGGCGATCAGCACCTCGTCCTCGGGCGCCTGAAACGGTCCGGCGGGGCCGTTGTCGGAGATTGCGTAGAAGTCGCCCGCCTCCTGGTGCGGGTCGGTGGAGAGGATCGGCGGCCCCCATCCGGGGTGCGTCATGTAGATGAGATACCAGCTCCCGCTGCGCTCGAAGACCGAGGGCGTCTCGATGGTGTGAAAGCGCCCGGTGCTGAAGACCGGCGGGTGCAGCGTCCAGTGCAGGAGGTCATCGGAAGTCGCCAGCGCAAGGCAGCCGCGCACGTCCGGGTGGCGCGCCGCATCGCGGGCGACCACCAGCATAACCCAGCGGCCGGTGGCGTCATCGCGCACGACTACCGCGTCGCGGAACCACAATCGCCCGAAGTCCTTCTCCTGATAGGTCGCCTCGCGGGGGATCGCCGGCTCGTACCAGCGCGGATCGGCACGCAGGATCGGGTTGCCCGGGTGCTTCTCCCACACGATGCCATCGCGGGAGGTCGCGAGGCCGATCGCCTGCTGCTGGCCCGGTCCGGCGATGTCGAGCCCCGTGTAGAACATGTACCACGTGCCGTCGTGGATCAGCACGTCCATGTGGTAGATGTTGTCGGCGTCGAAGCTGCCCGGCACCCCGCAGTGCAGCGCCACCGGAAGCTCCTCCCAGCCGAAGAGGTCGCGCGAGACGGCATGCCCAACGATGCGCATGCCGCCCGCGCCGGGCGTGGCGTCAAGCCGTCCCATCTCCGCGAAGAGGTGATACTCCTCCCCCACGCGGATGATCGTCGGATCGCCCACCTGGTGCTCTGCCGGACTCCACAGCAGGTCCGCCATCATCGCCCGCCTCCGGGAGATGCGTCAGTCGAGGAAGCGCTCGAACTCCGACCACTTGCGGCAGCGCTTGTGTATCAGCCGCGTCGCGGTGAGCATTTCCTCCTGCTCCTGTCGCCGGCCGCTGTCGTTGTCGGCCTTGCGCGAGTAGCGGTTGACCTGGTCGAAGAGCTGCTCGAGCAGTGCAAGCCGCGCCTCCGCATACTGCGGGTCCTCGTAGACGTTGTGCATCTCATAGGGGTCGGTCGCGTGATCGTAAAGCTCGCCGCCCTGCTCGTGGGAGTAGTAGGTAAGGCGGTAGCGTTCGGTGCGGATGGCATTGAAGCGCCGCTGCGGCTCGGGGAAGTCCCACTCGCAGAGCGCGAAGGGCTTGCCCGGGGCGCACTCTGTCACCTGCGGCACGAAGGACTGCCCGTCCAGCACACCCTCGGGCGCCGGGACATCCGCAAGTTCACAGAGCGTCGGGAAGAGGTCGATCGACTCGATGATCCCGTCGCGGGTCTCGCCACCGGGGCAGCCGGGCCAGGAGATCAGCCACGGGATGCGGTGGATAGACTCGTAGATGCCCACGTTCTTGTCATAGGTGCCATGATCGCCCGCGAAGTCGCCGTGGTCGGCGCAGTAGACGATGATGGTGTTGTCGAGATCGCCGGTCTCTGCGAGGTGATCCAGCACGCGGCCGATCTCCATGTCTATCACGCTGATCAGCGCGAAGTGATGCGCCAGCGCCTTCTTAAGCTCCTCGGGGGTCTCGAAGGCCGCCATGCGGTTGTGGATCATCCGCTGGATGAACTCCGGGCGGCCTGCCCAGCGGTTCACCCACCAATCCACCGCGTCGGGGCCAAGCTCAATCTCCGCCGGGTCATACATGTCGGCATGCTCGGCGGCGGGCGTCCAGTGCGGGTGCGGGCGCTCGAAGCTCATGTGCATGAAGAACGGGCGGTTTGTGTCTCGGCCCTGCAGGAACTGGAGCGTTTCGCGGCCGGTAAAGGCCTCGTTGCTGTGCTCGTAGGGCAGATCGGCCACGCCATGCTTGTGTACGATCGCCGGATGGTCCTTCGGCAGCGAACCGTCCTCGTACATGTCCGCGAGGCCCTGCTCGATCAGGTAGTTGAAGTAGTGATTGGTGCGCGGATCCCGTCGGTCCGCGTCGGTAAGGTCACAGTAGCGGATATGCTCGTACGCCTCGTCGTCCCACTGCTTGACCATGTGCCCCTTGCCGATCAGCGCGGTCTGGTAGCCGTAGCGGCGGAAAGTGGCGCCGAGAGTGTTGGGATTGCGGTCTTCAAGCGCGAAGATGTTGTTCCCGAGTATCCGGTGGGTATGAGGATACTGCCCCGAGACGTAGGAGGTGCGTGAGGGGGCGCAGATCGGGTTATTGCAATATGCGCTGGTGAAACGCACGCCGCGCTCGGCGATGCGGTCGAGATTCGGCGTGCGGACATTCGGGTGTCCGGCGCAACTCATGTGGTTCGCGTTGTGCTGGTCGCTCATCAGGTAGAGCACGTTAGGGCGTGGCATCGGAATGGGCCTCCCGGGAAGTGCGGGACGGAGTCAGATCTGTCCGCAGGTCATTCTCCGGGGCAGTCGGCAATCCCTCCGAACCGCCGATTGATCCGATGACCTGAAGAAATCGATGACGGAGGACGTATTTGGATAGAGGACGGTCAAGTATGATTTTGCTGCGAAATCAGGTCCCGCTCTATCAGGAGGTTGTGTTATGCGACGCGGTTTCACTCTGATCGAACTGCTGGTCGTAATTGCGATCATCGCAATCCTGGCGGCGATTCTGTTCCCGGTCTTCGCCCGCGCCCGTGAGAAGGCCCGGCAGACGTCGTGTCTTGCGAACGTGAAACAGATCAACCTCGGTATGATGATGTACGTGCAGGATTACGATGAGGTCACACCGATCTACCGCTTTAGCAGCAGTTCTAGCCCCCGGCTATTCTGGTATCAGTCTCTGACACCCTACCTGAAGAACACTCAGATCCTCCGCTGCCCCTCGCGCCCCAATGTCTCAGGCTCATGTCTCTACGGCTACTACTATGCGATAGACATTTGGTCAATAGGCGCGATCGAAGAGCCATCCGCGATCGCCTGGCTGATGGACTCGTGCAACTGCCTTGCACACTACCCGACGACCACTGCCGCGGACTTCGACGCATTTCTTGCAGGAATGAACGAGAGTGGCGTACCCAGGGCCCCGCACAACGACGGGCTGATCTTGGGATTCGTTGACGGCCATGCCAAGTGGTCGAGTGCGCAGGCGGCCTGGGACAACGGCTCCACCTACTGGCCCTGGCCGTAAACTCAGAACTGAAGGCATTCGACGCCCGGCCGCTATCAACGCGGCCGGGCTTTTCGCTCAAGTCTTCGTTTCACCATGCCGCGGACACGCATCGCGGCGAAGGGAAGTGAAGTCGCATGCGCACCGTACGTACCGCCCTGATGCTCCTCGCCCTGATTTCTATCGCAGCATTGGCTCACGCGCAGGTGCTCGAAGCCACCTTCGACGGCACGACCGCCGCCGTTGGCCCCGCCGGACCTGTCGAGGGGGAGCTTATTGCCCCTGCCGAACTCACCGATGAGGGTATCACTGGTGGCGGGCTCAATGTCCCCACCTCTGGCGGCGTCAGCTATCCGGCCGCCGACCTCTTCCCCGTGAATGAGGGCGCGCTGCAGATGTGGGTCCGCGCCGGCTTCACCGGCACGGACGACATCCGCCGCTGGTTCTTTGCCGACGGCCGCGAGCGCTTCAGGGTCTTCAAATACACCAACGGCAACCTCTACTTCCAGATCAACCCGAGCGAGGGCGGAGCGCATGCCTTTGCGCGCTGTGACTGGCAGCCGGGTGAGTGGCATCATGTCGCCTGCATCTGGCGCAACATCAACTCCGGCGCGGAGGACGGGCAGCTTGCGCTCTACATAGACGGCTCCTTCGCCGCGGGCACCACCGGCAAGTTCACCATCCCCGATACCGGCGACAGGCTCTTCGTCGGCACCAACAGCAAGGGCGAGGAGTCCGCCGAGTCGATCATTGACGACTTCCAGCTTTTCAGCGAGCCGAAGTTCCACCCGAA
>LSQX01324664.1_pt1 | contig 19001 bp, 20 predicted proteins | sample 654561 | NCBI WGS metagenome assembly LSQX01 (sample SAMN04489861, study PRJNA283612) | anaerobic digester metagenome | isolation source: 4 biogas reactors fed with cattle manure at either 37C or 55C with and... | place: Denmark: Kongens Lyngby | collected 2014
CGGGAGAGTAGGACGCTGCCGGATCTAAATTGAAAACCCCGCTCATTGTGAGCGGGGTTTTACCTTTTGTCGCAGTTCGGAATGGTGCATTTTCTGTAGGTTCCCGGCGGTGGATGGCTGAAAATATGCGTGGTTACCCTCGGAAACGGTGGATTACGTGAATGATAATGCACCATACCACTCGGGGATGGTACAATTTCTGCGCGTTTGCCGCTGCTAACACACACGGGGTGCGCCATGCCACTCTACAATGGTGGATTTCTTCTACGTTTGGGAGCTGCAAACGGCACATAAAACGCGCAAAACTAGATCCCGATGCTCCTCACAGACTCTGTCGCAACTGGTTTGCTGCCTATTGTAGATTTTCCCGGTAGTCGACATGCACTGTCCGTCATGGTACCTTAGTGCAATGGACCCCGCGACAGAGCCGTCAACGGGCGTCGAAGGGTGCCACGACCTGTTGACAAGTCTGGGGATAAGTGGCAGCTCTTGTGGATAATGTTGGCAGGATACCAAGATTCCAGGAGGAAATGACAGCGAAAGATGGACAACGGGATCATAAGAGCAGCGTGCTCCTATGCAAGGCGCAATCCGGTAAGGCTGCACATGCCGGGACACAAAGGCCGGAAGGCTCTTCCGGAAAGTACAGTCATAACTAGCGGTGCATCTCATGACGGGAGGATCCCGCACACTCTGGTGCCAGGGTCGCTTGAGTGGGCGGAGGCCCTGTTTGACGAGGTCCGGGCCCTGGACCTCACGGAAGCGCCGGGCATGGACAACCTGCACTATCCAACCGGGTGCATTAGGGAAGCGGAGAGGCGCGCCGAAGCGCTCTTCGGCTCAGAACGCAGTCACTTCCTGGTGAACGGCGCTACCTCGGGTATCCAGGCCGCTCTTTTGGCCGTCAGGATGACCCTTGGAGAGGGCACCGTTCTCTTACCAAGAAACGTCCATAAGTCGCTGGTTTCGGCAATGGTCTTTTCGGGACTGGAGCCGGTTTTCGCCTGGCCGGAATATAGCCCTCAGTTCAACGACTACATGCCGCTCGACTGGCCGTGTCTTGAGGCGGCTCTCGATGAAATCGAAATGCGGGGAGAACCCCTCCCCAAGGCCGTGTTTCTAATAAGCCCCACGTACTCCGGTTTTGCCAGGGATATCTCTCGAGTGGCCAGAGAGGTGCATGCCAGGGGGATGACCCTTGTAGTCGATGAAGCCCACGGTCCTCACTTCGCCATCGGCAGGGGCTTGCCGCGCCCCGCTCTGAGACAAGGAGCCGATCTTGTCATCCATGGCTTGCACAAGACCACAATCGCCTACACTCAGACGGCCATGCTGCACCTCGGCACCGGAGCGAATTCTCGTTTCCCCGGGCTCCCAGAAGCTGTGGAAGAGGCCCTAAGGGCCGTCCAGACGACCTCGCCCTCCTATATCCTCATGGCTTCCATAGAACAAGCAGTGGCAGTGCTTAATAAGGACGGAGGCCGGTGGGTGAACCGGGGCACCGAGATGGCCCTAGAGCTCGCCAGGCGCCTTTCATCCATCCCGGGGCTTATAGTAGCCGGCTACGGGAAGCACGCCGCCGAGTCGCAAGATGTGGAGCACGACCCCTCCAAACTGATGGTCATCCTGAAGGGGCTGTCGGTCACGGGTCCCCAAGCGGCGAAGTTCATGATTGAAGAGTGCAACATTGTCCCCGAGATGTCGGGCCCGAACTATGTGCTCATGCTTATCTCAGGCGCTCACGGGCCGTCGGATGTGGAGGCGATCGAGAAGGCTTTCAGGGCTCTGGCTGAACGATTCCCGGCCAAGCCGGAGAGCGCCAAGGATCAAGAGGCACTGAGTCTCGAGGATGAGGTGTCCCGGCTCACCGGAAAAATGCCTCGCCCCGAGAGGACCATGCTCCTTAGAGACGCCTTTCTCTCGGTCGCCAGGCCGGTCCCCGTAGAAGAGGCCGCCGGTAGGATCTCGGCCGATACAATCGTCATATATCCTCCAGGATCACCTCTCCTGACCCCCGGAGAGAGGATAGACCTCGAAGTTGTTGAATACATCGTAAGCGCTCGAAAAGCCGGGCTCAATGTGCTGGGGCGCGGCATAAGGGGCGGAGAAGGTGAGATGAGGGTATATTGCGTGGAATCTTCATAACGTTTGAGGGATGTGACGGATCGGGCAAGTCTACCCAGATAAGGCGGGTGTCTTCGGCTCTCAGGGAACGAGGCGTAGATGTCTTAACCACGCGTGAGCCCGGCGGTACGCCGTTTGGCGAACTGGTGAGGTCGCTTCTCCTCGACCCGAATGGCCCCGAGAGGACGCCGCTCGCCGAAATGCTTATGTACTCCGCCGCCCGGGCCGAGATCGTCGCAAGGGTGATAGCTCCCGCCCTCCGGGAAGGAAAGCTCGTGCTTTCGGAGCGGTTTTACGATTCCACGACCGTCTACCAGGGGTATGCGGGAGGAATTCCTATTCCAGACATAGAAACAATTAACAGGATATCAACCGTTGGCTTGACTCCGGATCTGACGTTTGTCCTTGACCTTAAGGACCCTCAAGTGTTTCACGCCAGGCTCGGCCCGAAGAAAAAAGACAAGATCGAATCGAGAGATGAAGAGTACCACCGGAGGGTCAGGGAAGGCTACAGGGACCTTGCAAAGAGGTACCCGGAACGGATACATGTCGTTGACGCGTCATTGACGGAAGACGAAGTCTTCGGGGCCGTGATGTCTGTGATTCTGGGGTTCATGGACAAGGCTCAAAAGAGGTGACGCCGTTGAAACTGATAATAGCGGTTATACAGGATAAAGATGTCCCGGGGCTCATGGAGAGCCTTATGAAAGCGGGGTACGGCGCTACAAAGCTCGCGTCTACGGGCGGATTTCTCCGCGAGGGCAACTCAACTATCCTCATAGGAGTTGAGAACGGAGAAACAGAGAAAGTGCTGGATATAATCAGGAAGACCTGCAGGGCCAGAGAGCAGCTCGTAACTCCGGTTACGCCCACAGGCCCCGGTGAGTCGTACGTCCCCTACCCCATTGGGGTTAAAGTCGGCGGAGCCACCGTGTTCATAGTACCCGTGGAGAGATTCTTGAAGCTCTAATGCAGGATGCTTCCTTTGACTCCGTTCTCTCTGAATGGTTGCCCGGCAATGAGGTGGCGCTTAGGCTGATTAGCCGCGTAGTCTCCTCCGGGCGAATTTCCAACGCGTATCTCTTCAAGGGACCTAAGGGTTCGCCAAAAGACGCGGTAGCGAAGCGTTTTGCTTCCATCCTATTGTGTGACTCGCCGTCCGAAGAAGGGCGTTCTTGTGGGGCCTGTAAATCCTGCCGGCTTGTGACTTCGGGAAATCATCCCGATCTTTACCTTGTCGAGAAGGAAGGAGCCAGCATCAAGATCAAGAAATCCCACGAGATACTGCGGGAAGCTCTCCTCAGGCCTTACCAATCACCCCGCAAGGTGTTTCTAATTCTAGACGCCGATACTCTGACGATTGAGGCCTCAAACGCCCTCCTCAAGATCCTCGAGGAGCCGCCCGCGTATGTTACATTCCTCCTTACCACGTCCAACCCTGGCGCCATCCCGGACACCATACTCTCCAGGTGTCAGGTGGTTCCAGTGAAGGCCTTGAGCCCGTCTGCCTTGAGGCAGCTTCTGGTGGACCGCGGAGTTGATCCGCGAGAAGCCTCTCAGGTTGCCGATGTCTCAGGCGGAAACCTGGAGCGGGCAATGAGGATGTTACGCGAAGAAGGAAAGGCTTCGAGAGGCGCCGACCTGCTTCAAGAGATACTCGCATCGTCGCCTGTGGAAGCCGCCCAAAAGTACTCGAAACTGGACCTCTCCCGGCGAGTGGATTTTGTCGACGACCTGGAGATAGAATTGGTTAGGAGACTGAGATCGCCTGAAGGCCCGTCTGAGTCGTACCTTCAGGCGCTCAAAGTGGTCCTCAAAGCCAAAGAGAGGCTTTCCAGGAATGTCAACGCGTTTTTGACGTTCACCGTCTTGTTTCTGGATATATCTCGGGCGCTTAAAGGTAGGACCGTGACATAAGGAGAGTTCACATATGCCTTTGGTAGTCGGAATTCGTTTTCGGGAAAGGGGTAAGATCTACTACTTCGACCCTGGCGATATAGAGGTCAAGAAAGACGACCGTGTCCTCGTGGAAACGGTAAGAGGGATAGAGCTGGGGACAGTGGTCCTTGGTCCGAAGGATGTGCCGGAAGAGAAGCTGGTCTTGCCGCTCAAGAAGGTAATCCGTTCGGCGACCCCGGAGGACCTTGTCGTCCAAGAGGAAAACCGCAAGAAGGCCCAGGATGCCATGGAGACCGCGAGGCAGAAAATAGCCGATCACGGGCTGGAGATGCGCCTTGTGGATGCCGAGTACACCTTCGACGGGTCAAGGGTCGTCTTCTATTTCACGGCAGACGGTCGAGTAGACTTTAGAGAACTGGTCAAGGATTTGGCTTCGACGCTGAGGACGCGCGTGGAGCTCCGCCAGATAGGCGTGAGGGACCAAGCCAAGCTCACCGGCGGGATAGGTCCTTGCGGGAGGCCTCTCTGCTGCGCGACGTTCATGAACGACTTCTTGCCCGTGTCCATCAGGATGGCCAAGGAACAGAACCCGTCGCTGAACCCCACAAAGATTTCCGGGACATGCGGCCGGCTCCTCTGTTGCCTAAGGTTTGAGTGCGAGCACTACGAGGACGCCAAGAGCACATTGCCTTCCGTCGGTGCCATCGTCTTGACTCCTGAAGGCGAAGGCAAGGTAGTAGCCCAAAACGCCCTCAAGTGTTCTCTGTCCGTCGAGCTTGAGGACGGTAAGACCCAGGAGTTCCCCGCAGAAGAGGTGGAGGAGAAGAAGGCTTGAGGGAAGATAACCTCCGGGGAGTCTTCTATGTGTGTGGTACGCCCATAGGCAACCTGGACGATGTCACTTTCCGGCTCATTGAGACACTTAAGGCCGTCGACCTTGTGGCCTGCGAAGACACGAGGCGCACCTTGAAGCTTCTATCGCATTACGGCATAAAGAAGCCCGTTATCTCCCTCTACGAGCACGTGGAGCGAGTCCGGACGGAAGCGGTGCTGGAAGCTCTTTCGCAAGGCAAGTCGGTGGCCCTCGTCTCAGACGCGGGCATGCCCTGTGTCTCGGACCCCGGTGCGCGGGTGGTGGCAGCCGTCCGGGCGGCCGGCTGCGAGGTCAGGGTGATCCCCGGACCGTCCTCGATAACGGCGGCCCTGTCCCTCAGCGGGTTTCCCGCCGACCGGTTCGTGTTTGGAGGGTTCATCCCCAGGAAGAAAAGCCAGAGGCGGTCGTTCTTTGAGGAATGGATAAGGCCGGGGATAACCGCGGTGTTTTTTGAGTCTCCCCACAGGCTTCCCCAGTCGATTTCCGACCTCTCTGCCGTACTTCCCGATGCAAGAGTGTGCCTCTGCCACGAGATGACTAAAGTCCACGAGAGCGTCCTTACTGGAACCGCCCTGGAGCTTTCGGAGCGTCTCTCAAAGGAGAAAATCCTGGGTGAGTGGGTCGTAGTGGTGCAGATGCTTCATTCCTGAAGCGAAAGGTGCCGTGTTCCTCTTGGTTATGAGTGAGCAATGCCTTTGTACAGAGTGAAAGGTGCTCCAAAAATCAAGAGGAGGCCGGGTCAAGGCCTCCTTACATTGTTAAGCATGATACCTGTGTTTCGCTTTCTTTCTCTTTCTCTATACTTCTATTGCCTGTAGGTCGAGCCCTTACTTGACTATCCTCGAAAGCTCCTCCAGGCACTGCTTGCAGACGCGTCTTCCTTTATATATCTCTACATCGGCCGCATTGCCGCAGAAGACACAGGCAGGCTCGTACTTCTTAAGGATGATGCTCTCGCCGTCAACATAGATCTCAAGAGAGTCCTTTTCGCCGATATCGAGTGTTCTGCGGAGTTCAATTGGGATGACGACTCGGCCCAACTCATCAACCTTTCTGACTACCCCTGTTGATTTCATCATGCCAGGAATTCACCTCCCGCCGGTTTCTCCAACTTTCGACAACAGGTATCACAGAACAGATACCAGAAGTGCCAGAAACCGTCAAGAGATTTTAGGTAAAATACGATGTTTTTGGATGGGGTGGACAAACTTTCTTATTTAGGATAAGAGTGCTAGAATGTCGGAAAGCATTCTAGTCAGGGGGAACGGCTCTTGAGCGAGACCTATTATATAACAACGCCCATATACTATGCATCAGGTGATCTTCATATAGGTCATTCCTACACGACCCTCGCCGCCGACGCGATTTCCAGGTACAAGCGGCTTAGGGGATACGACGTGTTTTTCCTTACCGGGACCGACGAGCACGGGCTCAAGATCCAGCGGAAAGCCGAGTCGGTAGGCCTCCGACCCAAGGAATTTGTCGACGGGATAGTCGCCAAGATCAAGGACCTCTGGCGGGTCTTGGACATAACGTACGACGGGTTCATCCGGACTACCGACGATGACCACAAGAGGACCGTCCAGTGGATTTTCAACAAGCTTTACGAGAATCAAGACATTTACAAGAAAAACTACGAGAGCTGGTATTGCGTGGGCTGCGAGTCGTTCTACACCGAGACGCAAGCCCGGTCGTTTCCGGGAATGGTGTGCCCGGACCACGGGAAACCCCTCGAGAGGGTGCAGGAGGAGAGCTATTTCTTCCGACTTTCAAAGTACGCAGAAAGACTCCTCCGCCACATCGACGAGAACCCTGACTTCATCCAGCCCTTAACAAGGAGAAACGAGGTCGTTCAATTCGTCAAAATGGGACTGGAGGACCTATGTATTTCCAGGACCACTTTCAGATGGGGGATTCCTGTACCTTTCGATCCGGAAAGTGTTGTCTACGTATGGATCGATGCGCTGACGAACTACATATCGGCCATTGGATATCCGTTCGATATGGAGAAGTTCAACAAATGGTGGCCCGCGAATGTGCACCTAATCGGCAAGGAGATCCTCCGGTTCCACGCGGTCATCTGGCCGATACTCCTCATGGCCCTCGATCTTCCCCTTCCTAAGCAGGTGTTTGCTCACGGATGGCTCAATTTGGGCGGTAAGAAGATGTCGAAGACCATGGGTAATGTCGTGGATCCCGTAGAGCTCACGCGCAGGTATTCGCTGGACGCCGTGCGTTACTTCGTCTTGCGGGAAGTGCCCTTTGGAGCCGACGGAGACTACACCGAAGAGGCCCTGATCGCCAGGATAAACTCAGACCTTGCCAATGACCTGGGGAACCTTGTGTACCGCACCCTCACGATGGTAAGGAGATTTACTGAAGCAAGGATTCCGCCCGCCGGCAGGGAAGAAGCGGTAGACAGGGAGTTCAAGGAAAGGTGTCTTTCGCTCAAACAGGCAGTCGAAGATGAAATGGACCACCTCCGGATATCTTTGGCACTGGAGCGGATCATGGACGTTGTGGGCAAGGCCAACAAGTATATTGATGAAGTGAGCCCTTGGGACCTGGCCAAGAAGGATCCCTCGAGGCTTGGCACCACCCTCAACTACCTGTGCGAGTGTCTGAGGATCACCGCCTCGGTTTTGAGGCCCTTCCTCGTGAACACGCCTTCGCTCATCTGGAACGCTCTCGGAATGCCCGAACCCATTGACCGTTACTCCTGGGATAGCGCAGGAGAATGGGAAGTCTTAACTCCAGGACAGGTAACCAAGCGGGGCAAGCCCCTTTTCCCGCGCATAGAGAGAGAAGACAAAGACTCGGCGGACGAACAGGCAAGCAGCGATGAAAAAAGACCGGCAGGGGAGGTATTGCCCGTGGCAGGGGATAGCATCGTCCAAGGGACACGTACAAAGGCCGGACCGGCTACAACAATCAAGGAAGACGCAGGCCTCATCACCATAGACCAATTCCGACAGGTAGAACTCAGGGTTGCAGAGGTTGTCTCGGCAGAGAAAGTCCAAGGAGCCGATAAACTCTTGAAGCTCGCGGTGAGCCTCGGCGACGAAGAAAGGCAAATTGTGGCCGGGATAGCCCAGTACTACGATCCTCAGGAGCTAGTAGGTAAACAAATTGTGATAGCGTACAACCTTAGGCCTGCCGTGATACGGGGGATTGAGTCTAAGGGTATGCTCCTCGCGTCAAAAGACGATGAAACGCTAGCCATCCTCACGGTAGACAGGAAAGTGAAGAATGGAAGCCCCGTATCCTGACATTATCGACACCCATGCCCATGTCTCCGGTCCCCAGTTCGACGGTGACAGGCAGGCCGTAGTCGAGCGCGCCCTGCGTGAAGGTGTCGGCTTCATAGAGGTTGGATTTGACGTCCCTTCGTCTAAGAGTGCCATCGCTTTGGCTGAAACGGCTGCCCTAGCGGCAGCCGTAGGTATCCACCCGCACAATGCGGCCGAGTGTGGCGACCTGTCTCTCGTGTGGCGTGAGCTCAGAAACCTCATCGCAGAAAACCGTCTGCCCGCGGAGAATAGGCCCAGGGTTGTGGCCGTGGGTGAGATAGGTCTCGATTATTACCGCGACCTGTCTCCCAGGGCCTTGCAGGCCGAGTGTTTCGAAATGGGGCTCGAAACAGCCAAAGACCTTGACCTGCCTGTCATCATCCACCAGAGAGACGCCGCAGGCGACACCACCCACATATTGCGGAATCACCGCATGGCCCGCCCGATAATCTTCCACTGTTTCGGGGGCGACCGCTCCTATGCGAGAGATTGCCTTGACCTGGGCGGATACTTGGGCTTCGGCGGTACCATAACCTACCCAAAGAACACTGGGCTCAGAGACCTATTGAAGTACATCCCCTTAGACCGTATGCTTCTTGAGACGGACGCGCCGTATCTCTCTCCACAAGGCCGGCGTGGACGTAGAAACGAACCGGCCTACGTGAGAGAGACGCTCAACACTTTGGCTCAGGCTCTTGGCAAAGAACCTGTGGCTCTAGCGAGGATAACCAGGGATAATGCCCTGCGGGCGTTTGACCTATAGCGGGCGCATAACCCTCTCATCTTTGAGTAGAATATTGTGACGGACGGACCTGTCAGTTATTGGAAATAGGGGATGCAGGAGTTCTGGCAAGCATGCCGAAGCTTGCCATGAGGAGGGATTATATGCAGCGCTGGGCTCAAGTGGCCAAGATGCGCATCCATGAGAAGCCCTGGCGCCTCTTTCTTATCGCGCTCTTTTGTTTCTCTTTTTTGGCCGCATCTTGTGTGCTCATAGCCGGCAAAGGGAGTTACACCGTTACGGTTACCGCTTGGGACAGAGTTGTCCGGCTTGACACATCTGCCCGTACCGTGGGCGACGCGCTGGAAGAAGCCAATGTGGTCCTCGGGCCAAACGATTACTGTTCTCCCGGTCCCGAGGCACCTCTTACTCAAGGACTAGACATCAAAGTGATAAGAGCGTCTCTTGCCTTTGTGTCCGACGGCGGCAAGGTCTCCGCCATCGAGACTGCCAAGAACACTGTCGGCGATCTGCTCTCGCAGGCGGGGATCAGCCTCGGCGCCGACGACGCCGTGATCCCTTCCAGGGAACAGCCGGTGCCCGATGATGGCCGGGTAAGAGTCGTGCGTGTTACGTATGCTGATATAGTCGAAGAAGAGGAAATCCCCTACACCATTGAACGCCGGAATGACAGCTCTCTTGAAGCAGGGTTGGTCAGGGTCCTGAGGAACGGTACGGAAGGACTTGCGAAGGTGACTTTCAACGTTCGCTACGAGGATGGAGTGGAGGTCTCTCGGCAGCAAGTCTCCAGAGATCTGGTTAAAGACCCGTCTCCCCAGGTGCTCTTGGTCGGCACCCTTCAGGAAGTGACTCGAGGCAGCGACAACATCCGCTTCGAGAGGGCCATAGAAGCAGTGGCTACTGCATATTGCCCCTGTACCAAGTGTTGCGGACCTTACGCCAATGGTTATACGCATACCGGTATCCTTGCAGAGCGAGGCGTGATCGCCGTTGACCCGCGGGTTATACCTTTAGGTTCCAGGGTCTATGTGGATGGTTACGGATTCGCGGTTGCAGCCGATACCGGTAGCGCCATCAAAGGAAATCGTGTGGACGTCTGTTTCTCCACCCACGAAGAAGCTCTCAGGTGGGGCAGAAAGCAAGTCAAGGTCTACGTGATCGAATAATGAGCGACCCGGGACGAGGCTACGGTCAAATACTCCGGGAGTTTGAAATAAGCCCCAAGAAGAAGCTTGGCCAGCATTTCATGATCGACCCGGGGCTACTTCAGGGAGTGGCTGCGCTGATGCTCCCCGATGGTCCCGAATGGGTCGCTTTGGAGCTGGGCGCCGGCATAGGGACTCTAACCAGGGAGCTCTGCCGGAGGGCAGGGTGGGTTTACGCAGTCGAGATGGACCGGGACCTAGGAGCACCCAGCGCTCGAATGACCGGTCACCTTTCAAACCTCACTTGGATCTGGGGAGATGCCCTCCTGGTTGCCGACCTTACCGGACACAATCTCCGAAAGGAGCATCCCGCTAATCCCCTGGCCCTTGTAGGGAATCTCCCTTACTACATAACCTCCGAGCTCCTTTACCGGTCCCTCATCCCTAGGACGCCCTGGAGCCGCCTGGCTTTCGTCGTTCAGGAAGAAGTAGGCGAGCGGATGATCGGACGGGGAGGTACCAGGGATTTCGGTAGGTTGTCCCTGTGGTGTCAGTACCGGGCAGAGATCTCCTTGGAAAAACGCCTTCCTCCCGGTTGTTTCGTGCCAAAGCCGGATGTCGGCTCATGCGTAGTGACACTTAAGATGAAGGAGTCCTTTCCACTGTCGGAAGAGGAAGAGCAATTCCTGGATGCTATTTCCCGCTCGGTCTTCTCAAGGAGAAGGAAAACCCTGGCCAACGGCCTGGCAGATGTTATCCCCGATAAAGGGGCTAGAGTAGAAGCTCTAGAGAGCGCAGGCATCGATCCCTCGCAGCGCCCGGAAGACTTGGGTGTCGGCGGCTTTGTTGCTCTTGCCAAGGCTCTCTGGCCGTTACGGGAAGCGCGGCGTAACTGAGGCCGGACACTTCCCCGACAACCCGCGGGCTACCCCACCGGCCTTCCCGATTACCGAGGCTGCTCCACGAAGTATGAAGTAGGTGCCGCGAAGTCCCAGTTTATGCCAGATGCTCGTCGGTAATCACCGGTACCCTCCTGGGATTTTCCCTCGATATGCTCCTTGGGAGCTGTTTTCTTCTCCTGTGCCGGAAATGTCAGTTAATTTGCCGCAAAACTCAATAAATGATAAGATTGACTCATGGTGGCGAAGGAGGGGAAGAGGATGTACTTCGTGAGTCCGACCAAAGGACCCATGTCTTTTGGCGCTATGTTTGAGGACATCTGCGAGTATATGACCGAAGACCCTCATTCGACGTATAAGCTCATAGTAGGAAGCGATTCTCAAACCCGTGACGATGTGTGTTTTGTGACGGCTGTGGTAATCCACAGACTGGGCAAGGGCGGACGGTATTTCTACACCAAGACCCACGTCAAGAAAATGCCCAGCTTGAGACAGCGGATTTTTTACGAAGCCCACCTCAGTCTGGATGTGGCGTCGAGGCTCGCGGAAGAGATCTCCCGGAACGGGCAATCGGATCTGAACGTTGAGATCCACTTGGATGTGGGCAGGAACGGAGAAACCAAGAACATGATCCGGGAACTTGTCCAGGAGATCGTAGGGAGCGGGTTTGCTGCCAAGATAAAGCCCGATGCCTACGGCGCTTCTCAGGTGGCCGACAAGTACTCCAAGTAGGAGTTCGGGGAGGGATAGCCGGTGGTTCAGAAAAATCAGATCCAGGCTATCCGCGAAAAGCTGGATAGCCACCTCGGCGAAAGGGTGAAGGTTAGAGCAAGCGAGGGACGTAGAAGGGTGTTCGAGAGAGAAGGAGTCTTGGAGAAGACCTACCCTTCCATCTTTGTAATAAGGTTCGATGACGAAGAATCCCTGTGTGTCTCCTGGAGCTATGTTGATGTCCTCACCGACTCGGTTGAACTCGAGTTCGCTGCCGGTGATAGGTAAGTCCTAGGCTGAACTGCCCTTAAGCTTCAGGGACATCTCAAGAGGACCCCGGAAAGCCGGGGTCTTTTCTTTTGTGTGGCTTTTCATATCAAGCAGCATGTGACCCCTCTGAGGGTGCGCCCCTGCCCCCATGTAGCGTGACGGGTTTGCCGCGGCTTTACATCTCCTTTCTTAGGCCTCGTCCATCGTAACCTCCTGCGTTCAAGCGACATAAGGTGTTTACACATGCCTTACGCAGGAGAATGGAGGGAGGGCTATGGACGCTGTACTGCAGGCTCTCCGGGTGTCTACGCCGAAGATCCTCGAGCTACCCAACGTAGTCGGAGTAGGGAAAGGTGAAAAACACGTTTGCGGACAGTGCATCGGAAAGCCGACAGTCACAGTTCTTGTAAAGAAGAAGCTTCCCAAGAGGGAGCTGGGGTCTTCAGAGGTCGTTCCAAAGAGTATCGCTGATGCCGATACCGATGTCATAGAGGTTGGAGACGTAAGGGCTCTTGCCAGGACTGAGCGGATGAGACCCGTGAGGCCCGGCAGCAGTATCGGGCACTACAAGGTCACCGCGGGTACTTTTGGTGCCGTTGTATATGACATAAAGACAGGCGAACCCCTCATACTTTCCAACAACCACGTCTTGGCGAATTCCACAGGCGGAAAAGACGGAAGGGCCAAGGTCGGCGACCCGATCCTGCAGCCCGGGCGGCATGACTCCGGACGCGAGCCACGTGATGTGGTCGGATACCTGCACCGTTACGTCCCCATATCTATGACCGTGGGGTCCTCAGATTGCAGGATCGCTGCGGCCGTGGAAAGGCTCTTAAACGCAGTCGTCAAGCGGTTCAGGAGGAACTACTCCTTCAGGGTTTTCAAGAGCTACGGAGCAGAGAACCTCGTAGACGCCGCCGTCGCCAGGCCCGTGTCGAGGGACATCATTATCCCGGACATCATCGACCTAGGCGTCCCGAAAGGTATAGCAGAAGTCTCCGTGGGTGACAAAGTCCGCAAGAGCGGTCGTACTTCCGGGACAAACAGCGGCGAGGTCAAGGTCGTGAAGGCGACCATCAGGATAAGTATGGGAGATACGGGAGACGCGGTCTTCGCAGATCAAGTCGTCACCACTCACATGGCCGAGCCCGGCGACAGCGGGTCGGTTGTCCTCAATGAGCAAGGCCAGGTGGTAGGGCTTCTATCGGCGGGGTCGGACACGGTTTCCATATTCGCGCGCATCCAGAACGTATTGGATCTGCTCCAGGTGAGATTCTAGACAAGCCGGCACTTGCGGAGGGAACGTGCCCGCGGGTGCCGAAATTATGCGCGTGAATACGGGAGCCAGGGCGACTGAATACAGGGCATACGCCAAGGTAAATCTGGCGCTCTCCGTCGGTGGGCGAAGGCCCGACGGCTATCATGATATATCCACCGTAATGGTACCCGTCGGGTTATTTGACCTCGTTTCGGTAAGCGTTGAGCCGGGCCACTCCGCCGGAGAGCAGGAGACAGAAGCTTTTTCGCCGCCCGGAGACGGGCCGCTTACCAAAGACTCGCTTCCCATCCGTTTGTCTTGCCCCGCGCTTCCCGACGTGCCTCCTCAGAGAAATCTCGCTTATATCGCGGCGGCCGCCTTCTTAAAAAAGATCCGAGTTCAAGTGGGCGTATCAATCACACTGAAGAAGAGGATACCCTGGGGAGCAGGCATGGGCGGCGGAAGTTCTGACGCTGCAGCGGTGCTGTCTGCTCTTAACTCCCTTTCCGGAGAAGAACACGCGCTTCCCACCGAAGAGCTCATCTCGCTGGCCGCATCAATCGGTGCCGACGTGCCGTTCTTGGTGGGGTGCAACTCAAGACCTCCGCTCTGGGAAGGAGCCCTCTGCACCGGGATAGGCGAGAAGGTGAGGCCTCTGGATGTCCCGAATATGTGGCTCGTCATCGCTTTTCCCAACGCACCCGTACAAACCGGCGAGGTTTATGGCCTTTTGGATAAGATGAGGCAGTCGGAAGGCAGAGGTATGTGCGTCTCACCGGAGGCTTTTCGCGGTCAGAAACCCGGAAAGCGTGTTCAAGATGAAGAAGGTGGTAGAATCCGGGATTTTCTCGACGGGCTTTCCAGAGGCGACGCCAAGGAAATCGGCCGGATGCTGTTCAACGACCTAGAGGAAGCCGCGATGGACCTCAAGCCAGAGATCGCCCTGCTCAAAGAGCTGTTCTACGATTGCGGGGCATTGGGAGCATCCATGACGGGGAGTGGGTCGGCAGTTTTCGGAATAGCCGGTTCTGAGGGTAAGGCGCGGGAACTCAAGCTCAGGCTGGGACAGATGGTAGTCGAGTCAGGGCTCGATATTAGAGACATTATCGTGGCGAGAACGGGAGTGGAACGAAATGGCCGTTGATGCAGTGGTGTTGGCAGGCCGGGAGAATACGGGGAGGCTCCGGGATGCGAGCCCCGAGAAGTGGGAGGCCAACATCGATATAGCCGGGAGGCCGATGGTGACCTACATACTGGATGCGCTGAAGGCGGTTCCACTGATCGGCACTATCTATCTTGTAGGTCCGGAGGAGGCGTTGTCGCGGTATACGAGTTCGAAGGTGGTCTTGGTTGAACCGGGCGACGGGCTGCTTGAGAACGTGAGAAAGGGCCTTTCGGCTGCGACTACCGAATGCGCCCTGGTGTGCGCTTCCGACATCCCGCTGGTCACGGCGGAGATCGTGGAGGATCTCCTCAGGCGTTCTTTGGAATCCGGCGCCGATTTTTGCTACCCCGTATCATCGAAAGAAGACTGCCTGAGGGCTTTCCCCGGTGTCAAGAGGACGTACGTTACGCTGCGAGAGGGCACTTTTACCGGGGGCAACATGTTCTTTGTGAGGAAATCTTCGGTGGAGAAGGCGTGGCCCATGGCAGAGAAGATGATTGAGTACCGGAAGTCACCTGTGAAAATGGTGTCGGTTCTCGGTCCAGGCTTTCTCCTCCGGTTCGCGCTTAAGACGCTTACCGTCTCCGATCTGGAGAAAAAGGTTGGCAGCCTGTTGAACCTCAAGCCTAAGGCAATACTTAATGTGAGCCCTGAGGTCGGGGTCGACGTAGACAAGCCGTCGGACTTGGAGCTTTGCCGCCGTGAACTCGCAAAGTGATATAATGCCGGGGGAGCGATGGAGATGCCTTCTGAAAATAGCCTGTCAATAGTCATACTGGCGGCCGGTGAAGGGTCTCGGATGAGGTCGAAGGCCGCCAAAGTGTTGTTTCCCATATGTGGCCGTCCGATGCTAAGTTACGTGCTCGACGCTGCCTTGGCATTGGACCCTGACCGGATCGTGGTTGTTGTGGGCCACAAGGGCGATGATGTTGTAGAGGCGATTCGACATACGTGGATCCCGCAGAATCCCCGGGCCGCAAAGCCCGGAGTCTTGGAGTTCGCGTGGCAGAAGGAGCAGAAGGGCACCGGTCACGCGGTTATGTGCGCCAAAGAAGTGCTGGAGAGTTCAAGTGGCCTCATGCTTGTGCTCTACGGTGACACCCCGCTCTTGAGCGGTGACCTCTTGCAGGGTTTTCGAGATTACCACGTAGCGAAAGGCGCTTCCCTGTCTTTGATATCATTCACCCCGGAGGATATGGGCGCTTACGGGCGAGTAGTGAGGAATGAGCAAGGCGGCGTAGAGCGAATAGTCGAGGCGAGAGACCTTACTCCGGCCGAAGCGGGAATCAGCGAGGCCAATGCAGGGATGTATATCACCAGAACCGGCCTTATGTTTGACCTACTGAGCGAAGTAAAGAACGACAACGCCAAAGGTGAATACTACCTCACCGACATCGTCCATATCGCCAGAGGGAGAGGTATGCAGGTCTCGGCCTTTACGGCTCCCGACGCCCAGGCAGTACAAGGGGTAAATGACCGTTACGCTCTATCTCTTGCAGAAGGCGCGGTCCGGCGCGATATATTGCGGAAGCTCTCTTTGGAGGGAGTCACCGTAAGAGATCCTTCATCTACCTACATTGATTTTGGCGTGGAAGTCAGCCCTGATACTGTGATTGAACCCCAGACCTATCTCAGAGGAGCCACCCGGATCGGATGCGGATGTGTCATAGGTCCCGGGACTGAGATAATTGACTCGACGGTCGGAGACGGCTCCAAGATATGGTTCTCGGTTGTAGAAGAATCTATTGTGGGTAAGAACGTCCAGATCGGCCCTTACTCCCACATCCGGCCCAACGCCACCTTGGAGGAAGGGGCCTTGGTCGGAAACTTCGCCGAGGTCAAGAACACCGTGCTCGGCAAAGGGACCAAGGCGCATCACCACTGCTATCTGGGGGATTCTACCATCGGCGCGGGGGTCAATATAGGTGCGGGTACCGTCACCGTCAATTACGACGGAACCAGGAAGCACAGGACGATCATTGAAGACGGGGCGTTCATAGGGTGCAATGCCAACCTCATTGCCCCGGTCACCATCGGCAAAGACGCCTATGTGGCGGCAGGGTCAACCATCACTGACGATGTCCCGCCTCTTTCGCTTGCAATTGCCCGCGAGAGACAGGTAGTCAAAGAAGGCTGGGTCACGCAGAGAAGAGAGAAGGGGAGGTAGAAGCAGTTGTCGCCTTACGGAGACAAACGGTTACAGGTATTTTCCGGTACCACAAACAAGGCACTGGGCGAAGAGATCTGCAAACACATCGGGGTCCCCCTGGCGGACACAGAAGTCGGAAGGTTTTCGGACGGAGAGATAAAGGTAATCATCAATGAAAACGTCCGGGGTTCTGACGCTTTTGTCGTGCAGTCGACCTGCACTCCCGTGAACGACAGCATCATGGAAATCCTCATCCTCATTGACGCCCTGAAAAGGGCGTCTGCCGACCGCATTACCGCGGTCATACCTTACTACGGGTACGCCAGGCAAGACCGGAAGACACGGGGGCGGGAGCCTATCACCGCCAAGCTTATTGCCAACCTCCTTACCAACGCGGGAGCCAACCGGGTCCTCGCCATCGACCTTCATTCAGGGCAGATACAAGGGTTTTTTGACATCCCGGTAGACCACCTCACGGCCATAGGTCTCTTGTCTGACTATCTGAAGGACAAAGACCTTACCGATTACGTTGTTGTTTCGCCCGACGCCGGAAGTATCCCCAGAGCCAGGGACATGGCCGAGAGGCTCAAACTGCCCGTGGCTTTTATAGACAAGAGGCGTCCCCAGCCGAACGTAGCCGAAGTTATGAACATCGTCGGCAAGGTCGCGGACCGTCATGCCATATTGCTCGATGACATGATAGATACCGGCGGAAGCCTCCTGCAGGCAACAATGGCACTTCGCAACATGGGCGCCAAGTCCGTTCTCGCCTGCGCCACGCACGCGGTGTTCTCAGGTAATGCGAAGGCGAACATTGAGAAATGTGGGTTCTCGGAACTCATTGTCACCAACACGATTCCCATTGAACCGGAGATACAACCTCTGGTGAAGGTATTGTCTGTGGCACCGCTTCTGGGAGACGCTATCATCAGGATTCACGAAGGACGCTCTGTCTCAGAGATGTTCAAATGAGTCTCGAAGGAGTGAAGTATATTGGCACAAGCCTCCATCGTACTTAAGCCTAGAGAAACAGGGCGCGCTGCTTCGAAACGGTGTCGCCAGGAGGGGCTTGTCCCCGGGATCATCTACGGCAAGTCGATCGAGCCGATAGCGATTGCAGTGGATGCCAAGACTTTCAGGCAACTGGCAGGTTACGGAAGGACTCAAGTTCATCACGTATCGGTAGAAGGTTCCGGGTTCGAAGGCAACGTCATGGTCCAGGATGTAGCCTACGAGCCGCTCACAGGCAGGCCGGTGCACATCGACCTGCATAGGATATCAATGACCGATAAGGTCAAAGCCGATGTGCCCGTGATTGTGCAGGGCGAGGAAGCCCTCGAGAAGAGAGGCCTTATCTTGCAGCGCCAGCTCAGAGAGATCACGGTTGAGTGTCTGCCCGCAGACATCCCCTCTGAAGTAACCGTGGATGTTTCCGCCTTGCAGCACGGCGAGTCGGTGACCGCAGGCGAGGTTGCCTTGCCGGAGGAAGTAAGGCTGGTTACGGATGCTGCCGAAGTGATAGTCGTTATCGTTTCGCCCAGAGTAGGAGCGGCGGAGACGGAAGAGGAAGATTCTCCGGCAGAAGGCGAGCCGGAGGAGGAGCCGGAAGGAACGGCCTAAGGCTCCCGTAAGGGACCGGTGAACCCGAACAATGAAATGCGTTGTTGGGCTGGGCAATCCCGGAAAAAAGTATAGAAACACCCGGCATAACGTGGGGTACAGGGTGCTCGACGAGATTGCCGGGCGGTTTCGTTTGGCATGGAGCGAAAGCGGATTCTCCGAGAGGGCATTGGCGACGGTGCCCTTTGGCGGGGGAGTGGACCTTTTGCTCGTTCGTCCCCTTACGTATATGAACTCGAGCGGCGTCGCCGTCTCAGAGGTCATGGAAGATTACGATCTACCGGCTGCCGACGTCCTTGTGATACACGATGACATGGACCTTCCACTGGGTAAGGTGCGGTTTAAGAGAAAGGGAAGCTCCGGCGGTCACAGGGGCATTGAGTCGATAATTGAGGAGACGGGGACTTCTGATTTCCCGAGGCTTAAGATCGGAGTCGGAAGGCCGCCTGAGGGTGTCGATCCGGCAGAATACGTCCTAAGCCGGTTCTCCGGTGACGACGAGGAAATCCTCGCGGAAGTCATAAGACTTGCCGCAGAGGCCACCTTGGATGCAGTGAGTAGGGGCATTGATTGGGCCATGGCTCACTACAACGGGCTGGACGCGGCTTTGGAAAGCGGTGGGCGTTGATGGCCCATCCCGGCTTTCTCGACCTAATAGCCCGGAGCCCAGGCGTCGGGAAGCTGATCAGGGCGGTAGTAGAAGGAACTACCCCTGTCCAGGTTACCGGCGCTGAAGGATATGCCCGTTTGGCGGTTGCAGCCGCGCTAATCCACAAAGTTTCGAGGCCCTCTGTACTGGTATTCCCCACCCCTGAGGAAGCAGTTACGGCCAAGCGAGATCTGGGGGATCTATTG
>LSQX01332256.1_pt1 | contig 19001 bp, 17 predicted proteins | sample 654561 | NCBI WGS metagenome assembly LSQX01 (sample SAMN04489861, study PRJNA283612) | anaerobic digester metagenome | isolation source: 4 biogas reactors fed with cattle manure at either 37C or 55C with and... | place: Denmark: Kongens Lyngby | collected 2014
AGCCACAACCGGTGACCCATGCAGACATGAGAATAATCTGGTTTCGGCATCCTCTCCGCCCCATCGGCACCACCAACGTTCTGCACCGAATATGTTCTATTTAACAGTCCAACACAAACTCCACATTTTCCTGTGTGTCCAGGCCTTGATGTTGCCCCGCGCCGGCAGCTTCCCGCTTGAGGTACGTGGGACTGTCGTGGGGACTAAAGACTCTGACGGAGAAGCTCTTTCCGTCCTGGAAGGAGGTGAGAGCAGCGTAGGATAGAAGCAGACTATTTGCTGCCAGCATTGTGCCAAGATTCACCAACGTCCATCATCGTCGCCTTAAGTGAACCGGGGGGATTAGTTCCTGCCCGAATAATTTGAGGGGGGTTTTTTTGTGAGGACAAGAGTTTTCTTGGGTTTGCTGTTGGTACTGCTCATTAGTGGAACGGCTTTCGCAAGAGTCGAGGTTGAGTTTTGGCATGCCATGGGCGGCCACAATATGGAGATCGTCAACGGGCTAGTAGAGAAGTTTAACGCCTCCCAGGATAAAGTCTGGGTTACCGCCCAGATGACGGGTACCTATGATGACACTCTGCAGAAACTCCAGGCTGCGGTGCAGACCGGGACGGCTCCCCATATTGTCCAGGTCTACGAAATTGGCAGCCAGGTAATGATTGACAGCGGCATCATTATGCCGGTGGAAGTGCTTGGTAAAGAGATAGCTAAAGACCTGGATTTCGATTGGGACAAGTTTATCCCACCTGTAAAGAGCTACTACACCATTAACGGTGTAATGCATTCCATGCCGTTTAACTCCTCCACGCCACTGTTCTACTATAACCGGGATGCGTTCGTTGAGGTCGGTCTTGATCCCAACAAGCCACCCACAACCTTCGAAGAGATCATGGACTATTCCCGCAAACTAACCATCAAGGATGATAGAGGCAACATAGAAAGATACGGTCTAACAATGGCAACCTATGGCTGGTTTGTGGAGCAGATAATAGCCAACCAGGGTGCCCTCTACGCCAACAACGATAACGGCCGGACGGCCCGGGCTACAGAGATTTTGTGGAATGGAGAAGCTGGGGTTCGCCTCGCAACGTGGTGGAAGCAGATGGTCGACGAAGGCCTCCTGCTGAATCCTGGTAGAAGTACGGACGCAGCTAAGCAAGCATTCCTGTCGGGTCGCGCGGCAATGATCTTAGAGTCTTCGGCTCAGATCACCAACTTCACGCTGCACGCTCAGGAAAGGGGTTATGACCTAGGAACAGCTTTTATCCCATGCCCTGGTGATGTGGACCGCAACGGTGTCATCATCGGCGGTGCCAGCCTGTGGGTAATTGCGGATCATCCCGAGGAAGAGCTCAAGGGAGCTTGGGAGTTCCTGAAGTGGTTAACCGAGGCTGAGCAGCAAGCACACTGGTTCAAGAATACCGGCTATTTACCTGCTACGAAAGCATCAGTGGAGCTTGTCATGAATGAGCGCTTCTTCGCCGAGAGTCCGAACCACGTCACGCCCTTCCTCCAGCTGCTGATGACGAAGGTGGACTATCCAACTCGCGGTGCGCTGATCGGTGGTTTCCCTGAGATACGGTCCATCGCGGAAGAAACCATCGAGGAGATCCTCCTTGGCAGAGCAACAGTTCAGGAGGCCTTAGACAAGGGCGTTGCCAGGGCTAATCGAGTCCTAGCGGAGTACAACGCCATGTTTGCTGACTAAACTGCCGCAGGTACTAACCCCTCCCGCTGGGCGGGAGGGGTAAAAAGCATATGCGAGGAAAGGGGGGCAATAAGCCCCCTCCTCGATCAAGATACAGGGGGTAACTAAGGCATGCACAGCAAAAGCAGATTGACTCCGTATGTCCTACTGCTTCCCACAATGGCTATTATTGGTTTGTTCATTTACTGGCCAACATTAGAGGCCGTCATCCTTAGTTTTTACCGCCAAGCGCCGTTTGGAAGGCGGCGGATGTTTATTGGCCTCAACAACTACCTGTCGATCCTAACCGACCCTGACTACCGCGCCAGCCTGTGGTTGACAACAGTTTTCGTTGTTCTGGTCGTGTTTTTTGGATTAGCCATTTCGTTCGTTATGGCCGCGCTGGCTAATCAGAATTTGAGGGGGATCCAGATCTATCGCACCATCTTCTTTGTTCCCTACGCGATATCCCCCGTTGTGGCAGGCTCCTTGTGGATCTTTTTGCTGAATCCTGTGGCAGGTCATGTAAACTACATTCTCGGAAGGTTTTTCAATATCTATCCGCAGTGGCTTACCGATACCACGCTCGCTTTTGTGGCAGTTACTATAGCCACGATATGGAAGAACCTGGGTTTCAATATTATCTTCTATCTAGCGGCCTTTCAGTCAGTGCCGGAGACCATTTATGAATCCGCTCGAATTGATGGTGCCGGTGCTATTACGACCTTTTTCCGAATTACGGTGCCGCTTGTTTCGCCCACAACTTTCTATCTGATCATTATGAACCTGATTTTCGCTGTGTTTGAGAGTTTTGGAATTGTGGATGTCATGACCCAGGGTGGACCCACTAACGCCACGAGCTTTTTAGTCTACAAGCTGTACAAAGATTCGTTTGTAAATTTCCGGCCTGGCCTAGCAGCGGCCCAATCTGTGATTCTGCTGCTCATGGTTGTGGTCATTACCATCCTGCACTTTAGGTACAACAGCCGTTTCGTGCACTATCAATAGCAATCAGCGTTCCTGGAGGTGTAGCGATGAATATCAACGTGTACAAAGTAAGGCGGATCGTCGGCAAAATACTCATGCATGGCCTCATGATTACCCTGAGCTTCTTAGTTCTGATGCCGCTGCTGCTGGGGCTGAGCGTGAGTCTACAGACAAGGACCCAGGTGTTTTCCTATCCACCGTCGTTCGTCCCCAGCACGCTGTATTTCGGCAACTATGCGGATGCCTGGCGGCTCGGCAATCTAGGAAGACTTCTCCTCAACTCACTGCTCGCGTCCTCCATTGTGATGCTGGGCAAACTCATCACTGGCGTTACCAGCGGTTACGCCTTTTCACACTTTGAGTTCAAAGGCAAGGGGTTCTTCTTCATCGCCGTGATCATCACCTTGATGCTCCCCATGCAGATCATGGTAGTTCCTCTCTTTGAACTCGTCAGCCGCTTAGGCTCGGCAAACCGTCTGAGTGGCTTGGTTTTTCCCTTCCTGGCCAGCGCCACCACAACTTTCCTGCTGCGCCAGCATTTCTTAACTATACCCAAGGAACTGCTGGAAGCAGCTCAAATCGATGGCTGCGGACCAATCAAGTTCTTGCTTCAGATCTTGATACCCTTATCGGGACCATCCCTCGCTGGATTGGCCACCATCAACTTCCTCACCATGTGGAATGCCTATTTGTGGCCCCTGGTCGTAATCAACTCCGATAAACAGAAGGTTATCCAGCAAGGGGTAAAGATGATGTTTGCCAGCGCTACAGAGCGGGAATGGGGCATCATCATGGCTGCCACCATTACGGCAGTGATCCCGCCGCTGCTTGTCTTCCTCCTATCGCAGCGCTTTTTCGTGCAGGGCATCGCGACGCAAGGCATCAAAGAGTAATCCCAGGAGGATTTTCAAGATCGACGTGGAAGATCCGGGGAAATCTTGGCTGTGCCTCATGGGGTGCGGATGCGAGAAAATGATGGCATACCGATCAGGGATGAAATTGAGCTGATTAAGGAACTAGATACGGGAGAGAGAGGGCAGGAGGTACATGGCTAAGTTCGTTCCCATTACTGTGCGATTGAAATCTGGTGAGGAGTTGGTTATCAGGGAGGCCGCTCCAGAGGATGCAGCCGCGCTTTTAGATTTCGTAGACCAGGTGAGCAGAGAATCAGATTACCTCACCTTCGGTCCCGGCGAATTTGGGATTACCCTGGAGAGGGAGCAGGAGTTCCTGGAGACTGTCCGGCACAAGCCCAACGCCATCTTCCTGATTGGCCTGCTTGGCCATGAAGTTGTGGCAAGCCTCTCGTTTGCTGGAGGTGGGCGCCCGCGCATCGCCCATGTAGGCGAGTTTGGGATGAGCGTACGCAAGGCATACTGGGAGATGGGTATCGGTACCGCGATGCTTAAAGCGTTCTTAGACTGGGCTCGGCAGACAGGGGTTATCCGCAAGGTGAATCTGCGAGTGCGGGTAGATAACCCACGTGCCATTGCCCTCTATGAAAAATGCGGCTTCAGGGTAGAAGGGCGTATCTCCCGAGAAATGCAGGTAAACGGTAAGTTCTACGATACGCTCCTCATGGGAAAAGCGATCGATTAGCACAAGCGACCCATTCCTCCGGTCAGCCAACCTTCATATACTAAGGCATGACTTGACCGAGGTGAAACGGGTGGCATTAACCGTTTTGATGCTGGTTAACCAGTTGGACATCGGAGGCACAGAAACTCACATCCTTTGCCTTGCCAAAGGGCTCAAGGAAGTGGGCGTCACAGTTGTGGTCGGTACCGCTGGCGGCGATTTGCTTGACACCTTTTTGGACAGCGGGATAGAGGTCGCGCAGCTGCCGTTCAAGACCGACAATCCAGTTTACTCCGAGTACAAGGTTCTGCTGGAAAAGACGAAAGAACTGGTACAGACCAGGAATGTGAACCTGATTCACGCCCATTCCATCGCTGCCCTGAAGGTGGCTGTCCAGGTGAGCGAAGAGACATTGATACCTGCCGTGGCAACTGTCCACGGCAAGTTTTATCCGACTCGCCGATTGCGCGGTCTTTTGGATCGCTGTCCCAAAGTGATCGCGGTCAGTACCCCTGTGGTCAACTGGTTGGCTAAGACCGTGGACTACCCCCTCCAGCAGATCGCGCTTATACCCAACGGCATTGATACAGAACACTTTAGGCCCGGAGCCAAAATGAACTCCTTCCGGGCTGAACTGCGTGTCCCAGAAGAAGAAAAACTCGTCGTCCTTGTGAGCCGCCTCGCATGGGAAAAGACGCGAGTTGTGGAAGCAGCTATTCAAGCAGTTGTGAATCTCCGAGCGGAATTTCCTGTTCACCTCGCGATTGTGGGCAGCGGTGCCCACCAACCGCTAGTGCATGCTGCCGCCCGGCTCGCCAACGCTGGGTTGGGGAAGGAGGCAGTACGAGTAGTTGGTCCAAAGCTCGATCCCCTCCCGTGCTACCATGCTGCAGACGTGGTCATCGGCACAGCGCGGGTTGCCCTGGAAGCCCTTGCCTGCCAGAGGCCGCTGATTGCCGGGGGCAATGCGTCCTACGTTGGCTATCTTGAGACGAGCAACCTCGACAAAGCCTGGTCTGTGTATTTCGGTGACCACCACTGGGCCCATCCGCTTACCGTTGACCGCTTAACCAGCGATCTCCGCTCCGTCTTACAGAACTCCTCCCAGGCAGAAGAAAATGCAGTGCAGCTGCGGGAGTGGATCGCTGCTAACTTGGACATCAGACACATCGTCAAGCATACCGTACAGTTCTATGAAGATTCTCTTGCTGGCAGGGAACTCAGTTCTACGCTGCTGCCGGACCAAACTGCGCCTCATGAAAAACAAGAGGAAAAGAAGGGCCGTGTCGGCGGCAAGCTAGTACCCAGCTTAGCAGATTTCACCGAACGGCCCCTAATAAGTGTAGCAATCCCCGCGTATAACCGTGCCCAATATCTCCAGGAATGCCTCCAGTCGATTGCAGCCCAGACCTACCGCCCGTTAGAAATCGTGGTGGTCAATGATGGTTCTACAGATGGAACTGGCGAAGTTGCTCAAAAGTGGTGGAAGACACTCACGGACTCTACCGGGCTCTCATTTGTGTATCTGGAGCTGCCCCATAACACCGGCTACGCCTCAGCCCAAAGCATCGCCTATCGCATCACAACTGGCGCTTATATTGCCAACCAGGATTCCGATGACATCAGCCATCCCCAGAGATTAGAGAAACAGCTTGCATTTCTCCTCGCCAATCCAGACTACAGCTTTGTGGGGACAAACTTCGCCGTTTTTTCTGAGGACATCTCCAAGACCCGAAGAAGTTACATGACCCGCTACGGATATGAGCGGATCGCCGCTAGTTACCAAAACGGGGGCCACGTTATCTGCTTCGGAACCTTGCTCTTCAAGCGCTCTGTCTTTGAGCGAATTGGCGGGCTCACCAGCTTTCTCAGGGGAGCAGAAGACTATGAATGGATTGCCCGCGCCCTCAACCAAGGCTTCTACGTGGATAACCTCAAAGAACAGCTCTACTATTACCGCACCCACCCTGGGCAGCTTTCCCGTTGGGTGAAGTCTTCCTTTAGACCTCGGCGGTCGTGGGAATACGAGCTGAAAGCTGGATCGTAGCGGCTGCTATTCGTCTTCGTCTTCGTATTCGTCGATGTCGGTGTCATCGTCGAGGGCAATCCACGAAGCAAACTGTACGGGGCTCCGCACTACTGCTCGGGCGTTAGCATATGCGTAGCTTGGCGGCAGCAGCGTCTTTAACTCATATCGCTTCATCGTTTCATTGATCATGAGTGCCGCGGTCAAGTCGACTTTATTCGGGGAAGTGAGAAACAGAGGCATCAGGAAGTTGTACCCGTTCATGTACCACTGCGGCATAATCCCAGCCGCTTCTTTTCGGGCCAGCATGATCTCGCCGTAGATTAGGCGAAAGACAAGGTGCGAATTGCTGGCGATTTCCTCGCCTAAAACCGCAACTAGACGGGCTTTGTTGTGCACAAGAATGTGCTGCTGGAAGCTGTATGGATCAATATAGATCTCCCAGGAGGGATTGAACTCCGGCGGTGAGTAGGTAACAGTGTGGTCCTCTCCATGGATACCCTCCAACGGTGAGGGACCAATCAATACACCTTGAAACCGCCATTTCTGGTCATATCGCTCATCGTTCCGCTCATAATACAGCCATACCGGGTCCATAGCAGGCGTAACCAGATGGCCCGCCCGCCAAATCGCGCGGCCGTTTGCTTCGTCTTCGAGAACCTTGCCTTGCTGTTTCGCGATTTCGAAGTTGGACCGCAAGTACAACTCTAGAACTTTGAGGTTCTTGCCCCACTTTTCAGGGCGCAGGTTCGCATGGATCTCATCAAGCCAGCCAGGTCTGTGATAGGCGAACTTAAACAGGGCTACTTCTCTTTTCACGTATCCTCCTCCTAACTTAGAAGTGCTAAACCAAACTATAGCACAGAAAGACTCTGGGTGGAGTCCGAACGCCGCTGGTTCATATCAGCATAGCATCGAGTTTTTCCATGATCGCATCGATACTCTCAACGTACTCACACGGAGGCAAGTTCTTGGCACTATAGTACATTTTATATGCCCGCTCTCCATACCTCTCTTTGATTTCCGACGTAAAGACTATGTCCCTATCATTGATGATTTCGTTATACTTGTCCATCACCAAGTAAACGTAAGCATCATCATAGTAATAGCTGGTCTTCACGTTCTTGTCGTCCAGCTTCGTTATGATGTACAGCATATCGAATTCGTACTCGTATTCAGGGGCCATCGAGTCTAGGAACATACGCGCCAAACTGTTCCGGTTCATCGGGCACAGTTCCTTCCACGCCACCACGCTGTACCGCTTGGTTCCGTATTCTACGATGTTGTCCAGGAAGAATCGCGTGTTGTTAATTTTGACGATCTTTGCTGCCATGGTGGTTGGCGTCCGCTCCTTCTAAATATCCCCATACCAAAACTTACATTTCGCCACTTCGTTCCGATTATCCTGCGGGTTTTTTCCGTTTCCCCTGGTAAAGCCCGTGCAGGTGGATGTTGACAAGCCAATCAAACGCAGGGTCGCCACGGGTGAGCTGCGGCCGGCATTTGCCTGGCTGCCTGAGATACCGCTGCACCGCCTTTTCAGCCTGCATGTGCTTCCGAGTGCAGTGGCTGGGAAGTCCTACACATTCTTGTGGGAGTACTCGGGAAGCGTTGGGTCTTTTCTAGCTGTTGTGGCTCTGTTTATTCTCTGTTCCTGGCTTTTCGAAAGGTATGTCGAAGTGAACTAGCGCGTAATAATCTTAAGGATAAAGAAGGATTTTTGAAATTATCGTGGAAATGTAACGGCAAATCAGCCATAGCGGGGTAACAGGATACTGCCCCTAGGCAGTTAGCGGCCGTCTTCCGAGGAGCGGAGTTTCCGCTTCTGCATTACAGATGTCAGACAACCCGATGACTAACATCAAGCGGGCAGTTAGCTGCTGTTTCCTGAGGTGACACAGATGCGCAGACAAGACTACGAGCTAAATCGCATGCCGCTTTTCATGCAGATTAAGGAAAGACTGGCCCAAGATATCTGGGAGAAGAAGTACAAATACGGCGAGAAACTGCCCTCGGAATTGGAGCTGGCAGCTATGTTTGGTGTGAGCCGCTCAACTTTGCGGGAAGCCATTCGGGCGCTGGCGCAGGAAGGCCTGGTTTCTACTAGGCGCGGGTTGGGGACATTTGTAACCGGAAACAGGCTGGACATCCGCAGTAACATTGCCGAGCTGCACAGCATCACTAGGATTATCGAGCAGCACGGCTGGACTCCGGGTACCCTGAATCCCATCATGTGGGAAGAAGACCCAGATGAGGAGCTGATGGAGCGTCTGCAGATGAAGGCGGCAGATAGAGTCCTGCACGTGGAACGGGTGCGTACTGCCGACGGCAGGCCGGTGTTCTTCTGCATAAACAAGATTGCTCGAAGAGACATGATTGAGAAACTCCTGCACTGGGACATGGACGGCTCGATTAACGAATATCTGAAGCGGGAATGCGGGATTGTGGTCACTCATACTGTGACAGAGATCCTGCCAATTCAATCATCTGCTGAAATAGCTGCAAAGATGGGAGTGTCTAAGGATGTGCCCATCCTCTTGATGGATCAGATCCAGTATGACCGCAACAACGAGCCGCTGTTTCGCTCTTATGATTACTATCGGACAGATGTCTTTCGCTTCCATCTCATACGAACGCCGCGCGGTTAGGGTGACCCGTTTTGGGTTGTGGTTTATTTAGCGTAAGTCCAGTGCGAAAGAGGTGAGTGAACGGAAACAGTATGCGGTGATCTGTGCACAAGTCGGGTGAACTTCAAATTCACTTCAGGAAGGAGAGAAACTATGTCGAGAAAGGGCTTAGCTATCACCATTCTTGCTGTGCTTTGTGTATCTCTGGTCGCGGGTGCAGCCTTTGCCGCTGAGAATTGGGATGAAATTATCGCTAAGGCCAAAGAAGAAGGCGTTGTTGTCGCTTGGGGAACCTCCAGCCGCCTGGCGCGCGTGGCTCCGATCTTGGAGGAGCAGTACGGTATTAAGCTGCAGAATGCCAAGATGAGCGACATGGAAATTACGGAAAGACTGGTTCGGGAAAAGCAAGCGGGCATCAACTCCGTAGATTTCATTATGGCAGAGGATATTCTGGGCGTCGCTGGTCAGCTCCTGCCGTTCGGCTATGTGGAAAGCTGGATTCCAGAAGAATCTGCCGCCAAACTTGACCCTGCCTATCGGGAGCCGTTCGTGTTCTTGATCCAGCCTCGCACCATTCTGTACAACACTGAAGTTTACGATGAGTGCCCAATCACTAACTTGTGGCAGCTCACCACGCCTGAATGGCGAGGCATGGTCATCATGCGGGACCCGGAGATTACATCTACCAACATCAGCTTCTTTGCTGAGATTGTGGCCCGGGCCGATGAGATGGCTGCCGCCTATAAAGAGTATTTCGGAGAAGAGATTAAGCTCACTACTGAGAATGCCGGCTGGGAGTTCATCAAGCGGTTGGCACAAAACGACGTGGTTACAGTTGCCAGCGATGACGACGTTGCTGAGGCTGTTGGTTCCCGCGGGCAGGCAGACCCACCGGTGGGGTTTGCTACCGTAGGCAAAGTGAGATTGAATGTCGAGCAAAACCTGGTGCTGGGAGTAGCTGAACACATTGCACCCATCAACGGGTACCACTATCCCGCTTACGGTCTAATCGTAACAGATTGTCCCCACCCCAATGCTGCCAAAGTGCTGGTGCGCACGTTGCTTACGGATGAAGGCATGGAGGCCTGGACCCAAGATTGGGGTAACTTCTCCACTCATCCTGATATCTGGTACAACCCGGAAAATCCCCTGGGCGGCCTAGATGTGTGGACTTCTCTCACCTGGCCCCTTACCTTGGAAGCGACCGCGCAGTATTCTCGCGACGTCCTGGACTTCTGGATTCTCAACCGTCGTTAATTTGCAGCTTTTAGCGGAAGGCTCCTGGAATCCCTGCCTGGAATTCCAGGGGCCCCGTTCACGCACTGAGTGACAGTATTGGAGGGATTCAGATGCACCAAGCAGCCAGGCAGTCCAAGACTAATCTGTTCTTTCTTAGGTTGTGGAACCTAACCAAGCGGGGTTTCGCCAATCCCCCATTCATCCTGAGTATCGTGCTTTTGGTTGCCCTGCTGTACCTCGTGATTGGGCCCTTGATTACGATGGTCCAATCGGCATTTACGCTGCATCCTAGGGACGCGTTGTTTGTGCCTGGTGCGAAACCTGGGCAGTTCACCACATATTATTTTGTGCGCACTTTTCTCAGCAATATGAAAGGCGTGCTGTTCTTCGAGCCGCTGCTGAATACCCTTTTGATCATCTTCCCCATGTCGATACTGGCCTTGTTGATCGGAGGAGTCCTAGCTTGGCTTGTGGTGAGAACGGATTTACCCGGGAGAAGAATGATCGCAAGAATTGCGATCCTACCATACACTCTGCCTTCCTGGACACTAGCCTTGGCTTGGATCACCTTGTTTAAGAACCGCCGGATCGGTGGGGCAGCGGGGATCCTGGAGTGGTTGGGGTTCAACCTGCCTGACTGGGTTTCCTTTGGTCCCATTCCCATCATCTGCGTTATGGCCCTCCACTACTATCCCTTCTCCTTCTTGCTCATTGGGGGTGCTCTGCGAGACATCGATACCCGTTTAGAGGAATCAGCTCTCGTGCTGGGTGCCGACCAAAAAGTGATTCTCCGCCGGATAGTGTTCTCACTAGTGACCCCAGCTGTGCTGTCATCGTGGATTTTGACTCTCGCCCGAGGATTGGGGTCTTTTGGCGCTCCCAATATCTTGGGTCGGCCCGTCAACTTCCAGGTCTTATCTACTCGGCTTTACTCCAACATGCAGACAGGAAGGCCGGGTGAGGCATATCTGCTGGCCATCTTCATGATTATACTGGCAGTTTTGTTCCTTTATCTCAATCAAAAGGTGATTGGAACCAGGAAAGGCTTTGTAACAATTACAGGCAAGGCCTCAACTAAGAGTATGGTTAGACTGGGCAGGTATAAGTATCTAATCAGCTTCTTGGTCTATCTGTTTCTATTCTGCGTTGTGGTGGTTCCCTTGATTGTTCTGGGCCTTGAGACTGTGGTAAAAGTTCCGGGTAACTACAGCCTTTCCAACTTCACCACCCATTTCTGGATCGGCAAATCTGATCCAGCTATCCTGTCTGGGCAGCCAGGTGTTCTGCGCGATCCCCAGATGTGGCAGAGTCTGTGGAACACCCTTAAGCTCGGGTTCTTGGCTTCGCTGTCCTGCGCGATTGCCGGGTTGTTGATTGGCTATACGGTGGTGCGGCTGCGGGGCAGATGGCTATCGAATATCCTGGACCAGCTTTCGTTCCTGCCATACCTCGTGCCCAGCATTGCGTTCGGCGCCACCTATCTGTCGCTGTTTGCTAAGCCGCGGCTGTTCTTGCCCAGTCTGTACGGAACTTTCACCCTGTTGATTGTGGTCTCCATGGTGAAAAATCTTCCCTTTGCCACTCGAGCTGGAATCAGCGGCATGATGCAGTTGGGACATGAAATTGAGGAGGCAGGCATTGTGGCAGGAGCCAGCTGGCTGACGCGCATGCGCCGGCTCATTCTTCCGCTGCAGCGCAGCGGTCTCTTGAACGGTATTCTGCTGCCCATGGTGTCAGCCATGCGGGAACTCAGCCTGATCATCATCCTCATTACGCCAGGCACCCATCTCTTGACTACGCTTACGTTCAAGTTTACCGATTATGGTTACTACTCAGTCTCCAATGCACTGCTGCTCATCAACATTGCGCTGGTCCTGGTGTCAACTGTCATTGTCCAGAAGATCACCAAGGACGACTTGTCCAAAGGATTAGGGGGGTAAAACATGCCACAGATTTCTCTGCAGAATGTGACGAAGCGCTTCGGGCTTGTGGTTGCCGTTGATAACTTCAGCCTCGAGATTCCAGATGGCAGTTTCACGTGTTTTTTGGGACCATCAGGCTGCGGGAAGACGACAACCCTGCGGATGATTGCTGGCCTCGAGGAACCCACCTCGGGCAAGATCTACATGGATGACCGCCTAGTTTTCTGCGCGGAAACAGCCTTCTCGATGAAGCCCAAAGACCGTGATGTTGGCCTCATCTTCCAAAGCTATGCCCTATGGCCGCATATGACCGTCTATAAGAATATCGCCTTTGGCTTGGAAATGGAGAAGATGCCTAGTTCCCAAATAGATAAGCGGGTCAAAGAGATCGCGGAGATCATGGCCATTGGCAATCTCCTCGACCGCTATCCTGCGGAGCTCAGTGGCGGGCAGCAGCAGAGGGTTGCTTTGGCCCGGAGTTTGGCCCCCCAACCAAGTGTTCTGCTGATGGACGAACCCTTGAGCAACCTTGATGCAAAGCTGCGCGTTGATATGCGCACAGAACTAAAGCGGATCCACAGCGAAACAAAGCAGACCATCATTTATGTCACCCATGACCAGATTGAGGCTCTGTCTTTGGGAACCCAAGTTGTGATTATGCACGAAGGAAAACTGCAGCAGGTAGATGAGCCCATGGCTATGTACAAAAGCCCGGCAAATCTGTTCGTGGCAGAATTTGTTGGCTCACCGCGGATCAACATGGTTCCTGGCGAGATCGCCGTGCGGGGTGATCGGTTTGGGGTAGCGGCGAGAGGGCTGTTCTTCCCTCTGCGGCGAGTTGAGGGGTTGGAGCCTGGGAGAAAGGTCACGCTGGCTGTGAGACCTGAAGATGTGTTCATGCTCAAGGCAGAACCGGAAATCGACCTTGTCTTCAAAATCTATTCGACTCTGCCCACAGGTGCAGATATCTACACCACTGTTCACAGGGAAGGTACCTTCATCACAGTCCGGCAGCAGGACCGCGCCATTCTCCCACCCGACACCGAGGTCGGCCTGGACTTCGCCGATGACAGCGTCCTGCTGTTTGATTCAGAGAGCGGAGACGCCCTCGGCAGGACATCCCTGGATAAGGGTCTGCCGAGTGAACGCGTTGTGATTTAGCTAAAAGCAGAAGGGAGCGGAGAGGCGGTATGGCAAAGCTGTATGACTTAGTCTTCGTTGGCAATTACACGAAGGACACGATTGTCTCCAAAGCTGGTAGCAGGAACGTCCACGGGGGTGCAGTGAATTACGGTGCCCAGGTGGCCGCAAGGCTGGGCTTTACGGCAGCTGTTGTGACGCGCCTTGCCAAGGAAGACTCGGAAGTAGTGGATATCCTCGAAAAAGCTGGTGTAGACGTTTATCCAGAGTATGTTCCTAAGTCAACCACGGTTATCTTGGAGTACCCAACAGATAACGTTGATCACCGGATCATTCACCTCAAAGGCTATGCCGGTTCGATCACCGTCGAACAAGTTGAGGATGTTCAGGGCAAGATCTTTGCCATCGGCCCTTCCATCCGTGGCGAAGTTCCGTTGGAAGTGATTCAGGCCATCAAAGAAAAGGGGGCGAAGCTCTCCCTCGACGTGCAGGGGTATATCAGAGTGGTGGAAGACGGTATTCTGGTAAATCGGAGCTGGCCAGAAATGGGTGCATACCTAGCCCTTGTAGATGTGCTGAAAACCGATGCGGTGGAAGCAGCCGGTCTTACGGGGGAGGAGGATATCCATAAAGCCGCTGCCATCCTCCATGAATATGGGCCGCAGGAGGTAGTACTGACTCATCGTGATGGTATTTTGGTCTATGACGGGCGTACTTATTACGAGCAGAAGTTCTACCCAGAAGAGCTCGTAGGACGCAGTGGGCGTGGTGACACAGTCATCGCGACCTATATGGCTTTCAGGGAAACGCACTCCCCGGCAGAGGCCCTCATTTGGGCAGCCGCGGCCACCAGCCGCAAGCTGGAGGTAGAGGGGCCGTTTAGGGGAAACCGAGCAGATGTAGAGCAGCTGATCGCTGCTAAATACAGCTGATGGAAAAGCCATGGGCGCGCTCATCCGTTCAGCGATCCTCGATCAGTTCATACTCGAACCCGCTACTAGCGAGCAAAAGAGGGCAATCGCTGCGATTGCCCTCTATCACTTTAGCCCTCCAACATCGTCCTCAGATTCCCAATACTTACCCTTAAAGCGTCCTTTCGCTCCTGGGGAGTACCCTCCCACCTTATGGGGTATAGCTCGAGGTTGTACACGCCCTCATATCCACCTGCCTGCATCATGGCAAGGCACTCTCTCACGTAGCCATCGATTTTCACCAACGGTCCATGGGTTTTTCCGTTAGGCAGGATGTCATGGATATGGGTGTGGATCAGGCGGCTGATAAATGCCTGGTCAGGAAATGGTTCATGCCCGAATCGGACATAGTTGACTTGGCTGTGTCCCACGTCCCAGCACACGCCGAGTTCTGCCTGGGAGACTTGATCGGCCATGTCCAGAACTTCCCCGTAGGTCACTCCTACGGGACCACCTGCTTTGTGGCGGCAGACTTCTAGGGCTGGAACCCACAGCGAATCCTGGTCAGCTAACATGGAGACGAGGCTTGCTAAATCGCGGATAGTCCATTCGGTGGCTTGCATCTTGTCCGGCGGGTCAGAAGCGTGATGTCCGTGAACTGTGCAGGCAATGGCCTCGCCATGACCAGAGCGCCGAAGCGACCTTTCCACCACCGCCAGCAGTCTGATCAGTTCTTCTTGGGAAGATCCCATTGGAAGCCAGCCGTGCACTGTTATCTGGAGGCCAGAGCTGAGGATCGCTTCTGCCGCGTGCTCAATCAAATCGGGATCTGTAGACGGGTTCAGTTCGTTAATCTCAATTGAGTTTACTCCCCACTCTCGCAGCTCCGCAAGACATGCAGAGACAGTGGGAAACATTTCTGTCCAGAGCAAGGCCGATGGACTGGATGCTTGGTCAGCCAGATAACTTACCGGTAGAGTCAATCCGATTTTAATACGCCTCACCCCTTTCTGTTTTAGACGAGCTCACTGATTCGTACGGGCCGCTTTTCCTTGAAGGATATGGTGGCCGCGACACTACCGAGCAAAGCCTGCAGAGCATCATCCCCGGTAACCATTGGCGAAGTTCCTTCCCGAAGCGCTTTAATGAATGCCTCTGTTTCTACCCTGAACGAATCAAGGTAGCGTTCGACTAAGTAATACAGCGGCCTGTCCTTTTCCACCCCATCCTTGGTACTGATTTCTACAGTGTGCGATGTTTTATTCTTCGCGTAGGCGCTGCCCTTGGAACCAAAGACTTCGACCCGTTGATCATAGCCATAGTGTGTTTCTCGGCTGTTATCAATGGTGCCAATGCCGCCATTGGACAGCTTTACTATGGCGATGCAGGTGTCCACATCGCCCAGTTCGCCGATGCGGGGATCGATCAGGGCATCGCCGTAGGCGTAGACCTCTTCGATGCTGGCCCCGGTCAGGTAGCGGATCATATCAAAGTCATGGATCATCATATCCACAAACATTCCACCCGAAGTCTTCACAAACTCAATCCTGGGGCGAGCTGGATCCCGGGAGGAAATGTTCACAATGTGAATGTCTCCTAGTTCGCCGTTGGTGCACAGCTCTTTTATCTTGAGGAAGTTTGAGTCGTAGCGGCGGTTAAATCCAACCTGGAACATAATCCCAGCTTCAGTTACTACTTCCAGGACCTGCTTCGTTTCAGCTACTGTGTTGGCAATGGGCTTTTCGCAGAAAATGTGTTTGCCCTGCTTTGCTGCTTCTATGACATACTCGCTGTGCGTCGAGGTGGGTGAGCAGATGGCTACGGCCTGGATAGAGTCGTCTTGGAGAATTTCATTGGCATCCTCAGTGATCTTCGGAATACCGCTGGCCCGGGCCCACTCATAGGTCTCAGCCTCATATGGTGTGGCCAGGGCAGCCACTTCTACACCGGGTATTCTGGAGAAATTGTCTACCCGGATTTTCCCCATGCGCCCTGCTCCAATCACACCAACACGGATGATTTCAGTCATCTGATACCCCTCTTTCTTCAGGTATTTAGGAGTTTAATTGTCCACTTCTGAGACCGGTACAATTCTGTTCTCATGCGCGGACTTGGTGGCCGCGATGGCGATGAGCAGAGACTGAAGGCCGTCTTCTCCGGTTACGGGTGGCTCACTATCGTTTCTCAGGCAGTCTACGAAATCCTGCAGTTCTTGGACAAACGAATCCATATACCGTTCTAGGAAGAAATAGAGCGGTTTGTCGCTGAATACACCTGCCGCGTTGCTCAGTTCCACAGTGGTAGGAGTCTTGTTGTATGCCATAGCACCGCCTTTGGAACCAAAGACCTCCACCCTTTGGTCGTAGCCATAGGCCGCTTCGCGGCTGTTATCGATAATCGCCATGGCACCACTTGCAAATCTGAGTACGCTCACGGCTGTGTCAAAGTCTCCCGCCTTGCCAATCCCTTCGTCAATTAGGACTGAACCGGAAGCATATACTTCCGTCACTTCGCTTTGGGCTAAGTAGCGAGCCATATCGAAGTCATGGATTGTCATGTCCATAAAGATGCCGCCGGACACTTTTACATACTCTACAGGGGGCGGTTCTGGGTCGCGGGAAGTGATTCTAATGAGGTGAATGTCTCCTACTTCGCTCTGCTCTACTAACTCTCGCAGCCGCCTGAAGTTCGGATCAAAACGCCGGTTGAAGCCGAGCTGCAGTTTGACCCCGGCCTTTCTTACTGCTGCCAGTGCTTGTTTGGTCTTTTCTAGATCATTGGCAATGGGCTTCTCACAGAAAATGGCTTTTCCGGCAGCAGCTGACTGAATGATCAGATCGGCATGGGTATCAGTGGGTGAGCAGATGATAATCGCGTCTATGGTTGGATCTTCAATCAGTGCAGCAGGATCGCTCACCACGTTTGTAATGCCAAACTGTTTGGCCCATTCCTGGGTGGCTGGTACAGCCGCTTCCGCTTCAGCAATGCCTACCACCTCAACACCGGGTATCCGGTAGCAGAGATTATGGATGTGGATTTTACCAATGCGACCGGCACCGATGACGCCTACTCTGGCTTTTTCCATTCCTTTCACTCCTCGCACTGCAATTGTCTATACTTCTATAGTACCAAAAACACGCAACTAATTCAAAAAAGTATCTTAAAGGTTGTCATAAAAATGAACAGGAATCGTGCTGTCTTGAACGAAATCCCTATGGGTTGGCTCTAGGGAGCAAGCTTGTGATATAGAGGGGAGGTTAACTAGTGGCCGCAGTCCTTTGGGCTTTGATTGTCCTGTGCTTCATCCTCAGTTTTGTGGGGCTCGTTGTGCCTATCTTGCCGGGGGCAGCCTTCATTTGGCTGGGGGCGGGGATTTATCATTTTTTGATCGATTCGACGCGGCTTGGCTGGTTGACATGGGGAAGCTTCATCATTCTGAGTGTGTTCATACTCATTGCCGATCAACTGGCCAATGTTTATGCTGTCAAACGGTACGGTGGGAGCCGCTGGAGTGTGTGGGCTTCTCTGATCGGGATCCCGATTGGCTTGGTGTTTTTCCCACCCCTCGGGTTTGTGTTTGTGCCGTTTTTCTTGGTATTCTTGGTGGAACTTGTGGTGCAAAACCGCACTTCTGAGGAAGCTTTGAAAACAGCGGTAGGCACACTACTTGCTTTCGCCGGCAGTCTGTTTGCGAAGGCGTTCATGCAGCTGGCCATGATAGTGGTTTTCCTGGCGGACATTTAAAAAAGCCCCACGCTGGGGGCTTTTTTATCGCTAGACCAAGTCACATGCCTCGGGCGGCATCCAGTGGGCGTCCTTGCCTTCCCACTTGACGTTGCAGCCGATTGGATTGGTCATGGGCACGGAGATGGGGCGCCCGGCCACAAGCTCTTCCAGAGCGCGCTCGAGATCATGCTGCTTGGCCCGCGCGGCGTCGCGCGGCTGATCGACGCCGCGGCCGGTGTAGACCAAATGCCGTTCGCGATCGAACACGTAGAAGTGCGGCGTCCGCAGCGCCCCGTACGCGCGGGCGACCTCCTGGCTTCGATCGTGCAGATAGACCCACGGAAACTGGTGGGTGCGCATGCGTTCGACCATGTGTTCGAAGGAGTCCTCCGCGTAGGTGTTCGGGCTGTTGGAATTGATCGCGACAAACCGAACTCCCCGCGCGGCAAACCGCTCGGCCACCCGCCGTGTGTCTTCGTCGGAACCGATCACATACGGACAGTGGTTGCAGGTGAAAAAGATCACCAGNNGCGTAGACAGCCGAGCGGGCCCTCGGCAGGAGGAGGCCTGCTGGTTGGCGCGTGGCGCATCCAACCATACCATTGGACCGCACAGCCGTCGGCGCGTTCATTTCGGCTGTGAGTTTTTTCCAACCCCTGGAAAACGTCCCTAAAACGCCTTCCAACGCCTGGAAAATCGCCCCTTGTGACTAGGATTTTCTCTTCAGGCGGCCGACAAACCGGCCGAGGCGGGCCATGGCTTCGCGGAGGTTATCCATGTTCGTCGTGTAGGCGCAGCGCAGGAAGCCCTCGCCGCAGGTGCCAAACGCGGTGCCGGGGACTGCCGCGACTTTTTCCTCTTCGAGCAGCTTGAGCGCAAAATCCTTGGAGGACAGGCCGAAGTCGGCGATGCGCGGAAAGGCATAAAACGCGCCGCGCGGGCGGGTACAGGGGAGCCCGATCTCGTGGAAGGCGTCGACGATGAAATTCCGGCGTCCCTCGTACTCCCGTCGCATGGGGCTGATGTCCTCCTCCGGCTTTCGGAGGGCTTCGAGGGCCGCATGCTGGGCAAAGCTCGAGGCGCACAACATGGTGTATTGATGGACCTTCATCATGGCCTCGATCAGCTCGCGTGGACCGCAGGCATAGCCGATGCGGA
>LSQX01290738.1_pt1 | contig 19000 bp, 15 predicted proteins | sample 654561 | NCBI WGS metagenome assembly LSQX01 (sample SAMN04489861, study PRJNA283612) | anaerobic digester metagenome | isolation source: 4 biogas reactors fed with cattle manure at either 37C or 55C with and... | place: Denmark: Kongens Lyngby | collected 2014
GCAACATCTACGTCTGCGAGGCGCTGTATCGGGCGGGTGTATCGCCGCTGGCGCGCTGCGGTCAGCTTACGCCTGAGGCCATCCGGCGACTGCACCGGGCGATTCGCCAGGTGCTGAGGGAATCAATCGCTGCCGAAGGCACCACCATCTCGGACTACGTCACCGGGACCGGTGTGCCGGGCGGCTTTCAGAAGCGCCTGCGGGTATACGGCCGCGAGGGTGAGCGCTGCCGCAAGCGCGGCTGTGGACGGACCATTGAGCGCATCGTGCAGAGCAACCGATCCACGTTCTACTGCCCCGGCTGCCAGCCGGATCCCGCGCCGGGCAACAATGGAGTGAACGCGCATTGAAGTGCGCAAGCATTCTCGAAGCAATCGGCAACACCCCCGTGGTGTCCATCAGTTGCAGCGGCCCCTGCGAGATCTGGGGCAAGGCTGAGTACCTCAACCCCGGCGGCTCGATCAAGGACCGCGTGGCACTGCGCATGATCGAGCAGGCCGAGAAACGCGGCGACCTGCGTCCCGGGGCGACCATCGTCGAGCCATCCTCCGGCAACACCGGTATCGCAATGGCCCTCGTTGGCGTGCAGCGGGGCTATCGCGTGATTATCGTCATGCCCGAGGACATGAGCGAGGAGCGCAAGAAGATCATCTCCGCCTTCGGCGGCGAACTTGAGCTCACGCCGCAAAGGGCCAACATCGAGGGCGCCTGCAACCGCGCGCGCGAGCTGGTTCAGCAGATTGACGGCGCGCTGAGCCTGCAGCAGTTTGAGAACCCGGACAACCCTGAGGTGCATTACGACACCACCGGCCCGGAACTATGGCGCGACCTCGACGGCCACGTGGATGCGTTCGTGGCCGGAATCGGCTCCGGAGGCACTTTCGCCGGCGTCGGGCGCTTCCTGCGCGAGCAGAACCCGGACGTCTATCTCGCCGCCGTGGAGCCAGCTAATTCGGCCGCGCTGCTCGGGCATGAGCCGGGCCTGCACTGCATCCCAGGTATCGGTGACGGCTTTATCCCGCCCGTCCTCGACACCTCGATCATCAGCGAGATCATCACCGTCGAGGATGAGGCGGCCATCGAGACGACGAGGCGCCTCGCACGGGAGAATGGCCTGCTGGTGGGCACCTCCTCCGGTGCGAATGTGTGGGCCGCCCGGAAGATGGCGCGCGAACTGCCGGAGGGCAGCGTGATCGCGACTGTGCTGCCGGATCGCGCCGAGCGCTACTTCTCCACCGCGCTGATTTGACCGCGGAAGAGGAAATCGCAACGGCGGAAGGCTAACGCCTGTAGCATGGAGAAATGGCTCGCGCTACAGTGGATGATGCCCCGGGCAGCGATGGCCGGGTGAAGACACTCCGGAGGTGACGGAGATGGCGGATGTGAAGGTCGGTATCGTCGGACTGGGCTGGGCCGCGAGCGGACATGCTCCGGCTTTCAAGGCCAACCCGAACTGCACGATTGACGCGCTCTGCACGAGCAAGGAGCTCTCCGACGAGGATATCCTCATGTGGGCGGGTCATCCGGGCGCAACGGTCTACCACGACTACGATCTGTTCCTCAAGCACCCCGGACTCGACGTGGTGGACATCTGCACCCCACACTCGGTCCACGCCGAGCAGACGGTCAAGGCCGCCGAAGCGGGCAAGCACCTGATGATCGAGAAGCCGCTGGCGGTCAACTATGAAGACCTGATGAAGATGAAGCGGGCAATCGACGCCGCGGATATCAAGTCTACGATGTACTTCGAACTGCGCTTCATCCCACACTACCAGTTCATCCACTCCGCGCTGAAGCAGGGCCTGCTGGGCGACATCACCTACTACGAGGTGGACTACTACCACGGCATCGGTCCGTGGTATGGCCAGTTCGAGTGGAACGTCAAGAAGGACATGGGCGGCAGCGCGCTGATCACCGCCGGCTGCCATGCGCTCGACGCGATCATGGCCTTTGCCGCCAGCGAAGTGGACGAAGTCTTCGGCTTCTCCAGCCTCTCCACCGCCGAGTGGGCGCAGCCTTACGAGTACGACACGACCTCCACCGCCGTCATCAAGTTCGCCGACGGCTCGCATGGCAAGTGCACCTCGTGCATTGATTGCCGCCAGCCCTACGTCTTCAACGTCCGCCTGGTGGGCAGCGAGGGGACACTCTGGAACGATCAGATGTGGACCACGCAGCTTGATGGCCTGCGCGGGCAGGAGTGGATGAAGATCCCGACTGCGCAGGCGGAGTCTGGCGACGTGCTCGACCACCCCTACCCGCCGCAGATCGACGACTTCATTGAGGCTGTCGTCGAGGATCGCGACCCGCTGGTGAGCTTCCAGGAGGCCTTCGACACTCACCGCGTAATGTTCGCGATCGAGAAGTCGCTGGAGGAAGGGCGCCCGGTCAAGCTCGAGGAGATGGAAGTCTGAGCTGGCGCCGCACCCGCATACCAACGGCCGGCGCGGCGGGCAATCTCCGCGCCGGTCTTCGCGTACCCGCTGACGGCCGGTGCGCCGGGAGATGGTGGACAGCATGAGGTTTGCGTTCGTGCTGCTTACGCTCATCAGCATGGCGATGAGCGCATCCGCGGATGATGGCGCGGACCTTGCGCCACTCGCTCGCAATACACTGGCGGCTGCCGTAGATGCACTCGCTGCCCGCGATATGCCTGGGGGCGTCGCGCATGTTGATCGCATGGAGCGCGCCAGCCTCTACGAGACCGAGCGCCCGCCGGTCTACGCCGACATCTTCCTCGCGGCCTGGACTGCTACCGGCGAGGAGCGCTTTCGCGCGCTTTTCCTTGAGGTTGCCGATCTCTGCGTGGCGATGAAGCAGCCTGAGGGCGGCTATGCGCGCAAGGCGTGGGTGAAGCAGGTCGGCGCCGAAGAGACCAGGCAGGACCGCATGACCTTCCGCAACTCGCGCAGCCTCACGGCGGTCGAGGTGATCCTGAAGGCTTACGATCTTACCGGCGAGAAGCGCTATCTCGACAGTGCCCTCAACACCGCCGAGTTCACGCTGGCAGCGCAGCACCCGGAGGGCGTCTGGCACTCGGACTACCCCGCTCCTGAGCGATCGTATCTCGAGCTGCCCATGCTCAATGACCTCGTCACGATCTCCTCGGTCCGTGAGTTGATGCTGATCTATCGCTACACCAATGACCCGCGATATCTCGACGCCATCCGACGGACGGGTCAGTGGTTCGTCGACTGGCAGCTTGAGGAGCCCACGCCAGGATGGGCGCAGCACTACGGCTGGGATCGCAGGCCGGCGTGGGGGAGACGCTTTGAGCCGCCGTCCGCCTGCAGCGCTCCCTCAATCGAGGCAATTGACGTGCTGATAGACATCCACCTCCTCACCGGCGATGAGCGCTACCTGGCGCCGATATCGGCGGCGGTGGCATGGCTCGACCGCGCCCGAACCGGAGAGAACGAGTGGGCTCGCTTCTATGAACTGAAGACCGGGCGCCCGGTGTATGCAGCCGTGGACGCCGCTCCGTGGCTGCGCTATACGCGCGATGAGGGCTTGTATAAGGGCTACGCGCAGTGGGGAAGCTGGCCGTTTGAGCGCCGCCGGGCGCGATGGGAGCGCCTGCAGGAGATCGGGCGGGAGGCGCTCATCGCCGAGGAGAGTGCTCCGCAGACGGAGGATCAACCGCGCGCGCTTGTCGAGAGGGATGCGGAGTGGATGCGCGCGACCTGCTCCCCCGGCGGCACGCTCATTGGCTTCACAGAGGACCCCGGCAAGCCGCTCACCATGCGCATGAACGTGCTTCGGGCCGCGCGGTGGCTGGCGGCGGCGGCTGCTATTGCCGCAGAGTGAACACCTGCCGCCTACATGCTGTTGAAGTCGCCCTGCGGACCAGCCGCGGCGATCTTGAACGGGTGCTGAGTCAGGCAGGCGCGTCCGGGAGTTGAGTTCGGCCCGCAGCCGCAGACGTAGTTGGTGGCGGTGCAGCCAAGTTCTGCCTCCAGGCGCTTCCACATCGTGAAGCTCTCAGTGGACAGCGACACCGGCAGATCCGGCGCATGTCGCCTGATCTCGCGCAGATAGTGCAGGTAGACCTCCGCGCGCACGTCATCGGGGAACGGTGCGGTGCGGGTGTCGGAGGGTGTTATGCCCGCCTCCTCGGCCGCCTCAAGCGCCCACGGGTCGAGCAACTCCACGGGCAGCCTGCGCTTCATCGTCGCAACATCCTGCCACATATACATGCAGAGGCTGATCAGGTCAGGCGAGGTATTCTCAAAGACCAGGTCAATCGCCGCTGTCGCCTCCTCGCGCCAGTTGCACACCGGCACGATCGGCTTGAACTTGTAGCGCACCTGGTAGCCCGCATCCTGAGCCACTCGCGCGGCCTCAATGCGCTCCCCGGTGGTGCCGCAGACAGGCTCGATCTCGCGTGACTGCGTGTCCCCGGAGATACTCCAGACGATGATCGTGTTGCCGCTATGCCGCAGGTCAGAGATCCACGCGGAGTTCCACGACTTCGTGTGGATGATCAAGTAGCGGTCCTGCAGCGTGCCGAACCACTCAATGATCTCGCCGAGGCAGCCAAGCTCCGGCTCAAGGCCAGGGACATCGGCGTCATCCTCCAGCAGATAAGTCTCCTGCCACGGGTGGGCCTGTATCAGCCGCCCGAGGTTGTCGCACCACTCGTCGGAGTTGACCGCCGAGATCAGCACGCCGCCGAGGCCGCAGTAGGAGCACTTGTGCGCGCAGCCCCGCTGGAAGTGCATTCTCCAGCAGGGCCGGCAGACCTTGTCATGCCGCGCCGGGTCGCCCTCGAGGTTGTAGTTGGCCCACGTCCAGGGACGGTAGCCCAGCAGCGTCGTCGCCAGCTCGGGCGAGATCTGCGCCTGCCCCGTCAGCCACTCCACGCGCTCCTTGCGGCGTCCATCGAAGCGGAAGGTGTTGAAGACCAGCTTCGGGTCCGGCACCTCGTCCATCTCGCCCATGATACCGCAGTTCTCGAAGAGATTCTCCTGCGCAATGATCCGCGGCAGGTCGTCATCGGCGTAGATCACGGGCTCCACCGGCTCCTCAAGCGCCGCTACGACTCGTTCAAGTCGCGCCCGGTACTGCGGGTTACCTGCGACCGACTCATGCGCGTACACGGCGGGTGGCTTGAGTGGATACATCTTCTGAGTTCACCTCATGGTTGAAAGACGGCCGGTCAGGAGAGGAACGGAGGGGTGCCTGCTTACATGCCGCCCCCGATGAAGTCGATGGCCTCGTCGCCGTATTCCGTCGAGAGGTCGGCGTAGAGCGACAGCAGCGAGTCCACGCCGATCATCCCCGCTCGAAGCTTCGCCATCGCGTCGGCCGCCATCGGCACCATCCCCTCGGAGATCGCCGTATGGCGCATCGCCTGCTCGTCAACGTCGCCGAGCACCATCTGCTTGAGCGACGGCGTCATCCGCATCAACTCAAAGAGGCCGATGCGGCCGTAGAAGCCTGTGTTGCGGCAGCGCGGGCAGCCCTTACCCTCGGCCACCACCGAGATCCGGTGCTCGGCGAGGCGCTTCTGCAGCGCCGGGGCATCCGCCAGGACCTCCTCCACCTTGCGCGAGACCTTGCAGTCGGGGCAGACCCGGCGGGCGAGGCGCTGTGCCACCACCGCCCGCAGACCGGAGGAGACAAGGTAGGGCTCGACGCCCATCTGCAGCATGCGTGAGGCCGCTGCCGGCGCATCATTGGCGTGCATGCTCGTCAGCACCAGGTGGCCCGTCAGCGCAGCGCGGAAGGATACCTCCATCGTCTCCTCATCCCGCGCCTCACCGACCATGATCACATCCGGGTCCTGCCGCAGCATGGCTCTGACATGTTCGGCAAAGCCGACGCCGATCCCGGGCCTGGCCATGGACTGATTGATGCCGTCAAGCTGATACTCGATCGGGTCTTCGACCGTCTCGATGTTGATCGGTCGCTGGCGGAGGTAGTGCAGGGCGGAGTAGACCGTGGTGCTCTTGCCCGAGCCGGTGCCGCCGACGATGGCGATCAGCCCGCGCGAGGCCTTCAGCAGCGCTTCGATCTGCTCCTGCAGCGGCCCGGACATGCCCAGTTGCTCGAACGTGATGTATAGGCGGTTCTTGTCCAGTAGGCGCATGACGATGTTCTCGCCATGAGCGGTTGGCCGGAGGGCTGAGCGCACGTCAATCTTCCGGCCGGCGGCCTGCGTGGTGAAGCGGCCGTCCTGCGGTCGGCGCGAGTCGCCAATGTCCATGCCCGCCATGATCTTCAAGCGCGAGATGAGCGCGTCCTTGATCGTGCCGGGCAGCGGATTGGGGCTTTCGAGGATACCGTCAACGCGGTAACGCACCGTCAGCCCCTCGCGCTGCGACTCGATGTGAATGTCGCTCGCGCCCATCTTCACGCCCTGGGTGACGAGAGTGCTCGCGAGGCGGACCACCGCCGGGGCATCGGAGAGGTCGGCGATGCGGTCAACCCCCTCCGCGAGTCCCTCCGCACGCCCCGCGACGTTATCCTCCAGGCCGATGATGTCATCGTTGGTCCAGTACGTGTCCATCGCCCAGGCGATCTCCGGGTCGGCGACTCGCAGGGGCTGGATCTTGTAGCTGGTCTGACGGCGGAGTTCGTCAATGGCCGTCACGTTGTCCGGGTCGCTCATTGCGACCTCAAGCATATCACCGCGCACGGCAACCGGAAACGCTCGCAGGCGGCGCCCCAGCGACGGCTCGATCATGTTCGTCACCTGCGGATCAATGTCCATGTCGCGTAGCGACGTGATCTGACCCGCCTCACCGCCGGTGGCCTCCCGGATCTGCGCATGCTCGAGGTACCCCTTCTGGACGGCCAACTCAAGCGCCGAGACGTCCTCGCGCATCCCCTCCTGATAGACCTCTCGGGCCTGCTCAGTGGTGATGCCCTTCTGGCGCAGCAGTATCTTCAGGATGCTCTGTTCGCGTTCCCAGTCGATCATCAATACTCCCCCGGGCCAACCGGCGTATGGTGCATCCGGCAATTCGACGTCGGGAAGATCATTACCTTCAGCTTAAGATACTGGTAAATGCGACAGAATGCCAGTGTTTCCGCAAAAGAGAGGTTATGAAGTGCTCGCTCGCGAAGCCTTTGTGGCTGATCCAGCACGGCCGGCCGAGCGGAGGGTCCCGATGACCGACACAGTCAGCCTCGACTTCGAAGCACACAACGCCGAGGTCCGGGAGGTGCTCGATGCCTTCAATGCAGGAAGGCCGATACGCGTCCCCATGGTGCTAGGCATTTCATCGCGCTTCACGCTGCTGAGCGAGCACTGGAACCCGACCGGCATCACCTACCGCGAGTATTTCCTCGACCCGGACGCGATGTTCCACCACCAGCTTCACCACCAGTGGTTCATGCGCCACCACCTCCTGCGCGATGTCGAGATGGGGCTGCCGGATGTCTGGACGATCCCCGTGGACCTGCAGAACAGCTACTCCCAACTCTGGCACGGCTCCGATCTCATCTTCATTGACGGCGATGTGCCGGATACCCCGCCCTTCATCACCGAGGAGAACAAGTGGGACTTCATCGAGGCGGGGCCGCCGGAGCCCTTCAGCGGCTGGATGGGCCGGGCGTGGGAGTATCGCGAGCGTTTCGAGGAGATCGCGCAGAGCGGCTTCGAGTTTTGCGGGCGACCGGTTCAGGCCGGTGGTGTGCCGGGCATGGGGACCGATGGCCCCTTCACGACCGCGGTGGCACTTCGCGGCCCGACGGAGCTTTGCCTCGATATGTATGAGGACCCGGACTTCTTCCACGCGCTGATGGACCTGATCGTGACTGCCACCATCCGGCGTGTAAGGGCCTTCCGCGAGCGCATGGGGCTGCCGGTGGAGAGCACCGCGTGGAGCGTCCCTGATGACAGCATCCAGCTTCTGAGCGTCCCCGGCTATCGCGAATTCGTGCTGCCCTACCACCGGCGGCTGATAGATGAGTTCGGGCCGATAGGTCCGAACTCCACGCACCTGTGCGGAGATGCCACTCACCTCTTCAGGACGATGCAGGAGGAGCTGAACGTGCAGAGTTTCGACACGGGCTTCCCGGTGGATCATGGCTGGCTGCGGCGGGAGCTTGGGCCGGAGGTGCGCATCAACGGCGGCCCGCACGTTGAGCTTCTGCGCAGCGGTACGCCGGAGGCGATCCGCGAGGAGACGCGGCGGATCCTGCAGTCGGGGGTGATGGAGGGCGGAAAGTTCGTGCTGCGCGAGGGCAACAACCTCGCCCCTGGCACGCCTGAGGAGAACGTGGCGGCGATGTACGCGGCATGCAAGGAATTCGGGGGGTACGGATAAGCTGCAGCTTCTTGCCGTTGGAGAGGCCGCCCCCCGTGGCGGCCTGTGTCGTCGCCGGGCCGTTGCCGGTTGGAGCGACGCATCCCGTCGTCTGGATGCGTCGGCTGTTTGAGTCGTACGGGGGGGGAGATGAGACTGCCGCACTTGGAGGCGAGTGGCTATGTCCAGCCTGCGGGAAAGGGTACTGCGGTTGCTGAAGGGGGAAGACGGACTGACTGACAGACAGATCACGGATCGGCTGCTCGGGACTGGTGCCCCCCAGCAGAACACGAACCAGGTGTGTCGTCGACTCGCCGAACAGGGTCACCTCATTCGCAGAAGGGCAGGCGATGGCTTGATCCGCAACTGGATCGGTGAGGCTCCTGTTGAGGCAGCACGTCCAGCGCCTGCTGCTGACGGTGCGAGTGAAGACATCCTCAAGCTGCTCCTGCAGCGTTGGCTGGTGGACACTGGCTGGGGAGTCAGCCGGGTAGCGTGGGGAAAGGAGCAGGGAGTCGACATCGAAGCCGTAAGAGGCGATCAACGCTGGCTGATCGAGGTCAAGGGAGCGGGATCACTGTCAGCCATGCGCGTCAACTACTTCCTGGCAGCGTTGGGCGAGTGTCTGCAACGAATGAGCGATCCGGCCGCCCGCTACAGCATCGCGCTGCCTGACCTTCCGCAGTTCAGAGGTCTATGGCAACGCCTCCCTGAGGTGGCAAAACGACGCACCGGCATCACGTGTCTCTTCGTTGATACGCGAGGGGGTGTGGACGAAGCCCAGTAGCCTGCTCCGGATACCCGGCGAAGTGGAGGGGCAGCAGAATCTTCTGGGGATGCCCGCACGATGTGCGAACGTAGTGGGTAAAAGGTTGTCGAACGGCCGACGCATCTAAACGGCAGATGCGTCGCTCCGAACGACAGCGGCCCTCCTACATCCCCCACACGCGCCGCAGGAAAGCGACACTCTCTTCGGTGAAGCTGGGCGAGGCGTCCGGCGGATAGTCCGTGTCCATCCGGCGGATGCACTCCACGCCCACCCGGTCCATCTCCGCCTTCAGATGCCGCCCAAAGTTCGGATGGTGGATGTCGCCGGGCACCTCGTTCGCGGAGTTGTGCAGCAGCATCACCGGCGCGCTGTCGCGGTTCACATGCGTGATCGCCGCACAGTCGGTGAGCCGCGCATCAAGCTCTTTATCTACCTCGAAGGTGTCCCAATCGGTGTCCTCGGGCACTCCCGCGAGCAGCTTGAGGTGTACGTTGTCGTAAGCGTTCCCCGGCACCAGTTCGCGCACGAAGCGCGGGTCGTAGCTGCACTGTGCGTTGGTCGCGACTGCCGCCGAGACGCGCGTTCGCTGCCGCGCAATCGGGTCATCGCTCTCCGGGTCGATCAGGTCCGGGTGGAATGCGAGCCAGAGCGAGATCCCGGCGCCGGCTGAGCTGCCGGTGGCGGCGATCCGCGCCGGATCGATCTTCCAGCGCGCCGCGTTGTGACGAATGGTCTGCACGGCCCGAGCGCTGTCATGCATCGGCGCCGGATAGGGCGCAGTCGTGGCGAAGCGGTAATTCGTGGCGCCAAATGCGATGCCCGAACGAAGGCACTCGACCTTCAGCGGCATCGAGAAGCTGCTCTTGTCCCCGCGGGTGAAGCCACCACCGTGCACGTAGAGCAGCAGCGGGGTCGGCTTGTCGCTCTCAGGCAGCCAGAGGTCGAAAGTGTTGCGCACGTGCGGGCCGTAGGGCTCGTCCTTCACGTCGGGGATGAACGATGTCAGCATGAGCTTGCTCCTCGTGTGCGGCGGTTGGCTGTACAGATGATAGACGGGTTCCTCGGCGGTGGGGGCAGCACCTCTCGGATCGGATGCGACGACGGCACCCTCCGGGTGAGGCCGCCGCAACGGCCCACGGGCGAGGGCGCCCGTGGCACATCGCAAAGTACACGCTGCGGCTTTCCCAACCGTTCGGAGGGTGCGGAAGCGCGTTTCTGTGCGGCCGCTAATCCGACTCGCAGGTCCCGCCTCCACCCTTGCGGAAACTTCGGCTGACGTTTGATGACGTGAATGCGGAGGGACCGCCATGCCCGAGATCATCTCGATCGGCGAACTGATTGTTGACGTCATGCGTATGAACGTGGACGAGCCGCTCGATGTCCCCGGCACCTTCGCCGGAGCCTTCCCCTCCGGCGCGCCCGCGATCTTCACCGACCAGTGCGCGCTGCTCGGGCGCTCCGCGGGCTTCATCGGCGCCGTCGGCGATGACGACTTCGGCCGCATGGACATCCGGCGCTTCACCGAGCATGGCGTGGACACCCGCTACGTGGCGGTCGTGAATGAGGTCTCGACCGGCTGCGCTTTCGTCACCTACTTCAGCAACGGTGACCGCCGCTTCCTCTTCCACATCGGCAACTCCGCCGCCAGCCATCTGCCCGATGTGCCCGCCGATTACTTCGACGGCTGTCGGTGGCTGCACATCTGCGGCTCATCGCTCTCCGCGGGCGCGCGCATGCGCGACGGCTGCTACCGCGCCACGGAACTCGCATACGAGGTCGGCGCGCAGATCTCGCTCGATCCGAACCTGCGCCCGGAGCTACTTGGCGGCGAGGAGGCGGTACGCTCGGTGCTCGATCCGGTCCTACGGCGGGCGACGCTGGTGCTGCCGAGCGCGACGGAGGCGGAGATCCTCACGAGGACCGACACGCCCGAGGCGGCCTGCGAGGGGCTGCTGGAGCGCGGGGTGGAGATCGTGGCGCTCAAGCGGGGCGAGCAGGGCTGCCGCGTGGTCACGCGCGAGGGCAGCCTCGATGTCGCGGGCTACCCGGTGGAGGCGGTGGACCCGACCGGCGCAGGTGACTGCTTCGACGCGGGCTTCGTGGTCGGGCTGACGGAGGGGCTGTCGCTGGAGGAGTGCGGGCGGCTTGCAAATGCCTGCGGCGCCGCGGCGGCGGCAGTGCGTGGGCCCATGGAGGGCTCGCTGGCGCGAGAGGAAGCGTTCGAGCGGGCGGGCTTTGACCGGCAGTAGGGTCACGAGGTTCTGCTTCTTGACGGGACACCGCGGCCGGCGGACACTCCCACCGGCCGCGGTTTGTGTCGTGTGAGTTTCCCCCTACCCCCTGAATTCGATCTACCTGGGCCAAGCGGGTGGTTCGGCCCGGCCCCGTCAGGTCACGGGTGATCTGCCGCCCACCATCGAGACGATCAGACCGATGACAAACAACGCCACAAATATCCAGAACAGAATCTGCGCGACCGACGCGGCTGTACCCGCGATGCCGCCGAATCCGAAAATGGCGGCGACGATCGCGACGACCAGGAATATCAGCGCCCACCGAAGCATACGATTCCTCCTCCAGTCCCTTGTTGCCTTGATCCGCCCCTGACGGTGAGGATTGTCTCATTCTGAGCCTGCAAGGTCTATCGGGGTTTCCGTGGAAAGGAACCTCGATGATGCGAGGATTGTGTGCGGTGAAATCACCTATCTCAGCTACGGAACGGAACACAGATGTCACGATCCGCGATCGCCCTGAGCCTCGATGGACGCAATGAAACAACGGAGAACCTGCTGCGCGTGATCCAGTTCCAGCGCCCGCGCTGGATCCCATGCAGCGCCAGTCTGCTCGGCGCTACATGGAAAAAGCACCGTGAGGCGCTGGAGGCGCTTGTCCTGCGCCACCCGGCGATCTGGCCCGGCTGCACTCCGGGCAGCAAGGACTACGATGAGCTTGTCGGCGCGCCCAATCGGGCACTCGGAACGCTGGTCGATGCCTGGGGCTGTCGCTGGGAGAACATCGCTGAGGGCATGGCGGGACAGGTGCTGGGGCATCCGATTGAAGACTGGAGCGCCTTCGACAGCTACCGGGCGCCCGATCTGCTGGAGGTTGATGACTGGGGCGCTCCTCGCGACTGGGACGCTATCGCCCGGGCGCTTGATGCCGCCGAAGCGAACGGAAGTCTGCGCAGCGGCGGCGGTCTGCATCACGGCTTCATGTTCATGCGGCTCTACTACCTCCGAGGCTTTGAGAACCTGATGTTCGACATCGCAGACCGCGACCCGCGCCTCGACAGACTCATCGCGATGGTCCTTGAGCAGAACCAGCGGGTGGTGGATCGCTACATCAAACTCGGCGTCGAATACATGAGCTTCGGCGATGATCTCGGCAATCAGGTCAACCTGCCGATCAGCCCGGCGTCATGGCGGGAATACCTCGGGCCCTGCTACGCGCAACTCTACGGCGCCTGCCGCGATGCCGGCGCGCACGTCTACATGCACTCCGATGGCGACATCAAGGCGATCATCCCGGACCTCGTAAGCTACGGCGTGACGATGATCAACCCGCAGATACGCGCGAATGGCCTCGAGCACCTTAAACGCATCTGCAGGGGCAATGTGGCGGTCGCGCTGGACCTCGACCGGCAGCTATTCCCCTTCGCGACGCCCGACCAGATAGACGCCCATATCCGGGAGGCAGTGGAGACACTCGCGCTGCCGGAGGGCGGTCTGCGGGTGAGCGCTGAAGTCGCGCCGGATGTGCCGCTGGAGAACATCGAGGCAATCTGCGTTGCGTTCGAGAGGTACTGTCTGGACTGACCTGGGCAGGCGGCTTCCAGCCAGTCCCACGGTCGATGCGGGAACTTGCACCCTCCATCCCGAACCTTCCTCAAACGAGGTGGTGGGAATGGCGAAGTTCCTCGCCGGAACGTCCGGCTACCAATACGATCACTGGTCGGGCGTCTTCTATCCCGAGGACCTGCCGAGCAGCGAGTGGTTCGAGTACTACGCCGAGCGCTTCAGCACCGTAGAGATCAACAACACCTTCTACGGCCTGCCTGACACCGAAGTCTTCGCGGACTGGCGTCGGCGCGCTCCGGAGGGTTTCACCTATATCCTCAAATACTCACGCTACGGCAGCCATCTGAAGAAGCTCAAGGACCCGGAGGGGCATGTCGCGACCTTCATCGAGCGCTCCAGGCCCCTGCACGACCTCATGGGGCCGATCCTCGTGCAGTTGCCGCCGAACTGGTCGGCTGATCCCGACCGCCTGCGGGCATTTCTCGACGTAGCGCCGCCGGAGTTCCGGTGGGCGCTGGAGGTGCGCGACCCGGCCTGGCTGCAGGAGCCGATCTACGACATCCTTCGCGATCACAACAGTGCTCTGGTGATCCACGACATGATCGAGGATCATCCGGAGGTCCTCACCGCGGATTGGGTCTACCTGCGCTATCACGGTGGCCCGCGCGGGCGGTACACTTACCAGAGGATGGCCGCCGAGGCCGCGAAGGTGCGGGAGCACCTGGCCGCCGGCCGCGATGTCTACGCGTTCTTCAACAACGACGCCCACGGCTGGGCGCTGGAGAACGCCCGGCAGCTTATCCGCTACGTCACCGGCTGACGCTACATGAACTCAACATCGTCAAAGTAGACCGTGGCGCCGTCGCGGGAGCTTATCGTCACGCGAAGCTCACCGAGGCCGTCGCTGAGTAGCTCCACCGGCGCATCAGCGCACCAGAAAGCTTCCCAAGGCAGTTCGAGGCACTGCCACTGGGGGCCGATAGCCAGTCCCTCCACGCTCTGTGCGTTGAAGATGTAGCGCGTCCCCGGAGCGACCTCCACCGTCAGGCCGATATGCAGCGTCTCCACCGGCTCGGGCTTCGCCGAACGCACCCACAGGCGAATGCCCGTCGCGCCGGCGGCCTTAATGTCCGCGGCCCGCAGTCCCCACACCGCCACCGAGTACTGCCCGGTGATGCGCCTGCCGACGCCATCACCGCGCGCAGCCTCCGCTTCCTGCGCCGAGCCGAAGCCCTCGCCGCCGCGCACAGTTCCGGCTGTCCAGCGCCAGCGTTCATCGGCGACAAGCGGTTGCAGGTCCTCCGGCGCAACCGGCACCGGATGGCTGCCCGGCTCAAAGCCAAGCTCAGTCGGCTGAATGCGCTGAATGCGCGTTGAGACGCTGGCGGCGCCCTCATCGCTCACCACGCCCACCCAGTTCAGTTGCAGGTCCGTGTGGCGCACCGGAATCCGCGCCTCATAAACGCCATCACCCACAGCCTCGGCCTGCACCGCCTCCCACCACTGCATCCGCCACGGCATCTCGCCGCCCGACCAGTAGACCTCCGCGCTGGAGATCGGCAACTCCGAGGTGGTGCTGAAGCGCACGCGGATGCAGTCGCCCTCCCGCGCCGGATCGGCGGAGGCCTCCGCGGTGGGGAATGCCGCTCCCTCGCCCTTCAGCCGCCAGTCCATGAAGCGCACTTCCATGTATGTGCGGTGCTTGGCATGATTGACGTGCGGGTCGGAGGTGCCGCCGGGCAGCCTGATGGCGTGGTAGTCGTTCGGCGAGAAGAGCCAGTTCTTCCGGGGGCCCGGTCCCTCAGCCGGAATATTGTCCAGCGTCATCTCCACTGATGGCGGCCAGAAGTACCAGTCGTTGGTCGCCTGCAGGATCATGTAGTCGGCGCTGATATTGCCCGCCATGCGCCCCGGGTCGAAGGCGGCGATCCAGCGCTCGCGCTCGTCATCGGGCATGTTCTGCAGCCGCAGCGCCCAGTCGGTCGCGACGTCATAGTAGCCCGCGCCGTACGTGGCGAATGCAGCGGCAAGCTTATCTCCCGCCAGCGCGGCGGCCATGTTCGTCATGTAGCCGCCCCACGAGCCGCCGAAGACGCCGATGCGCTCGGGGTCCACCTCCGGGTGAGTGCGGAGGATAGACAGCGAGCGCAGCACTGCGATCACCCCGTCATATAGCGGACTGGCAGTGGCGTCGGGGGTGACCACGAAAGAGGTGCCGCGGCCCTCGAAGTAGGGGCCGCGCGAGAGGCCCTCGCGGCTGGCGAAGCCCGGTTGATCCTGGCCGATGCAGACGTAGCCTCGCTCCGCCCAGCCGATGATGGAGACGCGCTCGCGCTGGGTGAAGCCTCCGCCGCCGTGGCAGAAGAGGATCGCCGGGTGCGGGCCGGGAGTGGCGGGGCGGGCGAGCACCGAGTGGACCTCATGGCGCTCATCGGTGCCGGGGATATCGCGCGGGACGAACCAGAACTCGCGCACGATCACGTCGCCGATACGCGTCTCGGGAAGCTCCTCGACGATCTCCGGCGGGTTGTCCTGCAGGTAGGGGAGATAGATGTCGGGCACTTCGGCCCCGAGCACGCCGGCGCCGAGCATCAGACCGATTGCGGGCAGCGAGAGCATGTGCAGGACCTCCGGTTGGTGCGTGGAGTGTGACTTGAGCCGAGTTTCGCCGGAGGTGAAGGAGGGGCCTTCCTGTCGCCGCATCCCGTCGTTCGGATGCGTCGGCCGTTAAGCCGTTGTCGTTGGAGAGGTCGGCCCCCGCGCCGACCTGTGCCGTTGCCGTAAGCCGTTTGCCGTTCGGAGGAGGACCGGCATAGCCGTGTGAGGAAGCCGCCCGTGCGATGGATGCGAGATCATCGGGAGGGTCAATATATGAGTGGTGGCAGTGAGGAGAGGGTCGTCAAGGCGCTTACCGTCCGCCAGCCGTGGGCAACGGACATTGTGCAGGGCTGCAAGACCATCGAGACTAGGAGCCGACGCACCCACCACCGGGGGCCGCTCGCCATCCATGCTGCCGCCTCGCCCGACCGGGGCTTCACCCCTGAGGAGCTGGCCGATCGACCGCTGGGCGCGCTTGTCGGGATGGTGCAGGTGGTGGATTGCCGTCCGCTGGTCCCGGCCGATGCGGAGGACGCGTTCCGCCTTGAGTTGACTGAGGAGGAATGCGAGGGGATGTGGGCATGGGTGTTGGCCAAGCCGGGGGAGCTGATCGAGCCGATCCCGATGAAGGGCAAGCTGAGCTTATGGAACGTGCCCCCCGGCGCAGCGGCGGTGATCATGCAGCTCTATGAGGAGTTCCTCGCGGTTTAGCCGTTTGGAGGGCGCGGGATTACATTCCCTCCCGGTCGTTTGTCGTTTGCCTTTAAGCCGTTGTCGTTCGGAGCGACGCATCCCGTCGTCTGGATGCGTCGGCCGTTAAGTCGTTGTCGTTCATGTGGCACGGGCGCCTCGCCCGTGCGTCGTACCGTACAGTGCGATTCGCGAACTACCCACGGGCGAGGGCGCCCGTGGCACATGGTGTGCGAGAGTCGTTTGTGCGGTCCTACTGCGGGTCGCGAAAAAACCCGGCGTCGGACCTCACCCCTCGGTCCCCCTCTCCGTTCCGGATGAGGGGGAGAAACGGCGAACGCGTCGTCCAGTCGTTTGGAGGGCGCGGGATTACGTTCCCGCCCGGTCGTTTGTCGTTGCCGTCACGCGATCGGCCACTCCTCGATCCGCGCGTCTATCTCCGCCATCAGCGCCATCGTGCGCTCCAGCGCCACCACCACCCGCTGGTAATGCTGGATGTCCTCATACGTGAGCTGCCGCCCGCGGCGGTCCTTCAGCCACTTGTCCAGCACCTGATAGCCCCCCACCTGGAACGCCCACACCTCCGGCGCGACGCCCTCGAAGTACTGCGCCGACGGCGCGCCCGTCTTGCGCTTCGTGCCGTTGATGTAGACCCGCCCGCGCTCCAGCGGCTCCGCCTCCCCCGGCGCGACCTCGCCGGGCGGGTAGTACTTCGGATGGCCCTTCTCGACCTCATTGCCGCCCGGGACCGGGTAGCTGATGCGGTCGGCCTCGCGCGCGAGGTCCGGGTGCTCCATCAGGTGCAGCCGCACAAGCTCCCCGCCGAGGGCCACGAGGTCGCGGAACAGCGCCACGTCCGAGGTCAGCGGCACCCGCGGGAAGTCTATCTTCAGGAACTCCGCATACCGCTCGCGATAGGTGGGCGAGTGGAAGACCGCGTAGATGTAGTCGAAGATATCCTCCGGGCCGAAGGTCGCCCGCAGGTCCCCGCGCCCGTCGGAGACGAACTCCAGCCCGAGCTTCCCCGCGAACTCATCCACGAAGGCCTTGCTGAGGTTCGGGCGCCGCCCCTCCTCGCCCTCCGGCCACGGCGAATCCCCGAGATCATCGAGCTTCGACGGGTCGGGGTAGAGGTAGAGGGGGAAGACGGGTCCGCTGCCGAAGCGGCCTGCTGTGGCAACGTGGTTGAAGTTGACCGTTTGAGATGTGCAGAAGACATGCCGGAATTCGTCGGGGACCTGCCGTGAGGTCAATAGCGCACGATTATCGCGACCGTGAAGGTGCCGCATGATGGCCCTCGCGGTCCGCCACACCAATCCGTCGTTGTAGTAAATGTACCGTAGGTCGAATGCACGGTACATCAGGGGCCGGATGCATTCGGCATGGTCGGAAACCGATTGGACCTCCCGGCGGGCAGCCGCTACGTCCCAACCCTTCTTCTCTCTAATGCCGACCTTCTCCAACAAGTCTGCGTCCGAGCCCTCGAAGTCGGCAAACGCTGTAGCCCGCTCAATGAGAGGAGTGGCCGTGAAATCAACCACATAGTCGTCCCGTGCTGTCGTGATCCCGACACCGCTGTGCAAGAAGACGTCTTTGACGGGGTGTGCCTCTTCGTACTCGGCTTGCAGTTCCTCCGCGAAGGGGATGAAGAGCCAGTTGGGAGGCCGCGGCGTCAGCGTGCGCCACCGCGTATCAGCAGCAGCACTCCGGCGCAGACTAATATACTTGTCGTCGCGCTCACCCCAGAGGTCCGCGTGGACAACCTCGGCCGGAGGCGGACTCGAGGCGTCGCGAATGAGAATCGCAATCGCCACTCCCGGCTGGATATCGAACACATTCTCATCCCGGTCCCCGTTGGGCGCAGTCTCCCCCTTGAGCGAGTTGCCATGCAGATCAAGCAGATATATTCTCGAGAAGGAATCCACGAGGCTCTGGCGCATGCCTCGGAATGTAGGGTTGTCGAGGTAGCCGTGGTTTGTGATGAAAGCCACGACCCCAACGCCCGTCTGCTCTATCCTCCACTGCGCCCAACGGACGAACTTTACGTAGTCATCCTGCAACCACTTCGAGGTCCTCTCGCCTAGGGGTTCACCACGGACTCTGTAGTAGCTGTCAGTGGTGGTGCCGTCTGGAAGCGTTCCCTTAAGCAATCCATCGATCCATGGCCCATTGTTCGCGGACACGCCTGAATATGGGGGGTTGCCTACAATGGCGATGATCGGCAGGTCGCGCTTGACCTCGGCGGCGGCGTTGGCCTCGTCGGTGATCGTCTGCATGACGCCAAACTGCCGCTGCCCTGTCTGCTCCGCCTCCTCCAGTGTGTTCGTGAGGTAGACGCCGAGGCGCTGGTCATCCTCGAAATCATACGCCCACTTCTCGCGCTGCTCCTCGCTCATGTCCTGGGCGGCAAGCTGCATCCCGAGCTTGAGGTGCGCGACCGCGTACGGCGCCATCAGCAGCTCGAAGCCGAAGAGGCGCGGGAGAAGCTGCGTGCGCACAAAGCCCGGCCACTTGCCCGCGTTGTTGGACTGCACGAACTGCTGGCGGATGTGCTCGATGACGTGGTAGAGGAAGGTGCCGGTGCCGCAGGCCGGGTCGAGGATGAGCACCTTCGGCGACTCGCGCGTCTCCGTGGAGCCATCGGGCAGCGTGACCTGATAGCTGACGCTCTCCTCGTTCGCGAGGCCGCCCTCAAGGCCGAAGTGCTCCTTGAGTATCCAGTCCACGGAGCGGACGATGTAGGAGACCACCGGTTCGGGGGTGTAGTAGACGCCGCGCATCTCGCGCAGCTTCGGGTCATACGCGGCGAGGAAGGTCTCGTAGAAGTGGACGATCGGGTCCTCCTGCCGGGTACGCGCGCCGAAGTCGGCGAGGATCGCGCCGATATCGGC
>LSQX01055572.1_pt1 | contig 18993 bp, 15 predicted proteins | sample 654561 | NCBI WGS metagenome assembly LSQX01 (sample SAMN04489861, study PRJNA283612) | anaerobic digester metagenome | isolation source: 4 biogas reactors fed with cattle manure at either 37C or 55C with and... | place: Denmark: Kongens Lyngby | collected 2014
CGACCTTTAAAAGTGACATAGTTATAAAAAGAGTGGACGGTCAAGAGCCGTTAAATATGCCATTGAAATATGCTATGTATATATTGAGAAGCAGATCGGAATTTGAAGATGAAATAGTCAGTCTAAATATTTCATCGGTAAGATATATGATGAGCAATACAAGCTTAAGCATGTCTAGTTCTGAAGGCATTTATGCAAAATCGGACAGTAGTGAAGTTAAGGAAGTTATTGATTCGATAAAGTATTGTATAGGTATAACTACACTAAACGGTATATTTACAGATAAAGAAGTTAGTAAGATTACATTATATGAAGGCTATACTGCGGATTTGCTAGAAGATAATCTTCAGAATTACGCTATTATTCCCTCTACCTTGAGTAAGCATATTAAAGCTAGGTTATCTGACGCTAAAAAGGTTATTTCCATTAAAAATTCCACCACAAACAGTTTTGAAAATTTCAAGATAATAGGGGAATATGCAACAGACAAAGAACATGACGCTATATATCTGTCCTTTGGTGGACTTAGTAGAACAGTAGCAGGAGTTAATATGGATGTATCGGATCATATTGAATACATGGAGATTGATGTAGATGAAAACAAAGATCTTGCCAATTTCGTATATTACATAAACAATATATTCGCAGACGATAATATGCTTTCTCAATATTCAAAGAGGATAAACAGGCTTAATGAACCCTATCCATATATGTTTATAAACACTGTGGGATTAGAGCCGGTATATATTGAGGAAGACGCAGATTTTGAAAAGAATGTAATAACCATTTCTAGGATAGACGGGAAAGAAAATCTGGAGATGTCGCATTTATATAGCGATGCTTTAGTAAAAGATTACTTCGATTATTCTAGGTACATAACCGACATAGTAATAAGTACGGGTAGAAAAGGGGTGAATCCGGCGGATTACCCTTCGGGGACGAATTATCAGCCTTATGGTTTAAAGCTGATGACTTTAGGAAGGTCGCAAGACAGTATCTGGATGGATTATCCGCTACCGCCTTATCATCAGGCTATTACAAGTATAAGTGAAATTAAAAGCGATAAAAAGAACAGTGAGATATATTTTTATGGTACTTACACAAACAAAGACCTTGTTGTACAAAGAGAGGAAGATTACAGAAATCGTGCTACACAAAGAGGGAGTGCCATGGAAGGATATGCTATTGTTCCTGCACCAATGTTTGAAGCTATTCGACATTATGTATCAACAGACCAACAAATTTTAGAGTTATGTGCAACAGATGAAAGCAACCCTAATAATTTGTTATATGTTGCATTTACGGCAATAGGTTATTACGAGTTGCCTGAAGATTCAACAGATCAGTATGATGTAATATATATAACATATGTGGGTAATAATAATAAGTATAAAAAAGAGGCATATAAAAACGAATACATTGAGTCTATAACTATAGAGACAAATTGTGATGCTGATATGGAATCTTTGACAAGATATTTAAGCCAGTATTTTGCACCTTCGGATGTTGCAGGTGAATATACAGGGTTAAAAAATGAATTGGGTTTAAATTATGAGTATTGTTATACAATAAAGGAGAATGTTGATTAGTTTTAAGACTATACCTGATGTTTATATCACAATTAATAAATCAAAATCGTTATAAGATTATTACCCTTTGATTTGAATGTAAAACCAAGATTTTTAGCGAGACACTTCAGTTATTACGAAGGCAGTTTACTTCTTATATTGCAATCAGTGACCGAGTCTCCGGTCATAAGAATCTTCATGTTTTCTTTTAGTAGCATATACTCCTCAAAATAAAGTTTAATAACGATTATATCACTTAATCAAATTTCCAGATAAAATATATTTTTATGTTTGATTCATATATTATTAAATGATAGAATTGTAATAAAGAAGGAGAGCTGAAATGTACACGAAAGATAGCAGAATAAAAACGCTATTTGATGCGCCTTTAGGTAAAGACATACTGGATTTGATTCTGTATATGTCAGGTAAAAAACCATTTCTGTTTAAGAATCCTTTTATTGGGAACATACCACTTAAAAAGCTTCCATCATTAACCAAAAATCTAATATCTGATGACTTTCTAGATACACTTATCACAATGCTGAACAGAGAACCAAAAAAGCATGTTTGTGATGTCAGACACGAAACCAAAGCCTGGTGGAAAAGCGCAGTATTCTATCAGATATATCCAAGGTCTTTTATGGATTCCAATAATGATGGAATAGGGGATTTGCAGGGTATAATACAGAAGCTTGGCTATTTAAAAGATCTGGGAGTAGATGCTTTATGGCTTTCACCTGTATATGATTCACCAAATGATGACAATGGTTATGATATTCGTGATTATGAAAAAATCATGGAAGAATTCGGTACGATGGATGATTTTGACGAGCTTCTTGAAAAATCGCATAAATTGGGAATGAAGTTAATAATGGATCTTGTCATTAATCATACTTCAGATGAGCATATTTGGTTTCAAAAGGCGTTAAAAGACAAAAACTCAAAATATCATAATTACTATTTCTTCAAAAAAGGGAAAGATGGTAATCCTCCTAATAACTGGACATCTGTTTTTAAAGGATCAGCATGGAATTATTACGAGTATCTTGATGAATTCGCTTTGCATGTATTTTCAAAAAAACAGATGGATCTTAATTGGGAAAATGAACAGTTAAGACATGATCTTTACTGTATGATAAACCGTTGGCTTGAAAAAGGTGTTGATGGTTTCAGACTTGATGTAATTAATCTCATTTCCAAAACAAAAGGTCTGCCAGATGGTTCAAAAGCACTTGAAGGACTAGTAGGAGCAATAGGATATGAGCATATGTTTTATGGTCCGAAATTGCATGAATATCTAAAGGAAATGCGTAAAGAGACATTTGATAAATACAATGCCTTTACAGTCGGTGAGGGTGCAGGAATTGGCTTGGAAGCCTCAAAGTTTATAACTTGTGAAAAAAGAAAAGAACTTGACCAGATATTCAACTTTGACCAGTTGAATAATCCAGGGAAAAACAGATATGATTCATATAAATATGATTTACGAATATTAAAACAGCTAATGCTCAAATGGCAGACACAGTTCAACACATGCTGCTGGCCTACAATTGTATTTGAAAACCATGATAATCCGAGATTCTTATCAAGAATAACTAAAAATGAAGCTCATAGGAATTATGCTGCAAAACTCATTATTATGCTAATGCTTACACTAAAAGGGACTCCATACTTTTATCAGGGACAGGAAATAGGGATGATTGATTCTATTTTCAGTAAACCATCTGATTTAAGAGATGTAGAAGCTATAAATATGTATAATATGTACTTAGAACAAGGAATGAGTCAGCAAGAGGCGATGGATAAAGTAAGTTTTGGCACAAGAGACCATGCAAGAATTCCTATGCAATGGGAAGATAGCGCATACGGAGGCTTTTCAAAAAAACAACCATGGATAGATTGTTCAAGAGACTATATGGAGTATAATGTTAAAAGTCAGTTAACTGATTCTAATTCAATTTTGAATTTTATGAAAAATCTTATTGCATTAAGAAAAGAAAATGAAGCTTTGGTATACGGAAGCTTTATCAATGCTGGAAATGATGACGATACATTCTGCTATTACCGTAAAATAGAAAACCAGCTCTTTTACATTGAACTGAATCTTATAGATACAAACAAGAAACGGCGAATTGATGTAAACAACAAAAAATATAATAAGATATTATCGAATTATACAGATAATGACGAATTATTAAGGCCTTTTGAGGCAAATATATATATGATTGGAGATAATAAATGAAATTTTCACAAATTCCCTACAAACGAGTAACATTCGAGGAAATTGAAAAAAAAGCTAATGAACTTTTAAAGAAAATGAATGATGCAAAAAATGTAAAGGAGGCACTTGATGCTTTTTATGAGTACAACGAATTTTCAGATAAGATAAGTACTGCGATTTCTATGTCATACATAAAATTTACATTGAATACAGAAGATGACTTTTTTGTAACAGAAAAAGAATATTATGATGAAATAATGCCTAAAATTCAGGATATTGACTTGAAATTCAAACTTGCTTTGTATAATTCAAAATTTAAAGATGATTTGAAAAAAGAACTGAAAGATTTACTGTTTTTGAATATTGAAATTAGCATGAAAGCTTTTGATTCGAAAATTATTCCGCACATGCAGGAAGAGAATCGATTAGTTAATGAATATGATAAACTTCTTGCAAGTGCACAGATTGAATTTGATGGTAAAACTTTGAATTTGTCTCAATTGGGTAAATATAAACAGAATACTGACAGAGACATAAGAAAAGCGGCATATGAAGCGGAAGCGGGATTCTATCTTAAAAACGGTGAAAAGCTAGATAGTCTTTATGACGAATTAGTAAAGATAAGAACAACTATGGCTAAAGAACTGGGATATGAGAATTTTGTCGAGTTAGGATACTACCGAATGATGAGAAACTGTTATACAAAACAGGATGTTCAGAAATTCCGTGATTATGTAAAAAAATACATAGTTCCGATTGCAATGGATATAAAAAATGAGCAAAAAGAAAGAATTAATGTAGATAAGTTCATGCTTTATGATGATCCGCTTGAATTCTTGTCAGGTAATGCAGTTCCTAAAGGAGAACCTGAGAAGATATTTTTGCAGGGAAAGAAAATGTATTCAGAACTTAGCAGCGAAACAGAGGAATTTATGAACTTCATGCTGGAAAATGAACTGTTTGATGTCATAAGTCGGAAGGGAAAAGCTGTTGGCGGCTATTCTACTAGTCTTCCAGATTTTAAAGCCCCATTTGTTTTTGCAAACTTTAATGGTACTTCTGGGGATATTGATGTCCTTACTCATGAAGCCGGTCATGCTTTCGCATCATACTTAGCACGGGATTTCAAAATATCTGATTACAGAAGCCCAACGCTTGAGTCTTGTGAGATACACTCAATGTCAATGGAATTTTTTACATGGCCATGGATGAATCTTTTCTTTGAAGAGCAGTCTGATAAATATAAGTATGCACATTTATCCGGAGCATTAACATTTATTCCATATGGAACTATTGTTGATTACTTTCAGCATATTGTATACGAAAAACCTCAGATGACTCCAGATGAAAGAAAACAGGTATGGAAGGATCTGCAAAAAGAATTCATGCCATATCTTAATACTGATGGAATGCCATTTTTTGAAGATGGAAGATACTGGCAGAGACAACATCACATTTATTCAAGTCCTTTCTATTATATCGATTACTGCTTAGCACAGACAGTAGCACTAGAATATTGGGCAGAATCACAGATTGATTACAAAGCATCATGGAATAAATATATAACAATGACAAAAAGAGGAGGAACTGATACATTTACAGGATTAGTTAAATCTGCAGGACTGGAAAGTCCATTCGAAGAAGAAGCGCTTAAGAAAGTTGCCAAAATAGCACGAGAATGGTTAAAGGATTTTGATAAGGATAAGTTAGTGTAAGAAACATATAAACTTGCGGACTCATTGATTATCCACTATTATTTGCTTCAAAAATCAAAAAAAACTTGCATATTGCAAAAACAAGTGGTAAAATTGGCGCAAATCATTATATTGCTGTAATGATAGGAAAAGAGTAAGCGAGAATGAACAGAGAGAAGGGCTTAGCTGAGAACCTTTCACAACACGCTGAAAACCACTCCTTGAACAGAATCGTCAGATCACGATACGATCACTTGAGATAGCCAGATGGCTAATCAGGGTGGAACCGCGGAAATTATACTGCCCCTGAACTAATGATTCAGGGCATTTTTTTTATAATGAAGGAACCTACAGGAGGTGTTTAGATGATAAAGATTAAATTGCCGGATGGCACAATAAAAGAATATGATAAAGCTGTAACAGCTTATGAAGTGGCTTTAGGAATTTCTAAAGGTTTGGCAAAGGCTGTAGTAGGCGCAAAAGTTAATGGAAAAATAAGAAGCCTTACAGATCCGATAAACGAGGATTCTGATTTGCTCCTTCTGAAATTTGAAGATGAAGGTGCTGATCATATATACAGACATACATCCAGTCATATAATGGCTCACGCTGTTACTTCTCTATTTCCTGGCACATTACTGGCTATAGGTCCTGCCATAAATAACGGCTTCTATTATGATTTTGATACAGAGCATGTTTTTACAGAAGATGATTTTGCAGATATAGAAAAGAAGATGGCAGAAATTATTAAACAGAATTATCCTATTGAGAGATTCGTATTACCAAAACAAGAAGCATTGGACCTAATGAAAGATAACCCATATAAGGTAGAACTTATAAATGAATTGGATGAGTCTGAAGAAATTTCATTTTACAGACAAGGCGATTTTGTTGATTTATGTGCAGGGCCCCATCTTCCATTTACTGGTTCAGTTAAGGTAATCAAACTTTTATCAGTTGCAGGAGCATATTGGAGAGGTGATGAAAAGAACAAAATGCTTCAAAGACTTTATGCTACATCATTTCCTTCATCTCAGATGCTGGATGATTACATATTTAAAATGGAAGAAGCCAAAAAAAGAGATCATAGAAAGCTTGGCAGAGAACTTGATCTTTATGATATGTTTGAAGAAGGTCCTGGATTTCCTTTCTTTTTTCCAAAAGGAATGGAAATTCGCAATCAGCTTATAGATTACTGGAGAAGAGAACACAAAAGAGCAGGGTATGGAGAAATTTTAACGCCTATAATACTTAATGAAGAATTATGGCATCGTTCAGGACACTGGGATCATTATAAAAATAATATGTATTTTACAACAATAGACGAAGCTAATTATGCAATTAAACCTATGAACTGTCCGGGTGGAATGGTAGCATTTAAACGTCGTATGTATTCGTATAGGGATCTTCCATTAAGAACAGCTGAACTTGGACTGGTTCACAGACATGAATTATCCGGAGCATTACATGGTTTAATGAGAGTAAGATGCTTTACACAGGACGATGCTCATATATTTATGACACAAGAGCAGATGAAGAGCGAAATTATTGGCGTAATTAAACTGATGGAGAAGATATATAGCATTTTTAATTTCGAGTACAAGATTGAACTTTCAACAAAACCGGAAAATTCGATGGGTACTAAAGAACAGTGGGATATAGCTGAAAAAGCTCTTGAGGATGCTCTTGTAGCATTAGATATGAAGTTTGATCTTAACCCTGGTGACGGAGCATTTTATGGTCCAAAGATTGATTTTCATATACAGGACTCCATAGGACGTACATGGCAATGCGGAACTATACAGCTTGATTTTCAAATGCCGGAAAGATTTGATCTTACATATACAGGAGCTGATGGCAACAAACACAGGCCTATTATGATTCATAGAGCTCTTTTTGGTTCTATTGAAAGATTTATTGCAATTCTTACTGAACATTATGCAGGAGCTTTTCCATTATGGCTTTCACCTGTGCAGGTTAAGATTCTTCCTTTAACTGACAGACAAGCCGAGTATGCACAGAAAGTTCGTGATATACTTATTGAGAACGATATAAGAGTTGAATGCGATTTCAGATCTGAAAAAATCGGTTATAAGATAAGAGAAGCTCAGATGGAGAAGATACCATACATGCTGATATTGGGAGATAAGGAAATGGAAAATAACCAGGTATCAGTCAGAGTTAGAAAGATAGGAGATATTGGCACATTATTCCTTGAAGAATTCATGAATAGGGTTCTTAAGGAAATTAATGACAAGGTGTAGGTGAAATATGAAGATTATTGAAAAATGGAATGATAAGCTAGAATCACAGAATGCAGCTGATTTTTACAATGCATATCTTGAAACAGAAAAAGAGGTATATACACGTATACTTGCAGAGAAAATGGAAGCACTAAAAGGTACAGTCGCAGAGCTTTCAAAAAATTTCGGTATGGAAGACTGGGTTTTTGCCGGATTTATGGATGGGATTAATACCAGTCTTAAGGAACCTGCAGATATTGAGAATCTTGAGGAAGATACTTTACTGGATCTGACAATTGATTTCGAGAAGCTTTATTATAATATGATCAATGTAAAAGCTGAATGGCTTTACACCCTTAAAGAATGGGACAATATTTTATCTGTTGATAAAAGAGCTCAGATTAAAAAACAGCATACAATTGATCATACTGCAGTGAGGGATAAAGTTGGTCGAAATGATCCATGTCCATGTGGAAGCGGTAAGAAATACAAGAAATGTTGCGGACAGTAGACGATAAAAAACAGAATAACTGGTTCAAACTGGATAATGCTGCAAAGATTTATCCTGCTGCAAATACAAAAAGATGGTCTGGTATGTTCAGGCTCAGTGTTACCCTGAAGGAAAAAATTGACTCTTTTATTCTTCAGGAAGCATTGGCTCAGACAATAAAAAGATTCCCAAGCTTCAATATTAGAATGAGAAGCGGGCTTTTCTGGTATTATTTTGAAACAAATGCTGTAAAAAGACCTATTGTAAAACCTGATGTAAATAATCCTTGTGCACCTATAAGCTGGAAAGATAATAATGGGTTTTTAATAAGGGTTTTTTATTATGATAAAAGAATAGCAATAGATTACTTTCATTCCCTAACAGATGGTACAGGAGCTATGATATTTCTTAAAACATTGACTGCACAGTATTTACGGTTAAAGGGTTTTGATATACCATCGACTGATGGAGTACTTGATGTTGATGAACTTCCTCAAACTGATGAGTTTGAAGATTCTTTTGGCAAACATGCGAATTCAAAATTCAAAGGAAGAATAAAAGAGAATAAAGCATATCATTTTAAGGGTAATAAGCTTGAAGGTGATGATATTTCTATTATTACCGGCATTACGTCATTGGAAGCAATAAAGAAATTAGCAAAAAGCAATAATGCGACAATTACTGAATATCTATCTGCATTGCTTCTTTATTCATTTTATATTCAAAAACAAAAAGATGGTCTTTATAGAAAGCCGACCAGGTTAGCAGTTTCTATTCCAGTAAATTTGAGGAATTATTTTAAAAGCACAACAAACAGGAATTTTTCATTATTTCTCAATCCCGGTATAGATACTATCCACGGGGAATATACGTTTATAGAGATACTTAATCAGATACAGTATTTTATGAAAGCGAATTTAAATGATAAAGTTTTAAATGCTATGATGTCTCAGAATGTTCGTATTGAAAAAAATATGCTAATAAGAGTAGCACCTTTATTTATAAAGAATATATTGATGTCAATAGCGCACAAGAGTATCGGTTACAGGCCAATAACCACTCTATTATCAAATGTTGGAATGGTAAAAATTCCTCAAAAGATGAAAGAACATGTAAGCAGGTTTGAATTCTTTTTAGGGTCAGCAAAAATTTACACACCATTTCTTGCGGTTGTAAGCTACAATGATACACTGGTTTTAAACTTTACCAGCAAGATTAGGGAAACTGAGATTGAAAGATTTTTTTTCACATATTTGATAAAACAGGGAATACCCGTTAAAATTGAAAGTAACAGAGAGTAGGTGAGCAAATTGCCATATTGCGTAAAATGTGGTGTAGAATTGGATAACAGTGCAAACAAGTGTGTGCTATGTGGTACAGAAGTAGTACTATCTTGTCAAAAAGATATAACACCATATCCCAAGGAAAAAGCTGAAGTGTCCCAACTGAACTCAAAGTTTATAGCATCTATGCTTACAATAATGCTTGCAATTCCAAATGTAGCATGTTTTGTTATAAACATGATATATTTTGCTGGTGTTTACTGGATGTATTATGTATTCGGAGGCAGTCTGGTTGTATGGATGATATTCATTTTTCCTATGTTGCTAAAAAAAAAGAGACCAATCTTGCATGTATTTATGATATTTTTATCAGCAACATTGTATATCTTGCTTATTTCCATAGCGGTATCCGGTATGGATTGGTTTTTGATACTCGCATTACCAATCAGCATTGCTGTTATGTTTTTACTTTTTATCATTATTTTTATAGTGGATAGAACAAAACCAGGAAAACTTAAAACTACTTCCGTTTCCCTGACTGCAGTTATATTGCTTTGCTTAATTGTTGAAATTCTGGTTGATTATTATGTTACAGCAAACATAAGCCTTTCATGGTCATATGTGGTTGCAGGATCCATTGTGCCTGTGATAATTTTTCTTATACTGCTTTCAGGTAACAAAAAAATGCAAGATGAGCTTATAAAAAAACTTCATATTTAATTTAGCTATTGATATCTATTAACATATATGCTTATACTCTATATATACTGATATACAAATTCATATACGAATTTTTATTCAGTTTATATTTCATGCATTATTGGAGGTAGTTATGTATAACGGATTAGGAAGCGATTTAACAAACTTAACGAAATTATCAGATGCAAAATCAAGATCCATAAGTCCAGAAAATTTTAAAGGTGAAAAAGGAAAAGGCGGAATGGCTACTGAAGGTACAGGAGCAAATGCTGCTTCTGATTTAGGAGGCCAGGGTTGGAAGGTTTCTCCTTCAATAGTTATACAACCTGGAGAGCTGGTTGAAATAGCTGATATAGAAGGTTCTGGAGCAATTAAACATATATGGATTACAAGTGGAGGCTCAGGAAGGGATACAATAATAAGGTTTTACTGGGATGGTTGTGAGAATCCTTCTGTAGAATGTCCAATCGGAGATTTCTTCGCAAATGCTTTTCTTCCTATACATATTCCTGTCAATTCATTGCCAATATGTAATAATAGCGTAAGGGGATTTAATTGTTATTGGGAAATGCCTTTTAGAAAGCACTGCAGGATAACATTGGAAAACATAGGTCCTAAAAGAACATATCACTACTATCAGATAGACTATACTTTGACAGAAATACCTGACGACTGCGCATATTTCTTTGCTCAATTCAGAAGAGAAAATCCAATAAAGTATAAAACAGATTTTACCATTTTAGACAATGTTGAAGGTAAAGGCCATTATGTAGGAACTTACATGACTTGGGGTGCTAATAATAACGGATGGTGGGGAGAAGGAGAAATCAAGTTCTTTATGGATGATGATAAGAATTTTCCTACTATATGCGGAACAGGTACCGAAGACTATTTCTGTGGAGCATACAGTTTTTTGCACAATAATGAATATGCAGAGTATTCAACAGCATATTGCGGTTTTTATCCTGTGAGATATGAAAATGAAGTTCAGGGACAGCAAAGATTCTCAATGTACAGATGGCATGTTACCGATCCTGTAAGATTTGAAAAAAAACTAAAAGTTACTATGCAGGCATTGGGGTGGAGATCAGACGGCAAATATCTAGCATTGCAAGATGATGTGTCTTCGGTTGCATACTGGTATCAGACTATGCCATTTAACAAATTCCCTGAATTACCAAAATATGAATTTTTAGAGATAATATAGCAACAATGAACAGTTACTGCTACGATACGAAAATTGGCAGAATATGCATTACAGAGGATGATATTGGGATATCTTGTGTAAGCATGTCATGTAATGATTTTAGTAATTTAAAAGAAACAGACCTAATCAGAAAAACATACATACAAATAAGCGAATTTCTAAACTGTAAACGAGAAATTTTTGATATTCCGCTCTCTTTGAAAGGGACTGAATTTCAAAAATCCGTTTGGACAGAATTGCTAAAGATACCATACGGAAAGACATGTTGTTACTCTGATATTGCAAAAAAAATTAAAAACCCCAAAGCTTCAAGAGCAGTAGGGGGTGCTTGTAATAAGAACCCGATAATGATAATAGTGCCATGTCACAGGGTTATTTGCAGAAATGGTTCTATAAATGGGTACGCTCAAGGAGTAAATATAAAAAGTAAATTACTAAACATAGAAAAAACATTAATAAAAACATGAATAAAATTTTCTCTTGGTATTTAGTATATTCATGATGTTCTTTACTGGGATATTCATTAGATTCACTTAAAGTAGATGGACAATGTATCAGAAAGGTTCTTTTGCAACCACATTTACAAGTTGAGGTTGGAAATGAAGGGTATGATGAAGGTTCAAAAATTTTAACAGACTTTTTTAAAAAGGAAATTATAAAGTTTGATACTCCTTCATTAAAACCTCTTGGTCATGAGATAATTAAGCTGCTACTAAATGATGCTACCGTAGACGAATATCAAAGCCTTATAACAATGAAGCACTAGACGTTTGTATTAAGAGAATCTGGTATATTAAGATTAATAAAAACGGAATCAAATGATTCCGTTTTCTTTGGTGCGGTCATCGGGACTTGAACCCGAATGGTCTCCCATACGCCCCTCAAACGTACGCGTCTGCCAGTTTCGCCATGACCGCTCACTTAAGAAATTATATCTATCAGCATAGTGTTTGTCAACGGTAAAAGTGACTAATTTCAAAGTCGTTTTATCTTTATTTTTGTTGAATGAAAATCAATTGTTAATCAAGGTTACCATATATATACTCTACCTCTCTTGATAAAAAGTTGAAAAGTGTATAAAATATATCAATGCAAAAGGAGCTGACTAATGAGTAATAACAAAAAGTTAAGCAATAATGAACAAAAACCGATTGAAACAAAATTTTCGAAATTTATGGATATACTAAAAGTCAGGTTTTGGGATGTAGCAAAATATAACCTGATAGCATTAGGCTTGTTTTTTATTTTCATACTATTTTATGCAATATTTGTATCTCAGATATTTTTCCCAATAGATGTTTCTGATTATCAGCAGGGATATTCGAATTTTGGAGAGCTTTGGGCGGTACTTGTTTACAGGATACCTTATGTTCTAATCTTATTTACCATACCTGTTGTAGCTTTCGGACCAGTAGCATCAGCTATGGCAGTTGTTTTTAGAAGCTATGTCAGAAGGGATGACAGCTTTTCATCAGATTTTACAGATGGAATGAAGAAATTCTTTTGGAAATCGTTAGCGGTATCAACTATATCTACAGTAATAACTGTTTGTTTAGGCATAGCTTTCAGATTTTACCAGATGAATTTATCAGCTGGTTTTTGGAAAACTGCTTTACTGCTTGTTATTGCAGGATTTTCACTGTTGTTCCTTATGATGCATATGTACATATATCAGATTCTTGTTGAGTACAATCTTTCCATATGGAAGCTGTACAGGTATGCTTATGTGTTTTCAATATTGAGATTCTTTCCAAATTTATTAATAGGGATTTCTATAATAGCATTAACAATGCTTCCATTTATGCTTCATATTCTATTTGGAGCAGTTGTTATGTTTACAGTACTTTTTGGATTGACTTCATATATTATAAATTTCTTTGCATGGCCTGCACTGGAAAAACATCTTGATCCAATTATGAAAGAGCAGAAAGTGAAGAAGGTTAAATTGTATTAAAATAATATTTAGTTATATTGTAAATTTTGAAGGATAAAATTTTAGTTTGATAAAAATAAAAAAGCAGCAAAGCTGCTTTTTTTAGTCAGTAAATTATATTTACAGCATATCATCCATGCTGTACATTCCAGCTGTTTTATCTTTTATATAAAGTGCTGCTCTTAACGCTCCTTGCGCAAATACGTCTTTGGAATATGCACCATGTGATATGGTTATAGTTTCGTCAAGTCCAGCAAAAATCACATCGTGCTCCCCAACTATATTACCGCCTCTGATTGAGTGCATTCCAATTTCTTTCTTGCTTCTTTTATTTCTTGTATTGTGACGGTCATATACATAGTTCATTTCATTGTCCAAAGTGCTGTTAATTTCATCAGCTATCTTTAAAGCAGTCCCGCTAGGTGCGTCTATTTTCTGGTTGTGATGTTTTTCAACTATCTCAATATCGAAATCTTCTTTTAAAAAACTTGCAGCATTTTTACATAGCTTTATAAGAAGATTGACACCCAGACTCATATTAGCGCTTCTGAATACTGGTACGAAATCTGACAACTCATCAAGAAGTTTATTGGACTCTTTATCCAATCCTGTAGTTGCGTACACTAAAGGGCTTTTTCTTCTTTTGCAGAAATTTGCAGTTTGTATTACTCCTGATGGATGTGAAAAATCTATAACAGCATCAATGCTTATAGAAACTGGGATTTGCTTTTCGTTTGTGTAAACAGGGAAGGGCATATTGTCTTTTTTTGTTACATCAAGACCGCAGCTTATCGATATGTCGTTTCTTTCAGAACATATTCTTGCAATAGTTGTTCCCATTTTTCCATTGCATCCTACAAGCAGAATATTCATTATATAACTCCTTGATTAATCATTTCATCTTTTAGCAGTTGCGCATTCTTTTCATCCATATCTACTAAAGGCAAACGAAGCAGGCCGGAATCCAAACCCATTAGATGCATTGCTTTTTTTACAGGTATCGGGCTTGTCTCTATAAATAGCAGATTAACAAGTTTTCTGCTTTTGTAAAACAACTCTCTGCTTTGATCTACTTTGTTTTCTAAAAACAGTTTATTCATCATGGCTACATGAGAAGGCAGTATATTGGAAAGGACAGATACAACTCCCATTGCTCCTAAAGATAGTGCAGGAAGATTGATGCAGTCATCCCCGCTGTATACCGTAAAATTATCCGGAGTTGATTGAATAACATCAGCCATTTGTGATAAATTGCATTCCTTTATTGCTATTACATTACAATTCTCTGCAAGGTGTTTAATAACATCAGGATCAATATTCATACCTGCTCGGGAGGGAATGTTATACAATATTGTTGGTATGGGTACACTTTCTGATATGGTTCTGAAATGCTCTATAAGACCTTTTTTCGAGGTTTTGTTGTAATATGGAGCAGTGACCAGTATTGCATCAGCTCCGGCTGTGTATGCGTCTTTTGATAATCTGATGCTATGATGTGTATCATTACATCCTGTACCTGCAATAACTGGTATTTTTTTATTCACCTTCTTTACTGTAAAAGATATAGCTTCATATCTTTCCTGTTCTGTCATAGTTGAAGCTTCACCTGTTGTTCCGCACACTATAATTGCTTGTATACCACAATTCAGCTGAATATCGATTTGTTTATCAAAATTTTCGAAATCAATACCTTCTTTGTTAAATGGTGTTATAACGGCTGTCGCCGCACCTTTAAATAACATATTATCTCTCCCATACTTTTATAAGTTCTTCAGCAATCTGAACTGCATTGCTTGCAGCTCCTTTTCTTACATTATCTGCAACTACCCAGATGTTAAGGCCATTTTCTACAGATTCATCTCTTCTGATTCTGCCGACATATGTATCATCTGTATCTGCAGCATCAGTAGCTAATGGATATTTTGAATTCTTAACATCATCAACCACTTTTACTCCAGGTGCACTATTCAGTATATTATATATATCATCAAGCTCATACTGATTATTAAACTCAACATTAATAGATTCGCTATGACTTTTCATAACTGGAACCCTTACACATGTACAGGTAATTTTCAAACTGTCATCATGAAACATTTTTCTTGTTTCATTTACCATTTTCATTTCCTCTTTTGTATATCCGTTATCTAAGAAAACATCAATATGAGGTATACAGTTATTAGCTATCGGGTGAGGGAATTTCTTTGGTGGAAGACCTTTTAACGAGTTTTCAAGTTCATCACATCCGCTTTTTCCTGCACCTGAAACTGATTGAAATGTTGTAACAATCATTCTTTTTAGTTTAAATACATCATGTAATGGTTTAACGGCAACTAAAGCCTGAATTGTAGAGCAGTTAGGATTAGCTATAATTCCTTTATGTTTTTCTATATCTTCTTTATTTACTTCAGGAATAACTAAAGGAACAGATGGATCCATTCTCCATGCGCTGCTGTTATCAATAACCACTGCACCATGCTTACTTGCAATAGGTGCATATATCTTACTTAAATCACCACCTGCGGAAAATAAGGCAATATCTGTCTTTCTGTCAAAGGAATGTTCGTTAAGTTCTTCGACCATATAATCTTTGCCTAAAAAGGTGATTGTGTTGCCTGCTGATCTTGCAGAGGCAAAAAAGTAGATGTTTTCGATTGGAAGGTTTCTTTCTTCAAGGACTTTTATAAAGGTTCTTCCTACCATACCTGTAGCGCCTACTATTGCGAAATTGTACTTTTTCATTTTTCACCAACCTGTTTGTCATATTATATCAAAAAAAGGCTGCATGTGCGAGCCTTTACTTAATGATTCTTAAGTGACAGCTCTCCACCGTTAGTTTTTCGGTGACAGTCAATTCGCTATTTGCAAATCAACCAGATAAACGCATATAAGGCTACGTTTTCTTCGGCGATAATCCCTTTTATCATCTGTCAATCTTCCTTATGTCGTCCAAATGATTACTATTGAGTACCGCGCCTCTATCAATATTAGTGGAAGTATAACAAGCATACTATCTAATGTAAAGCATTTTTTTCAAATTTTAAGTTATGTAGGTTATTTTTATGATTTTTAGTGGTTATATATTATTTGTGTTTATTTATTATGATATAATAAAGATATAAAGCGGAGGGCAAAATGGGTTTTGAGATTATTCTGACAGTTATATTAATTGTTGTTATCGTTTTATTTGTTTTATCTTTTATTGGTGGTTTTATAATGTTTGACTTAACGCTTAAACCGAAATCAGATAAAAACATCTTTAAAAAGAAAGAAAAAGATATTACGAATGAACAAAAGCAGTTGCATGAAAAACTGTTATCATGGACCAATGATAATATGGATTCAGTATGGAACATATCTACATTTGATAATTTAAATTTAAAAGCAAGATATTTTAAAGGAACTGATGAACATAAATGGGTAATTGTTGTACATGGGTATACATCAGTAGGCTGGCATATGTCTGCATTTGCAAAAGAGTATTTATCAAAAGGATATTCGGTTTTGATGCCAGATCTTAGAGGTCATGGCATTAGTGAAGGCGAGTATGCGACTATGGGTTATTATGACAGTGTTGACATTATAGAATGGATATATGAAATTATAAAAAAAGATCCTGAGGCATGTATTGTACTGCATGGAGTATCAATGGGGGCAGCAACAGTTATGATGGTAACAGGGGAGGATATTCCAGTACATGTGAAATGTGTTATTGAAGATTGCGGATATACATCAGTATGGGAAGTTTTTAAGCATAATATGAAAAGAATGTTCAAACTCCCAGCCTTTCCAATACTATATACTGCTAATATAATTTCATCTGCAAAGATTAAAATGGATTTTAAGGAAGTAAGCCCTTTAAAAGCAGTTTCAAACTCAAAGACTCCAATACTATTTATACATGGGGATCAAGATGTCCTGGTCCCTTTTAAGATGCTTAATATTCTTTATGAAAATGCATCATGTGAAAAAGATTACTTAGTTATAAAAGAAGCTGTTCATGGTGAAGCTTCTGCAAAAGAACCGGACACCTATTATGAAAAAGTGTCCGGATTTATTGATAAATATATTAATTGAATTTTTATGCTACATAACTTAAAAGGGATTCTCAGTGTTATATAACATATTAGCAGGTCTGTTGAAACTTATATCTTCAACATTAAGCATATTCATTGCATCAAAGAGAATAGAACTTACATCATCAAAAGATACTCCTGCATGATGAGGGAATTGTTTTTCTATAAGTACATGACGATAGAATCGAGCCATTTCAGGAATAGCTATAACACCAATACTTCCAAATGATTTTGGATCTACATCTAAAACTTCGCCTTTAGCAATATAACTTCTTAATTTAGCATCAGCAGTTGATTGCAATCTGAATAATGTCATATTACCCGGTTTTAAAGCTCCCTCAAGAGTGCCTCTGCTAACATCTGGTTCAGTATCAGGTTCAATAAGACGTTTCATTATTTTCTGATAATTTAAAGTACCGCAACCTGAATTTAAATTACACGTTGAAGTATTACCGCAATGGAAACCCATAAAAATATCCTGATTTGAATATGGGTATTTTGTTTTAACATGCTTTTCATACATTATTCTTGGAACTGTATTATTGATATCAAGTAAAGTCGGAATTGATTCAGCAGCAAGATAAAGTATATATTCTGATAAAGCTCCATATATATCAGTTTCACAAGCAACAGGATAACCCATTGCTGCCATTCGAGAGTTTACATAGCAAGGAACAAATTTAAACATAGTCTGGAAAGCAGGCCAGCATTTATCCGCAAAAGCTGCATACTTAGATGCTTCAAGATTATTATCCTTCCAGTCAAGTAAAGTTAATTCGAACTGAGCTAGTCTTTCCATTACGGCAGGATGATTGTTTCTTCCGCAAAGTTCATTATTCATGTTTTCAATTACTGAAGGTATGCGTTTGTCATCTTCATGTTTTACGAAAGATTCATAAAGGTCAAGTTCAGAATTTTCCTGTATTTCAACCCCAAGATCAAATAAGGGTTTGATAGGTGCGTTGCATGCTAAAAAATTGAAAGGTCTTGGACCGAATGCGAATATTTTCAAGTTTTTTATGCCTATCAATATTCTTGCAATAGATTCAAAACGAGTAATCATTAAAGCGACTTCTTCAGGATAACCTACCGGATAAGAAGGAATGTATGATTTTATATTCCTTAAACCGAGATTATATGATGCGTTAAGCATACCGCAAAAAGCATCACCTCTGTTATCATTTAAAGAGTCAGTATCGTTTTCTTCTGATGCTGCGCAGAACATTGTTGGCGAACCGAATTTCTGTGCAAGCATTGTTTCAGGTCCTTCAGGTCCGAAGTTGCCAAGATATATAACTAGCGCATCTACCTTGTTTTTTCTAACATCATCAAGTGCTTTTATTGCATCATTTTCATTTTCGACGATAATAGGGCACTCATAGATGGTCTTATTTAGTTTTTCATATTCTTTAACTACCTGAATTCTTCTTCTTTTTGATAGTTCAGCAGGAAAACAGTCACGGCTTACCGCTACTATTCCAAGTTTTACATTTGGCGCGTTGTTCATTTCGACCTCCGTTGATTTGAATTACATAATAATTTTATACTGTCTCACAGATTTAGTAAAGAACTGAAT
>LSQX01298244.1_pt4 | contig 18991 bp, 22 predicted proteins | sample 654561 | NCBI WGS metagenome assembly LSQX01 (sample SAMN04489861, study PRJNA283612) | anaerobic digester metagenome | isolation source: 4 biogas reactors fed with cattle manure at either 37C or 55C with and... | place: Denmark: Kongens Lyngby | collected 2014
GGGATGGCCACCAATATACCGCCCCACAATTTAGGTGAAGTCATCGACGGTACCATCGCGTATATCGATAACAACGACATCACCTTGGAAGGCTTGATGAAACACATCAAGGGTCCCGATTTTCCAACCGGAGCGACCATTTTAGGTAAAAGCGGCATTCGAGATGCCTACCGCACCGGCCGAGGGCGCATTAAAATGCGTTCCAAAGTGGATGTGGAAACCTTAAAAAATGGCAGAAAACAATTGATCGTCAGGGAAATTCCCTATATGGTCAACAAATCCAGATTAATTGAAAAAATTGCCGATTTGGTCAAGGAAAAAGAGATCGATGGTATCTCCGACATTCGAGATGAATCCGATTTAAAACAGGGCATTCGCATTGTCATGGACCTGAAGCGGGATGCCAACGAAACCATCATTCTCAATCAATTGTACAAGCAAACGCAATTGGACGATACCTTCGGCGTGATCAATCTCGCCTTGGTGGGGGGAGAACCCAAGGTTCTTTCCCTAAAAGAAATGATCGGGCATTATGTCGACCATCAAAAAGAAATCATTGTCAGACGAACACAATTCGATTTAAATAAAGCGGAAGCCAGAGCTCATATCTTGGAAGGACTGCGCATTGCCTTAGACCATATCGATGAAGTTATCGCTTTAATCCGCGGTTCCAAGGACGGTAGGGAAGCCAAAGAAGGCTTGATGAACCGCTTCAAATTATCCGAAATACAAGCTCAAGCTATTTTGGACATGCGTTTGCAACGGTTAACCGGTCTAGAAAGAGACAAGATCGAAGAAGAATACAAAGAAATCCTCGCATTGATCGCCCAATTGCGCGCTATTTTAGCCGATGAACAATTGGTTCTCAATATCATCAAGGAAGAGCTCACGGAAATCAAAACCAAACACGGCGATGCCCGCCGGACCGATTTTGATATCGATCCCGAAGCCTTCTCCTTAGAAGATTTGATCGAAGAGGAAGAAGTGGTCATCACCATGACCCATGTGGGCTACGTCAAACGCATTACAGCCGATGCCTATCGTTCTCAAAGACGTGGGGGTAAGGGCATTACCGCTTTGAGCACCCGGGAAAACGATTTTGTCGAAAATCTGTACACGACCACCACCCACCATCACCTGCTGTTTTTCAGCAATAAAGGTCTGATGTATCGCCTGAGAGCCTTCGAAATACCCGAAGGGGGCAGAACCGCAAGGGGTACGGCCATCGTCAACCTGCTGCCCTTGGATCAGGACGAAAAAATAACCACCGTCATTCCCATCAAAGAATTTACGGACAACCAATTCTTGGTGATGGCGACGCGACAGGGGATGGTTAAGAAAAGCGAATTAACCCAATACGAATCCAATCGCACGACGGGTATCATCGGTATCAACCTCAGAGAGGAAGACGAACTCATCGACGTCCGCTTGGTCTATAAAGACGCTGAGACCGACGTGATGTTGGGAACTCAAAAAGGGTATGCCATCCGCTTTAATACCGAAGAGATCCGCCCTGTGGGTCGGGTCGCCATCGGCGTTAAGGGGATTGATATCCGCAAAGGCGATATTGTCGTCGGTATGGACATCGTTCAACTGGACGAGTTTGTCCTGAACGTATCGCAAAACGGCTACGGAAAATTAACCAAAGAAAACCAATATCGCGCTCAAAGACGCGGCGGCAAAGGGGTACAAACCTATAAGGTTACCGCTAAAACCGGCGATCTGGTGGGCTTCTGCGTTGTGGATCGCGAACAAGAAATCATGATGATCAACAACCAGGGTATCGTCATTAAAATCGAAACCAAGGATATATCCACCGTGGGGCGCAACACGCAAGGTGTGCGTTTGATGAAACTTCAAAAAGACGAGGCCATTGCCACCATTGCAAAGGTCTATCGAGAAGAAGACGATGAAAACGAAGAGGAGTAGTTAAGATCATATTGCCTAAGAATTTAAGGAGATTGAGATGAAAACCATACTATCACCCTCCATGCTATCGGCAGATTTTGCTTATTTAGAAAGGGATTTAAAAAAAGTAGAGGATGCCGGTGCCGAATGGCTCCACGTAGACGTCATGGACGGCAATTTCGTCCCCAATATCACGATTGGGCCGGATCAAGTTGCAGACCTTAGAAAAGTGGTGAACATCCCCTTTGATGTTCACTTAATGATCAACCACCCTCTACAATACATCGAGCGCTTTGCTGAAGCGGGGTCGGACATCATTACCGTTCATTACGAAGTGCAGGACGATACAAACGCCTGTATCCAATTGATCCGACAATGCGGTGCCAGTCCGGGGCTGGTTTTGTCGCCGGATACGGAAACCTGTGTTCTAGAACCCTATATGGACAGCATCGATATGGTGCTTTTAATGAGTGTTTACCCGGGTTTTGGCGGACAGTCCTATATTGAAAGAAGTACTCGCCGCATTCGAGAAGTTAGAAAAATGATCGGAGATAGACCCGTGCGCCTGGAAATTGATGGGGGTATCAACATGGAAACACTTCCCGTCGTTCTGGAAGCCGGCGCCGATACCATTGTATCGGGCTCCTGTCTCTTCAAAGGAAATATGCACGAAAACATTCGACGTTTTAGGGAAATTATCGCGCAATTCGAATAGAGCGCTAGGCATGTCTATGTATCAATCCATAAAAAAAACCCTATGCCGACACCCCCTGCTCTCCATTGGAGGAGGGTGTTTGCTCTCTCGATGGTTGTATTTAGAAAATCATCGCGTGGAATTGTCCCACTATGTGCTTCGGCGCCCCCACATTCCCGCGGCCTTTAACGGGGTTACCTTTCTCCACCTTTCGGATATCCATAACGGTGAGTTTCCCCGAGGAGAGGAGCGCCGGTGGCGTCGGGCCCTTTCTCAAATTCCCATCGATTATATCCTGATCACCGGCGACTTAATCGAACGGAGAAAGCCCAAATTTAAACAAGCTTTACATTATGCGGAAAAATGGCTATCGGTGGCACCTGTTTTTTTTGTCAGCGGTAACCACGAAGTCCGCTGTACAGGGGGCAAAACCTTCGTACAAGCGCTTCAAAAAACCGGCGTGCAGATTTTGGATCATCAAAAGATCTTCTTAGAAAGAAAGGGAGAGCGCATCGTATTAATGGGATTACCCGACCCTTACAGCTACGGCTATGAGAGGGCAAAGGGTGCCTACGTACAAGATGCCCTGACCATTGCAGCAGCACCGGAAGACTTTGCCGTCCTTCTGGCCCATCGCCCGGAATATTTACCACTGTACAACCGGTTACAGGCAGACTTGATCCTATCCGGCCACGCACACGGAGGGCAAATACAATTGCCCGGCATCGGAGGTCTTTATGCTCCGGGGCAAGGTTTTTTCCCTCGCTATACCCATGGGGCTTACACGTTGGGACATTCCACGATGGTGGTATCCCGGGGACTGGGCCCATCGGTTTTTCCGCAAAGGCTTTTGAATCGACCTGAAGTCGGCATCATCGAGCTGGCGAAAATGTAAAGCAATATTTTATGTGCAGGCATGCATTTTTTAGTACTTAAAACCCGAGCTTTGGCTTGACTTTATATCCAGTCTCACTTATAATTTTAAGGTAAAAGTCCAAATGCTTGACAAATTTGAAGTTTAGAATAGTCAGGGGGTGTAGAATATGAAAATGACTTACCAACCGAAAAGAAGACAACGTAGTAAAGAACATGGATTCCGTAAAAGAATGGCCACCGCTAGCGGTCGCAATATCATCAAAAACAGAAGAAGAAAAGGTAGAAAAAGACTCAGTGCCTAATTTCCCGACCGTTTTTGCAAGGAATGTAAACGGTCGTTTCTTTTTTAATTTGTAATCATGCACAGTCTTAAAAAGCAAAAGGACTTTCAAAATGTTTATCAAAACGGTTCCGTATTTGGAAATCGACAGCTCGTCATGATTTATAAAAAAAATAATTTAGAAATGAATCGCATAGCGGTAATAGCGAGCAAAAAAGTATCCAATCGGGCTGTGGATCGCAATCGATTGCGCAGACAGATCAAAGAGGCTTACCGTCACATGGAAGCCAAGTTAAAACTGGGGTACGATATCATTTTTATTGTTAAAAAAAATTGTTTAAATCAACCCTATATCGTACTAGAAAAAGCTTTGAATCACTTGATGTATAAAAAGGATTTGTTTCGATGATCAAAACAATTGTACTGTCCATGATCAGAGGGTACCAGAGGGGATTGTCCCCTTTATTGCCGAAATCCTGTCGGTTTGTACCCACGTGTTCAGAATATGCCCTTCAAGCCGTCAACAAATACGGTGTTGTTAAAGGACTAACCTTGAGCTTTTTTCGCATCATCAAATGTCATCCCTTTCACCCGGGTGGGTACGACCCGGTACCGTAATGATAACTTAAAGGAGAATCTATGAGTTTATTGTACCAAGCTTTTGGTTTTGTTTTTTATCACCTCTACCAAGTGGTGCAAAACTATGGTTTGACCATTATTATTTTTACCATCTTGTTTAAATTGGTGCTTTTACCCTTCAACATTAAGCAAACCAATTCCATGCGGGAAATGCAAGCCCTGCAACCGAAAATTAAAAGTCTGCAAAAAAAGTATAAGAATAATCCGGAGCAATTGAATCGGGAAATGACGAATTTGTATAAAGTTTACAACGTCAACCCCATGTCCGGTTGCTTGCCTTTGCTTTTACAAATGCCGATTATGTTTGCCTTATTTGAAATTTTAAGAAATCCGGATAAATGGATCTTCTTGAATGGAGACATGGCAAACGTCGTCCAGAAGTTTTTGTGGATACCAAGCCTGGGACAACCGGATCCCCTTTACATCTTACCCATCTTAACCGTATTGGCTACTTTTCTGACCCAGAAATTGACCATGGTCGCACAAGAAGGGACGATGGACGAGTCTACGGCGGGAACGCAAAAAACCATGTTGTACATGATGCCGATCATCATTGGGGTGACGGCCATTCGTTTCCCCGCAGGGGTGGCCTTGTACTGGGTGGTGCAAAACATCTTCACCATGGTGCAACAATTTATCATGCTGAGACGCCCTTACGAACAAATTGACCCCTTAGAAGCCCAAAGAAAGTTGGAAACGGCAAAAAGGGAAGAGAAAAAACAAAGACGGGATCAGCGCAAACAACAACAGGAAATGCGTGCAGAAGCCATGGGCATGCCCACTAAAAAGAAAAATCGTCCATCCCAAAGGAGCAATCCGCAGACAAAACGCAAAACCATTACCAAGGTACCGGGCAGAAAAGATAGGGATTAACTTTTGCAAAAGAGATTCACTAATGGAGAAAATCAATGATAGATAAAGTGATCGGTACCGGCCGAACCGTGGAAGACGCTGTCAACGACGGTTTGACCCAATTAGCCGTTACCAAGGAAGAAGTCGAAGTAAAAATCATCCAAGAACCCACAGCCGGTGTATTGGGCTTATTTGGAAAAAAAGAAGCCATTGTCGAAGTGACCTTGCTGGATTTATACAATCCCGAAAAAATAGCCTACGATTTTTTAACGGAAATCGTAGAAGCTATGGATGTTACCTGCGACATCGAGACGCAACTGGAAGAAGGGGTTTTAAATATTGAATTTTCCGGCCCGAGAATGGGTATTTTAATCGGACGTCGAGGCCAAACCTTGGATTCTTTGCAGTATTTGACGGGTTTGGTGGTTAACAAAGGTGGCGAGTCCTATACCAGAGTGATGCTGGACACGGAAAACTACCGTGAAAAGCGCAAAAAAACCTTGGAAAACCTAGCGGATAAAATCGCCTCCAAGGCCATTCGTTACCGTAAAAAAATGATCTTGGAACCCATGGACCCGTACGAAAGAAGGATCATCCATTCCCATTTACAAGATCATGCGCAAGTGTACACTTATAGCGAAGGGGAAGACCCTTATAGAAAAGTTGTCGTGATGTTAAAGGACGAGCGACAGTAATATCACAAAGATCGCCGTGTGGCGTCGTAAAGGGCTGTCGACAGCCCTTTTTTATTAGAAAAAGGAAAAAAAATATGCATCGACAATACCTCTCAGAGGATACCATTGCCGCTGTTGCCACCGGCATGGGCAGTTCGGGCATCGGCATTATCCGCATCAGCGGTCCCGAAGCTGTCTCTGTGGCTTCAAAAATCTTTACCCCCAAGGGTTCTCAAAACCTAGAAACCTGTGAAAGCCATAAACTGCTTTACGGGCATATTGTTGATCCTCAAACCGCCCAAAGGGTCGACGAAGTTTTGGTTTCCAAAATGAAAGCCCCCCACACTTATACCAGAGAAGACGTGGTAGAAATTAACTGCCATGGGGGGATCGTTCCCATGCAAAAGACCTTGGCTCTGGTCTTGCAAGAAGGGGTACGTTTGGCAGAACCCGGAGAATTTACCAAAAGGGCTTTCTTAAACGGCCGCTTGGATTTAACCCAAGCGGAAGCCGTGATGGACATCATCGGCGCAAAATCTGAAAAAAATTTACAACTGTCCCTATACCAATTGGAAGGGGCGCTTTCTAAAAGCATCGACGCAATGGAAGACACCCTCATTGATTTGCTATCCTTCATCGAAGCCAATATCGACTACCCCGAATACGATATCGAAGAAGTGAGCGAAACCCGTTTGGTTGAGACGGTGTCGGCGCTTGTCAAAAAGACCAAGGCCTTATTGGAAGGGGCACAAACCGGTAGAATTTATAAAGAAGGCATCGCCACCTTGATATTGGGAGAGCCCAATGTGGGAAAATCCTCCTTACTCAACGCCTTGCTCATGAGTGAGCGGGCCATCGTCACGGAAATTCCGGGCACCACCAGAGACATCATCGAGGAGACCGTTACCATTCAAGGCATTCCCTTTAAACTCATCGACACCGCAGGCATTCGTGAAACGGACAATATCGTGGAGCAGATCGGTGTGGACAAGGCGGTAGATTGGATAGAACGGGCGGATTTAATTTTATTCATGCACGATATCAACAAGCCCATCGATGCAGAAGACCAAGCGCTTTTGGACCTGGTAGCCAATCGCCAAACCCTTTACCTCGCCAACAAAGCGGACAATCTGAATACCGCAGATGAAGGCAAACTCGGATCCCCTTGGATGCCCATCTCTGTTTTAGAGGGTCACAACATCGATCGCTTAAAAGAACAGATGGCTGCGGTGGTGTTGAGTGGAAAGGTCAGCGCTGAGTCCGATTTTCTCATCACCAATGTGCGCCACATTCGCCTGTTGGAATTATTTCAAAGGGCTTTGGAGCAAGCCTTGGAGACGCTGGATTCGGGCATGCCCCTGGAGATGATTTCCATCGATTTACAGGATGCCCTCGCTTATTTGCGAGAAATTTCCGGAAAGCAAATCGATGAAGCGGTCATCCACCGTATTTTTGAAAACTTTTGTGTAGGAAAGTAGGACGAACCATGACTTATTTTGCGGGAAATTACGATGTCATCGTTGTCGGTGCCGGCCATGCCGGCAGCGAGGCGGCCTTGGCCAGCGCTCGTTTAGGACAAAAAACCCTTCTGTTAACCATCAATCTCGATGCGGTGGCCATGCTCCCATGTAACCCCTCCATAGGCGGAACGGGAAAGGGACATTTGGTGCGGGAAATCGATGCACTGGGTGGTGAGATGGGGAAAATCATCGATCAAACCATGATCCAATGCCGCATGCTGAACACCGGCAAAGGCCCGGCTGTACACTCCTTGCGCGCACAGACCGATAAGTGGGATTATCAAAATGCCATGCGCTCGGTCATTGAAAACCAAGATAACCTGACCTTAAAACAACAAGAAGCTGTGGAGTTGTTCGTAGATGGGGGTAAGGTAAAGGGCGTTGGGGTTCAAACCGGAGCCGTTTATCACGGCAAAACCGTTATTTTGTGTACCGGTACCTATTTACGGGCAAAAATATTTATCGGAGAAACTCAATTTTACGGCGGCCCCGGTGGGTTAGCGCCGTCCATGGCCTTTTCAGACAGTTTGGAGAAGTGTGGCATACCTCTGCAGCGGTTTAAAACCGGAACGCCGGCACGGGTGGACAAACGGACCTTGGATTTCTCTAAAATGAGCGTCCAAGAAGGGGATGTTCCCATCGTGCCCTTCTCCTTTGATACCGAGGCCATCGACATCGAGCAGATACCCTGTTACCTCACCTATACCAACGAGGAAGGGCACCAAATTATTCGGGAAAACATCACCCGTTCGCCTCTGCACTTGGGGGATATCAAAGGCGTGGGGGCTCGCTATTGCCCCTCTATCGAAACAAAGGTGGAGCGCTTTGCCGACAAGGACAGACACCAAGTCTTCATCGAGCCGGAAGGGCGTTACAGCAACGAACTTTACGTTCAGGGCATGTCCTCCTGCCTGCCGGAAGAAGTGCAAATTTCTGTGTACCGCACGGTACCCGGTATGGAAAAGGTGGAGATCATGCGCCCTGCCTATGCCATCGATTACGATTGCATTATTCCGGGAAATTTAACCGCCTCCCTAGAATATATGGGAATAGAGGGTTTATTTTGCGCGGGACAAATCAACGGCACTTCCGGTTACGAGGAAGCCGCCGCACAAGGGTTGATAGCGGGAATCAACGCCGTACATAAAATTCAGGGCAAACCACCGCTGATCTTGGACCGCTCCCAAGCCTATATCGGCGTACTCATCGATGATATCATCACCAAGAGTGCCGACGAACCCTACCGCATGATGACCTCCCGTTCCGAATACCGATTGTTGCTCCGTCAAGACAATGCGGATTTACGCCTGACGCCCACGGGCTATGACATCGGTTTGATTTCCGAAGAGCGGTATCAGCGTTTTTTAAAGAAACGAGAACAGATCGAAGCGGAAAAACAGCGCCTGCAACAGGTGTTGGTGCGACCGGAAACGGAAGTCAACAGCTGGCTAGCCAGCTTGGGACAACCGAATCTAAAAAATACCTTCTCCTTGGCGGAGCTGTTAAAACGCCCCCAAATTACCTATGCCAATAGCCGCTTGGTGGACCCCCAGCGACCGGAGTTGCCCCAACCGGTTTGGGAGCAAGTGGAGGTCCAAATCAAGTACGCTGGCTATATCGACAAACAAATTGGACAGGTGCGACAATTCCAAAAACTGGAAAACAAACGTTTGGCCACGGACTTGGATTATCGCGCCATTCATGGCCTTCGCATTGAAGCCATCGAAAAACTCTGCAGCATCCGCCCCGAATCCGTCGGGCAAGCTGGCAGAATCTCCGGGGTATCCCCTGCGGATATTTCCGTTTTATTGGTTTATTTAGATCAGCAGAAACGATTAAAGGAAGGAAGTGGCGATGACCACAGCTGAGAAAATCATGCAAGCCTGTGAGGCCAAACACATCGTATTGAGCCCTTTACAGGGGCAACAATTGGCAGACTACATGGTGGGGCTTCTGGATATTAACCGATCCATCAACCTGACTCGCATTGTAGAAGAGGATGAATTCATCGAAAAAAATATTGTGGATTCCTTGATGTTGACTGTGCAGACCGCACCGGAGCCCAAAACAATTTTGGATTTAGGGACCGGTGGCGGTTTTCCGGGGGTGCCCCTGGCCATTTACTATCCCCAAGCCCAGGTGACCTTGGTGGACGGTACCGCCAAGAAATTGCGAGCCGTGTCGGAGCTTTGCGATCAAATTGGCCTGTCCAATGTGTCGACCATTCACGCCCGAGGCGAAGTGCTGGCCCACGATAAAAAACACCGTCAACGCTACGATTGGGTGGCTGCGCGGGCTGTGGCCAATATGGCCATCCTGTCCGAAATCTGTTTGCCCTTCCTGCGCAAAGGTGGTGTTTTCTTTGCCATGAAAGGTGAAAATTATCGAGAAGAGTTGGCCTTTGGCGATAAAAGTATCGCGATTAACGGCGGTAGGCTAGAGGAAATCACACCCTATTTCTTACTGCAAAGGGAAGTACTTCATGTTATAATACGGGTGATTAAAGAAAAAAAAACACCGGCGCGTTATCCCCGTCCTTTTAAGAAAATAAAAGAGCAATACGGAACCCTCTCCTAGATGGTTTCTTGTTCGGAGCATCCACAGGTGGCGATGTATTTGGAGGCGAACATGACCCAACTCATCCAAAACGAAATTTTATCTCTTTCGGTTGATAAAATATTACCGAATCCCAACCAACCAAGAAAACATTTTGATCTTACTTTGTTGGATGAGTTGGCCGACTCCATTAAAACCTATGGAGTTTTGACGCCACTCCATGTCCGATTGATTGGCGATGATCTTTACGAATTGGTATCGGGAGAACGTCGCTTGCGAGCGGCGCAAATTGCAGGGCTTACCCATATTCCGGCTATGTTGGTGCAAGTGACCGACGAGGACTCCGCGATCATCGCGATCATGGAAAACATTCAAAGGGAAAACCTCACCTATATGGAAGAGGCTCAAAGCTATGTGCAATTGATGAATTATTATCACTTAACCCAAGAAAAAATTGCCAAAGTGTTGGGAAAATCCCAATCTTTTATAGCCAATAAGATTCGTTTGCTCAAATTAGATCCGGAGATCATCGCCTTACTCAATGAACACGGGCTGTCCGAACGCCATGCCCGAGCGCTTTTGCGACTGCCGGACCCTCAATTACAAAAAGAAGTGTTGGAACAGGTTGTCAACAAAGACTTAAATGTCAAATCCACCGAGGGGATCATCGAAAAAATTCGGAACAGTATTTTGGTCAATAACTACGAAGAGCCCATCACGCCGGATAAAAAAGCGCGGGTCAAATCCTTTATTTCTGCACAGATTTACATCAATACCATTAAAACCGCCTTTAAAGCGGTAAAAAGTAGTCGCAAAGACGCTACCTATCAAGAAGTCGAAAAGAAAGATTCTATCGAAATTAGAATCAGCATTCCCAAGTAAGAAGGCGATCATGGCAAAAATCATTGCAATATTTAATCAAAAAGGGGGGGTGGGTAAAACCACCACCAACATGAATTTGACCACAGCCATCTCCATGCTTGGTAAAAGGGTGCTTTCAGTGGATATCGATGCTCAGGGCAATACGACCTCGGGTTTTGGTATCGACAAAAACGCCTTGGAGAACAATATCTACGACGCTTTGATAGAAGGGCAGGATGTTAAGGGATTGATCTTGACCACCAATTATAAAAACCTTCATATCTTACCTGCCAATATGGATTTGGCCGGTTCAGAAATCGACTTGACCGCCATGGCCAATCGGGAACTGCGCCTTAAAAAAATTCTGACGCCGGTAATGGGTTATTACGATTACATCTTCATCGATTGCCCGCCCTCCTTGGGGTTGCTCACCGTCAACGCGTTGGCGGCAGCCCACTCCGTGCTCATTCCCATTCAATGCGAATTTTACGCCTTGGAGGGAGTCGCACAATTGATGAACACCATCCAAATGGTGAAGCAGGGTTTAAACCCCCGCTTGGAGATAGAAGGGGTGTTGATGACCATGTACGACGGTCGAACCAACTTATCTGTGCAGGTGGTGGACGAAGTTAAGGCTTATTTTAAAGACAAGGTATATGATACCCTTATTCCGCGAAATGTCCGATTGGCGGAGGCGCCGTCCTTCGGGCAAACCATCTTTGAATACGCGGAAAAGTCCAAGGGTGCGGAGGCCTATGCGGCCTTCGCTCAGGAATTTATGGAAAGGCAAAGCCCATGAGTGCAAGAAAAGGCTTGGGTCGCGGACTCAGCAATTTACTCCCCGATTCATTAATGACAACCATCGAAGACAGCGATGAGGAGCAACTCATCGTCAAAGTGGCGACCAATCGCTTGCGCCCCAATCCCAACCAACCGCGAAGGGATTTTGCTCTGGAAGAATTGGAAGGTCTGGCAGCCTCCATTAAAGAACAGGGCATCATCCAACCCTTAACCGTTGTTCGAGAGGATAATGCTTATACCATCGTCTCCGGCGAACGCCGTTGGCGGGCTTCGGAAATGGCGGGTATCAAGGAAGTTCCGGTCATGGTGCGCAACCTGGACTCTCAGGAAATCATGGAAATCGCCCTGATCGAAAACATCCAACGGGTGGATTTGAACGCCATCGAAGAGGCACAAGCCTATGCCGCCCTCATGGACAATTTTAATTTAACCCATGGGGAAATCGCCATACGGGTGGGGAAGGGCAGAGCCGCCATTACCAATAGCTTAAGGCTTTTGAACTTACCGCAACCCCTCATGGACCAAATCGCTCAAGGGGCGCTCACGGCCGGCCACGGTCGCGCTCTTTTGGGTTTGGAAGAGGAAAAAGAGATTTTGGAAGCGGCAAAAAAAATTATCCAAGAGCAATTGAGCGTTCGAGAAACGGAAGCCTTGGTTAAAAAAATGAAAACCTTAAAGGAAGAAGAGCCTGCCGAGTCTAAGCCTAAGGCAAAGGACCCCTATATTGAAAACTTGGAAAATTGGCTGGTTCATCATTACAACACCAAGGTCGAAATATCGGATCGCAATTACAAGGGGAAAATTACCCTGTCTTACCACTCTTTAGATGAACTCAACAATCTACTGGATTTATTGGGTTATGAGGAATAATATGAGAAGCAATTATCAAGTCAATCAATGGATGAATCCCATTGCTGCTGCACTATTGGGCAATGTTCTGTACATACTTTTAGTGTTGGGCATCAAGGAAGTCGGAAAATTCTTTCCAATCGGCGGCACAGTTAATTTAATCTACAATTTGGTGGCCATGGGCATTGCCCTTTTGTTCTGGATGTTGTATTTTGCCTATATAACGCGAAACATCATCGATAAACGCCACGGCGGTTTTTTTAAATACATCTTTTTAACGAACCTGCCTATTTTTATTTTTGTAGGTGTAACCACTTTTTTAACCTATTATTCGGATGTTCAAGGCTTTTCTGCCAATTGGAATGCCTTTAACTTTGTCGTTGCACCCAGTTTGTTTTGGTTTTTACCCTTTGGTGCCGTCACCTATGTCTGGGATACGATCTCCTTGCCGTTGTGGGTGTATCCTTACCTCGCATTGTTGCTCATCCTGCTCTTTCAGTCCTTGGGTATCGCCCTGACGGGGCAATACAGACGTAAAATTTTGCACTTTACGCAAGAACGCCTCAAACGACTGGAGGAACAAGAAGCGGCGGACTATGCACAGCTCACAGCTAAAGCCATTCAATTGCAACAGATTGCCCACCAAGATCGAAAGAAAAAGAAGAAAAAAATCGATAAAAGCCGCGTTTGGGAAAGAGACAGCACCCAAATCGTTTATACGGAAAGCTTTGATCTCGTCACAGACGAGATGATCGAAGCTTACAATCAACAACAAAAAGAGCAGCCGGAGGCAATTGTGGAAGTGGAAGAGGCAGACACGCCCTTGCCGGAGGCCACCGTTCCGGAGGAACCGTCCCATGCTTCACGACCCGACGGGGAACATTTTATACCCTCGGATCACGCAGCCTCGGTGCAGTCCCAAGAAGATGCAGAAGCACTGCCGGAGGGAATGTTCGTCCCTGCTCAAAAACGTGAGGACAACGCCGAGCAAGCGCCCGAAGCCTCGGATACCGAGGACAAGCAGGAAACTCCCGACAGTCCCATAGAAGAACAACTGGACGAATCGAAAATGAAAAGCAAAAACATTCAAGCGGAATTGGATAAAATCCGAGACTTGATCAACTGCGGAAAATTAAAATGAGCACCATCGACTTGATTTGTGCCGGTGTTTTTATCGGCTACGCTTTATTGGGTTATTGGAAAGGAGCAATAAGAACTCTCATCGATATGGTGGGTCTTATTGCTTCTTTTGTCCTGGCCATCACGGTGGCACCGGTCATTGCCCGGTGGGTCTTGGATCACCCCCAGTGGTCTTTACAGCTACACAGCGCCTTGGCGACCATCGTAGCCAAATTGCTCTTAGCCGGCAAAGGTAACCGCTTTTTGTCCAGTGTTCTCTCTCCGGAGATCTTCAATGCGCTGCAATCGGGACAAAGCATCGGAGAACCAGAACTGGCCCTAGTCCTAAAAGATTATATGTCTCCTTTAGCCGGTATCGCAGTACAGATGGTGGTATTCGGCGCTGTTTTTATCGTGTTTGGTTTTGTCATGACTTTTTTGAGACGTCTGGCGAGAAAAACCAACGACTTGCCCATTATCGGTGCTGTCAATCGCGGGTTGGGCATGGTATTAGGAGGCATCAAGGGAATGGCCCTGGTGGTTGTGGGCTTGGCCTTTCTTTATTTTGGCGCCCTCATCGGCCAGAATTTACCGATGCTGACCACCTTGGAGCAAGGCCAGCTGACGGGGCCGGTTATTTTCTGGTTGTCCCAATTCATCACATAAGGAGGTTGACTTGAACACAATACAGAAGGATTCCCCCATGGGCATTGTCGCTGAAGCGACAGGTGCAACCGGATTTTTACAACAATTGATAGGGAGAATCGACCCTTGGTTGATTTTAGAGAAAGCGATCTCCCTGTTGGTCATCGCTTTGTTGACGGTTGTCGTTTTGAAAATTGCCACACACATCATCGACAGAGTTTTCGATAAGAAAAAAACCGATGTGGACAGTTCACAAATGAGGCGTACCGTCACCTTGAACAACAGTACCAAAACCTTTATCCGATCGCTGATCCTCTTGGCAGCTGTTTTAATCGCCCTATCTCTTTTTATCGATGTGGGCGCCATTGTGGCAGTGGCCGGTGTGGGTACCTTGGCCATCGGTCTTGGCGCCAAGGGGCTGGTGGAGGATTTGATGGCGGGTTTTGTCATCATCTTGGAAAACTATTTCGACGTAGGGGACTACGTTACCATAGAATCTCAATACGGGATGATTGAAAGCATCGGTATTCGCACCACCACCATTCGAAAAACAACCGGCGAGTTGTTTATCATTCAAAACGGTCAAATCGATCGGGTTCTCAATCACTCCAAGGGTGCTATTTTGGGAACCGTGCGCATCGACGTTTCCTACGATGAAAACTTGGTCCAGGTCTTTCAAATCTTGGATCATTTGATGCCGCGGTTGTACGAAGAACGTCCGGAACTTTTTATGGAACTACCGGAAGTCTTCGGCGTGAGCGACACCAAACCCTCCAGCTTGGAAATCAGTATTTATGCACAATGTACTGCTGCTTTGAAAATACGCTGTGAAGCCTACATTCGAAAGAGAATTTTGGAAACCTTTGTAGAAGAGAACATCGCCTTCCCCTACGAGGTGATCACCCTACAGGAACCGGATAAAGAAGGAAATAAAGGAAACGCCCATGGACAATAGAAAAACATACCAAAAAGGAGATATGGTCACCTTGAAAAAGGGCCATCCCTGTGGTGCCAACCGCTGGGAAATTATCCGTACCGGTGTCGATTTTAAGCTGAAATGCGATGGCTGTGGCCATGTGATCATGATGCCGAGAATCAAATTCTTAAAACAAGTCAAATAAGTCGGATTCTGCGCTTAGGGGACGACCCTTAAAAAAATGCAATGATGGTGAAAAAGAATATTTTGTTGTGATTTTGACTTGTATTTTAATCCGGTAATCGATATAATGAACAATGCTGTATCCTTGCGCATCTGTATAGAGATACGCCAACAGTCCATAAGGAGGTAAAAAAATGAGAGCATATGAAACCCTAGTGGTCTTTCGTCCTGATCTAGAGCAGGAAGCTGTCGCTGAACTCGTATCCACTCTGAAGATGATGATTGAAAAAGTCGGAGAAGTAGAGATGGAAGACGATTGGGGCAGCCGTAAATTAGCTTATATGATCGACGACAAATACACAGAAGGTCATTACTACTTGATACATTTCAAGACCGATGACACTGCTTTGTTGGAAGATTTAGATCACATTTACAAAGTGAATGACGCTTTTATTCGCTCAATTGTCATTAAACGAGATTAAACGAGAAAAGTAGAGGAATACCGTGAATAAAGTAATGTTAGTCGGAAGGTTGACCAGAGATCCCGAATTAAAAACAACCGGAACCGGAAAAAGTGTGGCGACCTTTAGCTTAGCAGTGGATCGTCGCTTCAAATCGGAAGGGCAACCAACTGCAGATTTTTTCAATATCGTGGCCTGGGGTAAACAGGCGGAAATTATTTGTCAATACCTTTCCAAAGGACGTCAATTGGCAATTAGCGGACGTCTCCAAACCCGATCTTATACAGCACAGGACAACACCAAACGTTATGTAACCGAGGTGGTATTGGAAGAATTTACCTTTATCGGTTCCGCAAGAGATTCCAGCTATCGGGATAACGACGTATCATCACAGCGTGAACCCGCGTCATCCGGTCTTCCAATGGACGATTTCGATGACGAGTTTAAAATTCTGGGCGATGACGACGATGTTCCCTTCTAAAAGGACAGCGCTGAGCCAAGCCTAGAAGACCTATCACTAGAGGAGGAAAATATGGGAATGAGACCACCCTTCAGAAGAAGGAGAAGAGTTTGCGAATTTTGCGAAAGAAAAGACGAAGCGGTCGATTATAAAGATGTCGCAACCCTTCGTAAATACATTTCGGAACGGGGAAAAATTTTGCCGAGACGTGCCACCGGTACATGTGCCAAACATCAGCGCAAAGTGACGGAAGCCATTAAACGTGCACGCAACGTCGCACTTTTACCCTATCAATCCAATTAATAAAAAGAGGTCGGGTTAAAAGCCCGCCTATTACAAAATCACCCTTTCAAAACCATTCATCTTGGTTTCGAAAGGGTGATTTTTAATTGCAAGCGGTTTTCGGTGTGTCAACCGGCAGGTCTGACCTATTTGTTTTGTTTTGATTGAAAAGGGATACCAAATTGACGGCACACCATTTGGGCAGCCCTGCGTCCCGATACCAAGGCCGAGGGCAGCCCCCCTGGTAAAAGGGTGCGGTGGCCGGCAAAGTAAAGGCTTTGCACATTCTTTAAGGTGCAGGGGCATGAGGGAATGCTTTGCCCAACGTCCAAGGTCGACATCCAAGCGCCCCGGGTGGCCCCGGTGTAGCTTTCGTAAGTCAATGGGGTGGCGATATCCACAACTTCGATGTGGCCTTCAATTTGAGGAGCGTGTCGACACAACGCCCCCAGCACTTCATCGGCAAGCCTTTGCTTTTCTGCTTGATAACGCCCTTGTGCCTTTGCTGTCTTCCAATAATCGTAGCTGTCTCCCATCAAGGTGGTGGTTACAGCGGTGCAACCCTCCGGAGCATAGGTCGGGTTCTGAGTATAGCAGTGAAAGCCTAAACTTCGGTAAACGTGGGGACCGATGGCAATGGGCTCATCGAGGACAAATCCGGGAATTTCCTTGATTAGAGTTTGGAGGCCGATACCGATAAAACAACAATTGGTGGGCTTGGCCCTTTCCTTCAGTTTTAAAAACCATGGATCGGTGATGGGAAAATCCAATAATTTCTCTGCTGCCAAGGTTTCAGCGGTGACGATGAGGGCAGGGGCATTGAGGATTTTGTCCCGGATTCGAACCCCCACGGCCTTGCCGTTTTCCCGGACAATACCGTGGACCTTTGTTTGGTAGCGTATCTCTCCACCCATGGCGGTAAAGGTATCCGCCATGCGTTTGGCAAAAGCCAAAGAGCCGCCTTGGGGGTAGCCCCCATCCCCTGAGGCCATGGTGGCCAGCATTGCCCGCCTGACAATACTATCGCTGATTCGCCCCATCCCCTGAGGCCATGGTGGCCAGGCTAAAGAGCAAAGAGGCTGCGCTGTAGTCTTCCGGTACCAGGGTACCCAGCACCAGTTGAATACCGGGATGCTTAAAGTGCGACAAGTAATCCGTCACCGTCAATCGGTTGGCTCTAGCCATAAGGGGCAAGGAGGGCATCATTTTTAAAATCGTACCCAGAGAAGATCTGCGAGGTCCGACTACAGAAACACCTCTCATGTCGCTTATGGGCATTGCCACCCGGGTATAACGCCTGATATCTCTGATCAAACCCTTGGTTGTTGCCGCATCTTCGGGGGATATGTCGTCAAAATGTTTTTGAAGCTTTTGAAGGTCTCGATAGAGAAAAATCCTTTGTCCTTCATGTTGGACCGATCTGTAGGGGTCGTCGTAATACAGCTTGACGGTATCATCCAAAGCACCGACTTCCCGCCACAATGTGTGCAAGGGGTTTTGAGGGGATGAGCCCGTCAGCCAATGCAATGCCCCTTCAAACAAATAACCTTTTCGTCGCCAGCTGGTACACATACCCCCGGGAAGGGTGTGTTGTTCTAAAATAGTGACGTTTAAGCCACTGCGTTGTGCATAGATACCCGCCGCCAAGCCGGCGATGCCTGCACCGATGATCAGTAGATGCTTGCTCAAAAAGAACCTCCATAGTCAATTTTGGATGTATCAGAGATGGTATCCAGAAGTATAACCCAAAAATGTGATGTTCAAGTAAAACTTAGATGATGAAAAGATGAAATAGCTTGAGTCATAGACCGGCGAACAGCACCATTTTTAAGATCCCTTTAAGTCGTGATCCCATGGATGCCGCAAAAAATATCTTTGATCCCGGAGCAATTTTTAAAGAGTAGCAGGTGCTTTTCTCATAAACCTTGAATAATCGCGGTTCCCACCGCTTACCGATTTAAAGATGAAAGAAAGGGTAGTGCATTTTAATATTATTTACCCTGTTGTCTCAATAAAAAACACATCCTTCAACCATTTTTGTCGGAACGCTTGTTTGTGATAACATCTTGTCACATGTGGAAAAATTTTGTCTGCTTTATTCGTAAAAAATAATCGATAATTTTTAAATGCACGGATAAAGAGTGTTTTTAAAGGAATATGCTTCGTAAAACAAGCCAGAATACAAGTTATTATTTTTTTGACACAATCTGAGAGAGGTGCTAAGATCAAAGTGACATCACCGATTCAAGATTGGCGATGAAAAAAGATATTTTGCGCTATTTTGCGTTGAATATCAAAATTGAGGAGGGTTTCCATGGCAAAAATAATGATCAGTCCGGGAAAATATGTACAGGGTAAAGGGGAATTACAACAATTGGGTACTTATGTGGCACGATAAAGTCCATATAATTGTGT
>LSQX01071716.1_pt1 | contig 18986 bp, 16 predicted proteins | sample 654561 | NCBI WGS metagenome assembly LSQX01 (sample SAMN04489861, study PRJNA283612) | anaerobic digester metagenome | isolation source: 4 biogas reactors fed with cattle manure at either 37C or 55C with and... | place: Denmark: Kongens Lyngby | collected 2014
ATGTTTTATCATTTGAAGAAATAGTTAAAGCTGTTAATCATGATATTGATATAAAGAAGGATGAAGTGCCTTATGACAGTGCTAATTTTTATATAAATATAAAACCCGCTATAGATCCTCACAGTGATATTACATTAGTTAATAAGGCTTATGTACTAGATAAAAGCTTTGTACCAAATGATTTAGTAAACTTCGAATCAAAATCTATTAGTAAAAGAGTAGTTGAACCTCTTAAAGAAATGTTTGAGTATGCTAAAGAGGCGGGATATCATCTTTGCACAATAAGCTCATACAGAAGTTATAATACCCAGACATCATTATTTAATGGATATATAAAAAGAGATGGAAGAGCACATGCGGAGAGATATTCAGCAAAGCCAGGGCATTCTGAACATCAACTAGGTTTAGCAACAGATCTTTGCACGACTAATGGGAAGAGAATAACGGTTGATTCTCCAGTTTATCCTTGGCTAGAAAATAATGCTCATAAATTTGGTTTTATAATTAGGTTTCCTAAAGGTAAAACAGGAATAACTGGTTATAATTTTGAACCATGGCATGTAAGATATATTGGTAAAGAACATGCAACAAAGGTTAAAGAATTAGATATTACATATGATGAATATTATGAAATATTTTTAAAGGAGAGATAATGTGAAGTATTATTGCATTGGCATAAAAGGGGCAGGAATGAGTACATTAGCGTGTATCTTACATGATTTAGGCAATGAAGTATCTGGGTATGATGACTCTAAAGAGAAAAAATTTACAGAAGAAGGATTAAACAAAAGAAATATTAAAATTTTCCATGAAGCGAATGAATTAGATAAAAACACAATTGTTACGTTTTCCAAAGCATTTAGTGAAGACCACCCAGAAATAAAAAGAGTAAAAAAACTAGGTTTAAAAATCATGGACTACAATAAAATAATTGGTAAACTTACCAAGAAATTTAATACAATTGGTATAAGTGGAACTCATGGAAAAACAACAACTAGTTTTATGTTAACTGAAATATTTGAAAATACTATCGGTTGTAATTACTTTGTTGGTGATGGTACTGGTTTTGCTAATCCAGATAATGAAAATTTTATACTTGAAGCAGATGAATTTAATAAACATTTTTTAGCTTACTACCCAACAACTGCTGTAATAACCAATATTGAACTTGATCATGTTGAGAGTTATACCGGTTTAAAAGATATTATTAGGTCATTTAAAACATATGGTAATCGCGCTAAAACAATTATTGCTTGTGGTGATGATAAAAACATAAGAAGTATTAAATTCAAAACAAAGCCAGAATACTATGGCTTTAAAAGTAATAATCATTTAGTAGCCAGAAATATTATCTTAGGTGAAAATGGTAGTTCATTTGATGTATATTATAAAAACGAATATTTTGATCACTATGATTTAAAAATATATGGTGAACATATGATTCAAAATGCCCTAGCAACAATTTTAGTTTCAATGAAATATGGGATTAAGAAAAAAGATATAAAAAAATCATTAGAAAACTATAAAGGTGCTAAAAGAAGATTTAAAGAAGAAAGAATAAATAATAAAATTGTAATAGATGACTATGCTCATCATCCAACTGAGATCAGTGCCACAATAAAAGCAGCTAAACAAAAATATCCTAATAAAGAGGTAATCGCAATCTTCTTACCAAATACATATTCAAGAACAGAGGCTTTACTAGATGACTTTGTTAGTTCGCTAAGTACTGCAGATAAAGCTTATATAATGGACATCTATTCTGATCGAGAAAGACAAAGTGATTACCCTAATGTAAGTTCAGATATAATGATTGAGAGAATTCCCAATGCAGAAAAAATTGAAATAAAATCGGTAAAAAAATTATTAGATCATGATTCAGCGGTATATTGTTTTATGAGTTGTACAAGCATATACATAATAATGAATAAATTTAAAGAAATATTAAAAGAAAAATAAAAAAACCATCACGGTTTTTTATTTTTTTAGTAATTCTAATCAAATATAAAGTCTAATGAATAAACTCCTATTTCATCTATATGAAAAATATGTGAACAAGGCACTCCATTAAATATATAATCTTTTCCAAAATTTTCTTCACCAACACGATTATTATTATACATCCTATACCCTTCTTTTGGTTTAATGAATAATGTCATTGTATATGTTTTATCTGAATCAAACTTTGTGTCTTTATCTGTTGAAGTACCAAGATGTTCTATCTCATCATTATTTTTATAATTCCAATAAACAAAAGATGTATTAGAAATTTCTTCTGTGATTGTATTATAAAATGTAAACGGTAAATCACTAGCAATTTTTGAATTTCTAAAAATAGAATCTCCAGATTTTGGTTTTTTAAAGTCAACAAGATTAAAATTTATCTTTTCAATCAATTTATCTTTTAACTCATATGTTACGGTTTTATTACTATTTTCTATCTTGCCGATATTATCAACTGTTTTTTTATTACAACCAAGTCCAAAAATTAATGAGATTAAACCTAATGCCAATATATATTTTTTCATTTTATAATTCCTCCTTATTATAAGTATATAATTTTTCTTGTTTATTATCAAATAAATTGTATTTGTATATAATAAACTTTTACAGTATACTTATGAACAAGGAAGTGTTATCAATGAGAAATTTTACAGAACAAGAATTAATTAGAAGAGAAAAAAGAGATAATTTAATTGAAATGGGTATTGATCCGTTTGGCGGTAGATTTGAATTAAACTCTGATTCTAAAGATATTAAGGAAAGATTCCAAGAAAAAACTGCTGAAGAACTAACTGAGTTAAATGAAAATGTAATAATTGCTGGAAGAATAATGACTAAAAGAGGTAAAGGTAAAGCTGGTTTCTTTCATATCCAAGATAAATTTGGTCAAATTCAAATATATATAAGAGCAGATAATGTATCTGAGCAAGAATATGAATTATTCGATAAATCTGACATTGGAGATATTGTTGGTATTGAAGGAACAATAATGAGAACTAATATGGGTGAATTAAGTATTAAAGCTTCTAAGTTTACTCATTTAACTAAGGCTTTAAGACCATTACCAGAAAAGTATCATGGTTTAACTGATGTTGAAGAAAGATTTCGTCGTCGTTATGTCGACTTAGTTATGAATGAAAATGCTAGAAATATAGCATTCATAAGACCAAAAATTATTCGTTCAATTCAAAATTTCTTAGATTCTAAAGGTTATATTGAAGTCGAAACTCCTATTTTAGGAACTATTTTAGGAGGTGCTAATGCAAGACCATTTATTACTCATCACAATGCTTTAGATATTCCAATGTATTTAAGAATTGCAACTGAATTAAATTTAAAAAGATTAATTGTTGGTGGTCTAGATGCAGTATATGAAATCGGTCGTCTATTTAGAAATGAAGGTATGGATAAGAGTCATAATCCAGAGTTTACAACAATTGAACTATATAAAGCCTATACAGATTTAGAAGGCATGATTGAAATAACAGAAGAATTAATAAGTAATACGGCAATGGAAGTTGTTGGAACTTATGATTTTGAATATGGTGGAGAAAAAATTTCTTTAAAAACTCCATTTAAAAGGGTTAGAATGACTGAAGCAATTAAAGAAGAAACCGGAATTGATTTTGCTCAAGATATGAGTTTAGAAGAGGCACAAAGATTAGCTAAAGAACATAATATTGAACTAGAAAACCATTTTGATTATGGTCATATTATTAATGAATTCTTTGAAAAATATGCTGAAGAAAAACTAATAGATCCTACATTTGTTATTGGTCATCCAATTGAAATAAGCCCATTAGCTAAAAAAGATAAAAATGATCCAAGATTTACAGAAAGATTTGAATTATTTATTTGTGGTAAAGAATTTGCTAATGCTTTTTCTGAATTAAATGATCCAGATGATCAGTATGAAAGGTTTTTAAATCAAACTAAAGAAAAAGAACTTGGCAATGAAGAAGCAAATGAAATGGATTTAGATTATGTCGAAGCATTAGAATATGGAATGCCACCGACTGGGGGAATGGGTCTTGGAATAGACCGTCTAATTATGCTTTTAACAGGGAGTGAATCAATTAGGGAAGTAATCTTATTTCCGACTATGAAAAATAAGTAAAATGTTAAATTACAAATTCAATTTACATATTATTTTATTGGTGTTATAATTTTACACAAGGAGGATTTTATTATGAAAAAGTTTTTTGAAAAAAATAATTTAATTAAATGGACAGGATTAGTATTAATATTAACAGTATTATTTTCTTGGATATTTAAAATATCTGTAGAAGGAACTGCTGAATTTTATAGAATTGGGGTTTTAGACTTCTTTACAATCGGTGTAATTGGAGTTAATTCTTATGCGGCGATATTTACGATGATAATTGTTATTGCGGGATTTTATGAGTTAATGAAAAAAACAAACTTTTATAAAAGAATGATCGAAACTGTTTCAAGTACATTTAAGAAACAAGGCGATATGTTTATTTTAATAACTATGTTGTTTTTTGCAATATTATCAGCATTATTCATAGATACATTTGCATTATTGTTCTTTGTACCATTCTTTATTTCAGTAATTTTAGAATTAAAGTATGATCGCTTCACAGCGTTTTTAGCAACATTTGGTTCTATTCTTGTTGGAACAATAGGTAGTTTATACAATGGTAATTATGTTGGACAATTAGTTTCAGTTTTAGAAAACACATATAAAGATAATGCGATTTACCGTTTTGGTTTATTTGCAGTAGCATTTATCATGTTAGTGGTATTTACATTAATGCAAGCTAAGAAAAGTTCTAAAAAAGAACTTACTTCAGAAATTGCAGATGAATTATTCGTAGTTAAAAAACCTAAAAAAGAGAAAAAAGCAATTGGTTCTGTAATCATTTTTGTTTTATTATCAATCGTGGTAATAATTGCTGCGATTCAATGGGGAAGTGCATTTAATGCAACGTGGGCAGCAAGTCTACATAATTGGTTTAACGAATTAACTATCGCAGGTGAACCACTATTAAAACATTTAGTAGGTTATAATGCAGAATTTGGAACATGGGATTTATTCAATTTCCAAGCACTAATATTATTTGCATCAGCTCTAATTGCAATTGGTTCAAGAATATCACTTTCTGATTTCATCGATTCATTTGTTGAAGGAATGAAGAAAGTTGCTAAACCATTAATGGTTATATTTGTAGTATTCTTTATTAGAACAGTGGTATATTACTATCCAGCTATTCAAACAGTATTTGATGGAATGATGAAAGAATTTAATTACTTCGTTGCAGCATTCATTGGTTTCTTTGCTTCAATATTTGGTGTAGATGTTCAAAATACATGGGCTATATCAGGAGCAAGAATGGTTAGTGCATTTGAACCAGCAATCAATAAAAACACACTTTCTGTTATTTTCCAATCAGTGTATGGTCTAGCGCAATTTGTCGCACCATCAAGTGTATTCTTAATGCTTGGGTTATCATTCTTAGATATACCATATACGACTTGGTTAAAAAAATCATGGAAACTTATTGTTGGCTTATTAATTTTAGTTATAGTAGTAATCGGATTAGTAACTCAATTATAATTAACGAAATAGAAGCAATGCTTCTTTTTTGTTGCTATAAAACTTAAAATAACCTATAATTTAAGTGGTGAAACAAATGAAATTAAATAATAAAGGTTGGGGCTATGGCCAAATGTTTTTGCTAATGGGTATTTTAATTGTTGCTCTTATTGTTGTGTGGGCACTTAGTTATCAATTACACTATCAATTAGCTAAAATTAATATAGGAAGCGGAAGAACATATTATTTAAATCTTGAAAATGAATTAAAAAAAGCAGGTAAAGAATATTTAGTAAAACATGGCTATGACTGTCATTATATGGAATGTAAAATATATTATTTTGAAGTTAAAAAAGCCGGTTTAATGGCTGAAATGTTAGATGAAAAAAGCAAATTTGAATGTGAGGGTTATATTAAATCAATTGAAGATCAAATAGAACCCTATATAAAATGTGATAATTATACTACTGAGGGATATCGACAATGAGAAAATTAACAAATCTTGCCTGGTTCTGGGGAATAATAATGTTTCTTTTAATTGGTTTTTTAGTAATATATGCTGTATATTTTATGAGAAATGAAAAATATATTAAACTAGAAAGAAAACTGGTTGAATTAGTTAAAACTAATGAAGAGTTAAAATTAAAAATAGCAGATAGAAATTCAATAATTATTACTAATTCAGATTTAATAAAATATATTGATTTAAGTGTTAATAACAAGAATTGTTATGGTGAAGTCACAATCAATAAAACAATAATTGGTTATCAGTATAAACCATATTTGAAATGTGATAAATATGAAACATTTAAATTATTTAAGAAAAACAATAAAGAAAATGTTGACAATGTAAGTCAATAAATGATATATTAACAATGCATTAATTTTTTGGTTCTACTTAGGTGGAACCTATTATTAAGGAATATTTGATACACCGGGAACTGTGTATATGAAAGGAGAATAAAATGCCTACAATTAATCAATTACTTAAAAAGGGTCGTAAAAGAAAAACTAGAAAAAAACAAAGTCCAGTTTTAAACGTCGGCTTTAATAGTATGACAAGAAGAACAACTAAGACGGATCACCCACAAATGAGAGGTGTTTGTACAAGAGTTGGAACTCGTACACCAAAAAAACCTAACTCAGCTTTAAGAAAATATGCTCGTGTTAGATTATCAAATGGTCGTGAAGTAGATACATACATTCCAGGCGAAGGTCATAATTTACAAGAACATAGTGTTGTTTTAATTCGTGGTGGAAGAGCTCAAGATTTAATCGGGGTTCGTTATCATATTGTTCGTGGAGCACTTGATACTGCTGGAGTTGAAAATAGAAAACAAAGTCGTAGTAAATATGGAACAAAAAAAGATAAAGCAAAAAAATAGTTAAAGGAGGAAATTATGCGTAAAAGACGTGCGATAAAAAGAGACGTATTACCAGATCCGGTTTATAATTCTAAATTAATAACAAAACTAGTTAATCAAATTATGAATGATGGTAAACGTGGAACTGCTGAAAGAATATTCAACGAAGCCTTCGCGATTATTGAAAAAGAATCTGGCGAAAAAGCAATCGATGTATTCAATCAAGCACTAGAAAATATTAAACCAATTCTTGAAGTTAAATCTAGAAGAGTTGGTGGATCAAATTACCAAGTTCCTGTTGAAGTGGCAGCTGAGAGATCACAAACATTAGCCCTAAGATGGTTAGTAAATTATGCTAAAACAAGAAGTGGTAAAGGAATGGCTATTAATTTAGCAAATGAAATAATGGATGCAGCAAAAGGTGTTGGCGGAGCTGTTAAAAAACGTGAAGATGTTCACAGAATGGCTGAAGCTAATAAAGCATTTGCTCATTATAGATGGTAGGAGGATAGTATGGCTAGAGACATAGAATTAAATAAAGTAAGAAATATAGGAATAATGGCTCATATAGATGCTGGTAAAACAACATTTACTGAAAGAGTTTTATTTCATACTGGTCGTACTCATAAAATTGGTGAAACTCATGATGGAGAATCACAAATGGACTGGATGGACCAGGAAAAAGAACGTGGTATTACTATTACTTCTGCTGCAACAACAGCTAATTGGAAAGGATACCGTTTCAATATAATTGATACTCCAGGACACGTAGACTTTACAATTGAAGTTGAAAGAAGTTTAAGAGTATTAGACGGTGCGATAACTGTTATTGATGCTCAAAATGGTGTAGAACCACAAACTGAAACTGTTTGGCGTCAAGCTACAGAGTTTAAAGTTCCAAGAATGTTATTTGCTAATAAAATGGATAAAACTGGAGCAGATTATGCTTTTAGTTTAGATTCAATTAGTAAAAGATTAGGTGTTAATGCAAAACCAATCGCTTGGCCAATAGGAGCTGAAGAAAGTTTCAATGGATTAATCGATTTAATTAACATGAAAGCCTATAAATATGATGGTAAGGAAATTGAAGAACCAGAAGAAATTGAAATCCCAGCTGATTTAAAAGATTTAGCAGAAAAGCAAAGAATCGAACTTATTGAAGCTGTCGCGGATTTTGATGATGAATTAATGGAAAAATACTTGGAAGGTCAAGAAGTGCCAGTCGAATTAATTAAGAAGGCTATTAGAAAAGGTACTCTTGCTGTTGAGTTTTTCCCAGTTATGCCAGGAAGTGGTAAAGCTAATATGGGTATCAAGTTTGCTCTTGATGCAGCAATTGACTTTTTACCAAGTCCATTAGATGTTGATGCGATTGCTTGTTATGATGAAAACAATGAAGACGTGTTTAGAAATCCAAGTGATGAAGAACCGTTTACTGCATTAGCGTTTAAAGTTATGACTGACCCATTTGTTGGTAAATTAACTTTCTTTAGAGTTTACTCAGGTAAATTAGAAGCAGGAAGTTATATTTATAACTCAACAAAGGGAGTTAAAGAAAGAGTAGGAAGAATCCTACAAATGCATGCTAATCAAAGAAAAGAAGTAGATGCTGTTTATACAGGAGAAATTGCTGCTGCGGTTGGTCTAAAGAATACTTCTACTGCTGATACATTATGTGGTGAGAAAAACCCAGTAATCATGAAAGGTATGGCTTTCCCAGAACCAGTAATTGATTTAGCAATTGAACCAAAAAGTAAAAATGATCAAGATAAGATGTCAACTGCATTACAAAAATTAGCAGAAGAAGACCCAACATTCAGACAAAAGTCTGATCCAGAAACTGGTCAAACAGTTATAAGTGGAATGGGTGAATTACACTTAGAAGTTCTTGTTGAAAGAATGAGAAGAGAATTCAATGTTGATTGTAATGTAGGAAAACCACAAGTTGCTTACCGTGAAACATTAACTCAAATGGGTGAATGTGAAGGTAAATATATTAAACAATCTGGTGGTCGTGGACAATATGGTCATGTTTGGATCAAATTCGAACCAAATAAAGATAAGGGCTATGAATTCGTTGATGCAGTTGTTGGAGGAGTTGTTCCAAGAGAATATATCCCAGTAACTGATAAAGGACTTCAAGAAGCAATGGCTGGAGGAATTCTTGCAGGATACCCAATGGTTGATGTCAAAGCTACTCTTTATGATGGATCATATCATGATGTTGACTCATCAGAAATGGCGTTTAAAGTTGCTGCTTCACTTGCCTTAAAAGAAGCAAAAAATAAATGTAAACCAGTTTTACTTGAACCGATTATGAAAGTTGATGTTGTAACTCCAGAAGAATATTTTGGAAACGTTATGGGAGACTTAACTAGTCGTCGAGGAAAACCAATGGGACAAGAATCTCGTGGTAATGCATTACAAATAACTGTAATGATGCCATTATCAGAAATGTTTGGACTTGCTACTTCACTACGTAGTAACTCACAAGGTAGAGGAACATTTACCCCAACCTTCGACCATTACGAAGAAGTACCAAAAAACATTGCTGAAGAAATAATTAAAAGAAACAATGCCAATTAATAAATAATACTTGCTAAAATGTCAAGTATTAGGTAAAATTAGAAATGTTAAAGGAGGAATTTATTATGGCAAAACAAAAGTTCGATCGTAGTAAGCCGCATATTAATATTGGAACAATTGGTCACGTCGACCATGGTAAAACAACATTAACTGCTGCTATTACAAAACAATTCGGAGAATTTCAATCATATGATCAAATTGACAAAGCTCCAGAAGAAAGAGAAAGAGGAATAACAATTAGTACTTCTCACGTTGAGTATGAGACTGAATCACGTCATTATGCTCACGTAGACTGTCCAGGACACGCCGACTATGTTAAAAACATGATTACAGGTGCTGCTCAAATGGATGGAGCAATTCTAGTTGTATCAGCTGCTGATGGACCAATGCCTCAAACTGCTGAACATATCCTATTATCAAGACAAGTAGGAGTTCCTAAAATTGTAGTATTCATGAATAAATGTGATCAAGTAGATGACCCAGAATTACTAGATTTAGTAGAAATGGAAATTCGTGAATTACTAGAAAAATATGAATTCGATGCTGAATGTCCAATCATTCGTGGTTCTGCATTAAAAGCTCTTGAAGGTGATGAAAAATACGTAGAAGCTATTAAAGAATTAATGGCGGCTGTTGATGAGTATATTCCAACACCAACTAGAGATGTAGATAAACCATTCTTAATGAGTATTGAAGACGTATTTACAATTTCAGGACGTGGTACAGTTGTAACTGGCCGTGTTGAAAGAGGTCATTTAAATCTAAATGATGAAGTTGAAATTGTCGGATTAAAAGATACTAAGAAAACAGTTGTTACAGGAATCGAAATGTTTAGAAAACAACTTGAGTATGCAGAAGCAGGAGATAATGCCGGAGTATTACTTCGTGGAATTACTCGTGAAGAAGTTGAAAGAGGACAAGTTTTAGCTAAACCAGGTAGTGTAACACCTCATAACAAATTCAAAGCTAGTGTATATGTTCTATCTAAAGAAGAAGGTGGAAGACATACTCCATTCTTCAGTAACTATCGTCCTCAGTTCTATTTTAGAACTACAGACGTTACAGGAGTTGTAGAACTACCAGCTGGTGTTGAAATGGTTATGCCAGGCGATAATGTTGACATGACTGTTGAACTTATTGCGCCAGTAGCACTTGAAAATGGAACTAAATTCTCAATCAGAGAAGGTGGAAGAACTGTCGGTGCTGGTGTAGTATCAGAAATCGTTAAGTAATTTAACTAAATAAAGTTGTCAATTTGACAACTTTTTTTGTGGAATAATTACCCATGAAAAAACAATAAGGATTATCTTATTGTTTAAAACTTTTCTATTTCTTGATTTTCTTTTTGTTCTGAGATATGGATTCCTTCAGAGTTAATATCTCCCTTTTTAACCCATGGTTTATTAAATTCTTTTGCTAAAGTAGCACTATTATTCAAATCATTATAAACTCTTTTTCTAATAACAAGGTCAAACTCACCAATATATTCATAAACTATATCATTAAACCCTAATTTAAACTTATTTAAGCCATAATAAGGATTCTCTTTGGTAAAGTCACCAGTCATCCCATTTAAATCTACAAATTCAAAATTTAAGCTCTTATAATGCTCAATAATTTTATAATGTAGGTAATAATTTGGACTTAAAAATTTAAATTCTTGATCATAACCGCTTATTAAGATATAAGCTCTGTTAAAATATTTAATTACTAAAGCTCCAGCAATAACTATACTATTCTCATCATGAATGTTTTTACTTGCTTTTAAAATATCGTTTTTATAAGAAGCAAGGTCACGATCAGATTGCATTTTTCTTGCTAAAAGTTTATCATTTGGGTTATTTTGCATCTCATTATTTAAACTTTCATTTAAAGATAATTCATCATTATATCTTTTTTGGGCTGTAGTTAAATATTTTTCATAATCAACTCTAATCAAAAACAAATCAATCTGGTTCTCTTTATTAAATAAATTATAATAGTCTCGGTAATATTCAATACCTCTACTTCTTTTATCTTTCACAAATTCATAAAATTTCTCTAAATCATCTACTGTTCCTTGTTGTAATGATAAACCTCTTCTTTCAGATTTATTAACCTTATTACGAACATTCTTAGCTAAATTTTTTAAACCCCTATATTGATCTAAATGAACAATGGTATTAAATCTTGGAAATTGAGACTCGAAATATAAGTTATTTTTAAGTTTAAGATATCCAAAACCACTTAACATACTAATGATGTCAAAATTGATATTATATACAGTTTTATAACCATTTTCTTTTCTTGCTTCACCAATAATAATATCGGGATTAATTTTTAACATAAATATCTTTTTCTTTTTTAAATATTTTTTCAAATCTCTAGTAAAACTTTTTACTAATCCTGGATCATTATAATCTATCAATATTCCTTTGGGAGCATAAGCATACTTATGAATTGAAGTAATTCTTTTGGTTACAATTAAAGATGCTGCTTTAATACTATTGTTGTGATCGACATAACCAATTAAATTATAATCAAAATAATACTCACTCAATAATTGGCCATAATAAAACGTTTGATAATGGCTTCTTAAGGGGTGTGTATTAGTAAAACTCTCAAATTGATCTTTTGTTAATTCAACTATCTTCATTTATACCGTCCTTTACTAAAAAATTATATCATAAATTTGCATAATTGTTGAAAAAGAATAGTCTAAATGGTAAACTAAATATATAATTAGAGGTGGAAAAAATGAAAATAAGTAATTTACATGCAAGAGAAATTTTAGATTCAAGAGGAAATCCAACAATCGAATGTGAGCTAACATTAGAAAACGGCATTAGGGTGTTGGGAAGTGTCCCTAGTGGGGCTTCAACAGGAAGTAAAGAAGCACATGAACTTCGTGATAAAGATAATTCAAGATATCTTGGAAAAGGTGTTACAAAGGCTGTTGATAATGTTAATAATATTATTAAGGACCATTTTATTAATCAAGAATTAAATCAACAATTAATTGATCAAAAATTAATTGAACTTGACGGCACGCCAAATAAGTATCATTTTGGCGCTAATGCGATCTTATCCGTTTCTTTATGTGTTTTAAAAGCATTGGCAATTGTTCAAAATAAAGAAATGTATGAGTTGTTTCCTGGAAGAAAACTACCATTCCCAATGTTTAACATAGTCAATGGAGGAGCTCATGCAGATAACAACATCGATATTCAAGAGTTTATGATTGTTCCTAAACAAGAAACTTTCAAAGAAAGATTAAGATGTGGAGCAGAAGTATTCCATAATTTAAAATCAATTTTAAAAGAAAAAGGATTAGCAACAGGTGTTGGAGATGAGGGAGGATTTGCTCCTAATTTAGAAAATAACTATGAAGCATTAAATCTGATCATGCAAGCTATCGAAAAAGCTGGATATAAACCAGGTGTAGAAGTTGGTATTGCATTAGATGTCGCGGCTAGTTCATTTTATGATGTAGAAACAAAGTTATATAGTATTGATGGAAGACAAATTACTGGTTCTGAGTTAGTCAACTATTATAAAAACATGATAAATAATTATCCAATAATTAGCATTGAAGATGCATTTGATGAAAATGATGATGAAAATATGATCGCACTTACAAGAGAAGTTGGTAACAAAATAATGTTAGTTGGCGATGACTTCTTTGTTACAAATGCTGAAGTATTACAAGAAGGTATTAATAAAACGATGTGTAATTCAATCATTATTAAACCAAATCAAGTGGGAACTATAACAGAAACAATTCAAACAGTAGAATTAGCTAAAAATAATAATTATATTCCAATAATGTCTCATCGAAGTGGTGAAACAGAAGACACTTCAATTGCAGATTTAGCAGTTGGATTAGGTATAAATTATATTAAAACAGGTTCTACTTCAAGAGGAGAAAGAATTAATAAATATAATAGATTACTAAGAATTGAAGAAAAAATTTTAAAAGGAGAATAACGTGGAAAAAAAAGAAACATTTGAACAAGTCGAGGAAAAAGAAGATAAAAGAAAAAAACTCCTTATTATTTTAATAATAATGAGTTTGTTCATGTTCTTTTTTATAGCTTTTTCATCTAGGTTTTTTGTTACAAAGACGATGAAATTAAATATCGACTTAGATGGAGATGGAATCCCAGATATTAATATCGATTTAACAGGTGATGGAAAATGTGATATTAACTGTGATATTGATGGCGATGGAATTCCTGATGTAAATATTGCCCATTATAGTGGAACTAAAGCTATATTTAATATTGATTTAGATGGAGACGGTGTTCCTGATGTAAATTTAATTAATCAACCAGAGGCTGGTAAAAAATGTAAAATTAACTGTGATGTTAATGGAGATGGTTGGCCAGATGAAAATATCGATTTAGATGGAAATGGAAAATGTGATTTAAACTGCGCTAAAGATGAAAAAGGCAAATGCATTTTAAATTGCGATAATAATAAAGATGGTATTTGTGACTATAATTGTGATTATGATAATGATGGTGTTTGTGATAAATACTGTGATACAGATGGCGATGGAGTCTGCGACTATAACTGTGATGATAAATGTAAGATAAATTGTGATAATAACAACGATGGTATTTGTGATTACAATTGTGATTATGATAATGATGGTGTTTGTGATAAATATTGTGATACAGATGGCGATGGAGTTTGTGATTATAATTGTGAAGAAGATACGCCAAGTTCCTCAAAAGAACCCGATCAGCCAAGTAGTTCCTCATCAAGTTCAAAAAGACCAGATAGACCAAGTTCATCATCGAGTTCATCATCAAGTAGTTCAAGCTCATCATCAAGTAGTTCAAGTTCATCATCAAGTTCATCATCAAAACCACTCGTTTCTAGTTCATCATCAAGTGTGGTAACGCCAGTTTATGTAATTAATTTTGATACTGGAAATGAAGTTGATGAAGTTGGAGTCTTGCCAAATCAATTAATTGAAAAAAACTTTTCAATAACAAGTGAAAATCCAGTTGATATTGGTTATAGATTATTTTGGGAAGATGTAGAAAATAATTTTGTTACAAATAATTTTAAATATGATGTAATCCTAAATGGAATATATATTGTTAATAAAGCAAATGCTCCTAAAAATTCTAATACTAATATCTTAGGATCATTAAATGTAGATTATGTTGTTATTAATAATACAACTCATAATTATAAAATAATTTTCTATTTAGAAGACCCGGGGTCAGAGCAAAATGAAGACCAGGGAAGAACATTTAAAGCAAAAATACAAGTTACAAGTGCTCAATAGGAGGATAAATGAAAACAGGTGTAAGAAAAATTATAATCGGTGTAGTCGCATTACTAATTATTATCGTACCGATGATTATAGATAATAATGCTAAAGCTTTGAAACCGATAACTTATGAAGAATTTCAAGATAAACTAACAAGCGGATCTAAGTCAATTATTTATTTTGACTATGCAAAAAGTAAGGTAAGTAAACAATCATATGCAAATTTATCAAGTTTGAAAAACAAAAAAGGAAGAGAATTATATTATGTTAACATCGACAATTTAACTGAAAAAGAAAAAAAGAGTATTGAGGAAGCAAATTCTCAGATACTAAAAGGTAATGCTTTTGCATTTATTGATAATAAAACAATAATTGAAGTTAGAAGGGGACTATACTCACCAAGCGATTTAGAAATATTAGATAACCAATATTTTGATAATGCTTATGAACAAATAAATTATAAAGTTTCTACTGATGCCAAGGAGTTTATCGATAGAGCTAATAAAGAAGAAATCTTAATGGTGACTTTTGGTCGTACTTCTTGTTCGTTTTGTGAAATGTTTAAACCAACACTAAATAAAATAGCTAGAACATATGAATTAGATGTTTACTACTTTGATTATGAATTTTATGATCAAAGTGAATATAATGAAATTATGGCTCAAAAATATATAATTCCTGGACGTTCTAAGACAATTTCAGATGATGATGGATATGCAACTTGTTCAAATAGTGGAGTTGATACAACTATTGATAAAGGATTTAATACTCCATTAACTTTACTAATACATAATGGAAAAACTATTGATTGTATTTTAGGCGCTTTAAGTGAAGAAAGAGTAACAGATGCCCTAGAGTTCTATAAAATAGAGAAGAGCAAGTGAGGTATATATGAAGTCAGAAGTTTATGAGAAAGTAAAAGAATTCAAAAAAAAGTATCCAATGACTTTAACCTGGTGGAGATTAAAAAAACACTGTCGTGTAATTGATGATCACTTAAACCCAGATGAGAAAGTAACATATGCCTGTGCAGGTCAAAAAAACGACCGAGCTTTAGACATTTTTCAAACATGTGTTGTGGTAGTTACTAATAAAAGGCTTTTAATTGGTTCAAAAAGAGTTACATGGGGTTATTTTCTCAACTCAATAACGCCTGATTTATTTAATGATTTAAAAGTTGCAATGGGAATCATTTGGGGGAAAATAGAAATAGATACAGTAAAAGAAGTAGTTAATTTATCTAATCTTGATCGTAAATCTTTAGATGAAATAGAAACAAAAATAACCACATTTATGATTAGAGAAAAGAAAAAGTACGGTCACGGTAATAAAAAGTCATAAGCTCATATTATGGGGTGAATTATGAAAAAAAACAAATCACTTTTAATCATATTAATTATTATAATAATTATTTTCATCTATATTTTATATAAACCAACTAATTATCAAAAAAAATATTTAGTTGATGACTACAATGTGAGTGAAAAATATGATGGAATATACCACATACAAATTAATAAAAATAATTTATCTTTTAACTATGCATTTGATAAAAAATATTCACCTTTTCGTAATATAGTAAAAAAAATTAACACATATGTAGAGGATAACTATTACTGCATAGATATAAGTGTAGCAAAGGTTAGATTATTGCCCCTTTGTTATCAGGGCCAAAAAACGATTGATTTTAGACTTATTGATACCCAAAAGTTCAAACAATTTGTTGCAGGAAAATATAATATTAGTAAAACTTATATAAATACAACGATAGATAAGTACAATATATTAACAAGTGATACTTCAAACTATGCAATCTGGAATTATAAAGGTATAGACTTTATTTCGAGGGAAAAGTTAGAAAAAATACCTTTATTTGAAAAAGATATATATGATAACTCTTTAGTTTATAAAACTGATAATTATCTTTTTATACCCAATTACAATTTAAGTCATAATTTCAATGAAATAATTATTATAGATATGAGAAATGGTGAGAGCAAAAAAATTGGTATACTATATGAAATAAGTTATGAAAGTTACATTAATGGTCATTTTGGAGATAAATTGTATTTAGTAGATAAAAAAGAAAAAGTCCAATATGAAATTGATCTAATAAAAAAAGAAATAAATATTATTTCTACTGACGATGGACTGGGTAAAAACTATAACGATAAATGGGAAGACATAACAATCAATCGACTAGTTAATAATGAAATTATCTTTAGTGAAAAGACTCGATATGAATACTTAATTAAAGATAATCACTTATTTATTAAAGACAATTTAACTGATAATCTTATCCAAATAAGTTACTTAGATAGTCCTAAAATTATTCAAAAAGGAAATGATTATATATATTATGTTCATGAAGATGTTTTATATAAATATTCTTTAAATTATGGCGAAGTAGAAATAATGAAAAATTATGAGTGGAAATTTAATTCAGATAATAAGATATTTGTTAAATAACAACAAAGTGTAAATTACAATTATTAATATGTTAAATGAATTAAAGCTCGTGGTATAATACTTATAATAGGAGTTGGGTAGTGTGATTTTAAAAAAGCCATACGCATTTTTAATAAAAAGATTTAGATTAATCCATTTCTTATCATTTGGTGCTATTTTATTTGTTTTAATTTCAACCAATCCTATAGTTTCAACATTAGGGGAATTAGTTAATACTGGTAAAATAACAATATTTAATAATACAAGCATAATAGTATACTTAGCTATTTTGATTAATGTAATATTTAGTTTTGCAATGTATCTTCTAATGAAAAACAAGAAGAAACCAAGCAACTTTTATATTTTTGGAATGATTTATTACTTTATATTTTTAATCTTTGTCTTTATTGGTAATAATATAATTAATAATGTTATTGAAACTTCTGTTGTTAATATTCAAACCTCAAGAATGTATTATGATCTTGCAAGGATTGCTTATTATCCCCAAATATTTTTCTTGATTTTCAGTTTAGTTAGATCGATAGGCTTTGATATTAAAAGATTTAACTTTTCTAAAGATCTTGCTGAATTAGATGTATCGACAACTGATAATGAAGAATTTGAATTCGTATTAGGCTTTGATTACCGAGAATATATTGTTAAATTAAGAAGATATGGTAGAGAATGGCGCTATTACTTTTTGGAAAATACTGCAATAATCGTAACCATATTCATTGTCGGAACCTTAGTCGCAATATTTTTTATCTTCTTTAAAAAAGAATTAACTGATAAAGAATATGGTCAAAATCAAATATTTAATGTTGGTTTTCTACAATATTCAGTTACAGATTCATATGTGACTAATTTATCCAAAACTGGCAGTGAAATTTCCAAAGGAAAATATTATTTAGTTGTTAATGCAAATTTAAAAAACACCTCAGCAAGTTCAGAGAAAATAATTTTTGAAGAGATAACAGTCGCGACTAAAACCAAAACAATAGTAGCTGAAAAAACTGTCAATTCTTACTTTACTGATTTAGGTATTCAATATAGTGGAGAAGATTTGCTTCCTAATACAAATGTTAATCGTCTATTTGTTTTTACAATTGATGATTTTAAACAAGATGATGTCTATAAATTACAAATTCTAAGTGGTAATAAATATAATGAAAAAACAAGACAAACTTATGGAAAATATCAAAAAGTTTTACTTAATCCAACATTTTTTGCTGATATAAAAGATGTAGATACAAAATTCTATGGATCGGAAGTTATATTAAATGAATCAACGCTTAAGAATACAACCTTAACTGTAAATGATTATGTAATTGAGGATAATTATACCTTCGAGTATGAGCAATGTAACTTTGAAAATGATTGTGAAACATTTGTCGATATAATTATTCCTAAATCACGATTAGGTAACTCAACATTATTAGTTTTAGACTATGAATTAGATATTGATACATCTAGTTACTATGCTAGAGGCTTAACTAATAAAGCTAACTTTTTCCAAGATTTCTTAAAAGTAAAATATATTAGTAACGGTGATGAATATGATTCAAAAGTAATACTAATTAATTCTAAAAAGTTAAAAGATAAAGTAGTTTTAGAAGTTGATTCATCAATTAAATATTCTGATAAAATTAACTTAGAAATAATTGTTAGAAACATAAGATACATAATTAATTTGAAATAAAAAAAAGTATTTGTTATAATACTTTTCATGGAGCTATAGCCAAGTGGTAAGGCATGGGTC
>LSQX01216781.1_pt1 | contig 18985 bp, 18 predicted proteins | sample 654561 | NCBI WGS metagenome assembly LSQX01 (sample SAMN04489861, study PRJNA283612) | anaerobic digester metagenome | isolation source: 4 biogas reactors fed with cattle manure at either 37C or 55C with and... | place: Denmark: Kongens Lyngby | collected 2014
CCCCTTCCGAACGGCGCGGCTCAGTTGCCGTCACCACCGAGCCAGTGCTTGCCAGCCGCGAACGAAACTCAATGACCTCGGCGAGATCGCCTCGCTCACGAACGGTGTCGGAGGAGGCAGCCTCAGCCGCAGGCAAGAAACGAACCACCATGGCGTCTCCTGTTCAGGGATTAGGCCCCGATGCGCGCCTGCGCATCATCGCCTTGCTCGGCGCTGAGGTCAGCAGCAGGGGCGTTCGGGTCGTCTTTCACGCCCAGCTTGACCAAGATCTTCTCCTCGATCTCGGCGGCAATCTCGGGGTTCGCGATCAGGAAACGACGAGAATTTTCCATGCCCTGCCCGAGCTGGTCACCCTCGTAGGTGTACCAGGCACCACTCTTCTTGATCAGACCGTGCTCGACCCCAAAGTCAATCAGCGAGCCCTCGCGTGAAATGCCAACACCGTAGAGGATGTCAAACTCGGCCTGCTTGAAGGGCGGAGNNCCATCTTGTTCTTCACGACCTTGACTCGCGTGCGGTTGCCGACCGCGTCAGCGCCGTCTTTCAGTGTCTGAATGCGGCGAATATCAAGACGAACCGATGCGTAGAACTTCAGGGCTTTGCCACCAGAGGTGGTCTCTGGGCTGCCGAAGAACACGCCGACCTTTTCACGGAGCTGGTTGATGAAAATTGCGGAGGTTTTGGTTTGGTTCAGCCCGCCAGTGATCTTTCGCAACGCCTGCGACATCAACCGAGCCTGCAGTCCGACGTGTGCGTCACCCATCTCGCCTTCGATCTCGGCCTTTGGCACGAGCGCTGCAACCGAGTCGATCACGACGAGATCGACCGATCCCGAGCGAATCAGCATGTCTGCGATCTCGAGCGCTTGCTCGCCCGTGTCTGGCTGCGACACCAGCAGCGCGTCAATATCAACGCCCAGCTTCTGCGCATACTCGGGGTCGAGCGCATGCTCTGCATCGATAAACGCTGCGATGCCACCCGCACGCTGCGCATTTGCAATGGCGTGCAGGGTGAGCGTGGTCTTACCAGATGACTCAGGGCCGTAAATCTCAATGATTCTGCCGCGTGGCAGCCCACCAATGCCGAGCGCCACATCAAGCGCGATCGAACCGGTCGGAATCACCTCAACTGGCGGTCGCTCAGTGCTGCCCAGGCGCATAATGGCGCCCTTGCCGAACTGCTTGTCGATGTTCGCGAGTGCAACCTCGAGTGCCTTCTCGCGATCTTTTGGTGCTGCCATGATGTGCTCCTGTGTCGGGGCGATATTCGCCAGTGTTGCCGCCTACCTACTGTCATGCTGAAAACCAGTGACAAGGCGTGGTGACTGCTGCCCTATTGAATGTAGACAGCACCTCAGACATTTCTGCGTTGAGGCGCACATCTGTGCATAACTTGGGCTGCAATTCACCTGTGCACGACGATACGCGCATTCGAACACACATTCGAACGACACGCCGAATTTCGCGAGACAAAGTGCGTTCAAAACAGAGGAAGCAACACCCCACGCACTCCCGCGCAGCCTATTCCGGGTCGCGCAGGCCCCTGCCGTGGCGACGCTCCACTGGCACCTGCAGCTCTTCGCACAGCGCGTTCCAGACGTCGCGCACCGGCACCCCATGCTCAAGGGCTTCTGCCGCCGTTTGCGAATAGCGAGCGAGCCAGTGATCCCGAATCAGCACACCGGCATACACGTCACCAAATTCTTCACGCATGGCACGCTGAAACTCGCTGTGCTTCATGCGTCGCATGCCCCTGAGAAAAGAACAGGCGCCCGACCAACCGGCCGAGCGCCTGCATCACGTTCACTCACTAGCGACGAGCCATCAATTCGGGTCGATAGCCTGACACCAGATCGGCAGGAACCGTGTCTGGCACCTGAGCGGTCATCGGGCCGCTCAGCCCTTCAACAATCGCGAGGCGATCGCTCACCTCACCCATAATGACGGACAGCGGCGTCTCAAGCGCGTCTGCAACCGCAGAAAGGATCTCACTGGAAGCCTCTTTTTGCCCGCGCTCGACCTCGCTGAGATATCCGAGAGCAACGCTTGCCTCGCCAGCAACCTGACGCAGCGTGCGCCCCTTCTGCAGGCGGAAGTCACGCAGCACATCGCCGATCTCTTGACGTACTAGTACCATCGCATCCTCCTTCTCGTGCGCCGCCGAAGCAGCGCCCCCCGTTTACCAGCGCCGTGTGTTCTAGCCTATATGTGACCAGTATGCCCGGCGTCACTGAGAATAACCGCCACCAACCCGAGATTATTCCTGAGTATTCACTGAATATGAGTGACATCGACTCAAGTTTCGGGAAAATCGAGCCCAAGTGAACTGAGTTCGTCTGCGAGTTCAATCAGCACCGCTCGAACCGCGGCCTCACGGATGGCCTGCCGATCACCGTCGAACTGCATCAGCACTGCCCGATCGCCAAGCCGCGAACTCACTCCCAGCCACACTGTGCCGGCCGCCTGGCCCGTCTGAGGGTCGGGATCGGGACCGGCAACCCCAGTGGTGGCTAAGCCGATATCGGCAACCATGGCTTCACCGCCCTGCTCTCTGCGCACGGCGCACACGGCGCGCACGCCGCGTGCCATGTGACGTGCCACTTCCGGATGCACTGGACCAGATTCGATGAGCAACGCCTCGTCGACGCCGAGCACCGAGTGCTTCAGCGCCGTGTCGTAGGCGACCACTGCACCCGAAAACACACTCGATGCGCCGGGCACCGAGACGAATGCATCGGCAAGCAGCCCGCCCGTCAACGACTCAGCAACGGCAATGCGCCACCCAGCAGCAGCGATCTGCTCGAATCGTGCTTCCGAGAGCGCCACCGTTGCGTCGGGCACGAGGGCTACTCCGAGGCCTTCGGCAGGTGCTTTGTCATCCGCATGAAGTTCACCACATAGTCGATACCGCTTGCAATGGTGAGCACCACAGCGATGGTCATCGTGATGATGTTGACCCAGATCACCCAATCACCAAAGATCGAGGCGAACGGAAAGAGTGCGAGCGCAATTGCCACCGCCTGTGTCACCGTCTTGAGCTTGCCCATCCAGGCCGCCGCGACAACAACCGTGCGAGCTTCGAACAACCGATGCACCGTGATGCCGACCTCACGAATCAGCACCACGATCGTGACCCACCAGGGCAGCTCTCCGAGGATCGACAGCCCGACCAACGCGCTTCCCGTCAGGAGCTTGTCTGCGATCGGGTCGAGCAGCTTGCCGAGATCGGTGACGAGGCCCCGGGAGCGCGCCAAATAGCCGTCCCACGCGTCTGTTGCGATCGCCAGCACGAAGAACACGGCCGCAGCCCATCTCAGCGGCCCATCGGCAGAACCATCTGCGAGCAGCATCCACAGAAAGAACGGTGTCGCGATCATGCGGACAATCGTGATGATGTTCGCGATGTTCCAGTTGCTCGGTGCCTGCTGCGCAGGAGACGTTGAGGTCATGTTGCTTCTAGTCCCGCCCAGTCAGTTGCCATGCGTCTTCGCTCTCGGCTTCGTCTTCATCGTTGCCGTACGAAGCCGACGACATCCCGTAATCAGATGACACTGCCCCACCACTGACAGGAGCAGGGGCACCTGTGATCTTGGCAACGGTCTCGGCCAGCTGTTCTGGAGTGACCAGTACGTCGCGCGGCTTCGAGCCCTGGCTCGGGCCCACAATGTTGCGAGACTCCATGAGGTCCATGAGGCGCCCCGCCTTCGCAAAGCCAACGCGCAGCTTTCGCTGCAACATCGAGGTGGAGCCGAGCTGCGACAGCACCACCAGCTCGACCGCTTGCAGCAGCACATCAAGATCGTCACCGATGTCGGCGTCGATCTCTTTCTTCTCGACCGTCTGCTCGACATCTGCGCGATATTCGGGAGCTGCCTGCTGCTTGACATGGGTGACCACGCGTGCGATTTCAGCTTCGTTCACCCAGGCACCCTGCACACGGCGAGCTGTTGAATCACCGTTTACCAGAAGCAGGCCGTCACCCTGTCCAATCAGGCGCTCAGCGCCAACCTCATCAAGGATCACGCGAGAGTCGGTGCCCGAGGCCACTGCGAATGCGTATCGACTCGGCACATTGGACTTAATCACACCGGTGACCACGTTGACCGAAGGCCGCTGCGTGGCAAGCACGAGGTGAATGCCGGCGGCACGCGCCAGCTGCGTGATGCGCTGAATAGAATCTTCGACATCTCGTGGGGCAACAAGCATAAGGTCAGCCAACTCGTCAACCACCACCAACAGGTACGGGTATGGCTTCAGTTTTCGCTCGCTGCCCTCGGGCAGTACTAGCGTGCCCTGCTTCACTGCCTCGTTGAAATCATCGATGTGACGGAACCCGAAACTCGCGAGATCGTCGTACCGCATGTCCATCTCTTTCACGACCCACTGCAGCGCCTCTGCGGCCTTTTTTGGGTTCGTGATGATCGGGGTGATGAGGTGCGGCACACCCTGATACACGGTGAGCTCAACCCGCTTCGGGTCGACGAGCACCATGCGCACCTCTGCGGGAGTGGCGCGCATCAGGATGCTCGTAATCATCGAGTTGATGAAGCTTGACTTGCCTGAACCGGTGGCGCCGGCCACCAGCAGGTGCGGCATCTTGGCGATGTTTGCCACCACGAAATCGCCCTTGACATCTTTGCCGATGCCAATGGTCATGGGGTGTGTGTTGCGCTGTGCTCGGGCCGAACGCAACACGTCGCCGAGCGCCACGTTCTCGCGATCCTTATTTGGAATCTCAATGCCAATGGCGCTCTTGCCGGGAATCGGTGAGAGAATTCTGACCTCGTTCGAGGCGACCACATAGGAGAGATTTTTTTGCAGGTTGGTGACCTTCTCGACCTTCACACCGGGTCCGAGCTCAACCTCATACTGGGTCACGGTCGGGCCTCGTGAGAAGCCGGTCACCTTCGCGTCAACTCCGAACTCCTTAAGAGCCCCATCGATCGCGGCCATCGTCTCTTCGTTGGCCTGCGTGCGGGTCTTCGGGGGATCTCCGGCGGAGAGCGCCGCCTGGTCAGGAAGTATGTAGGGCTGCTCGTGCGGCTCATGTGGCGGCGCCACCTGAAATGGTGACGGGTCTGACGCGAACTCGTCAGCGTCGAAGCCGAGGTCGTCAAGCACCTGGGTGAGGTGCTCGTCACTGTCCGCACTGCTCGTGACGTCGCTGAGCAAGTCATCAGCAAACACTTCGGTGATCTGTTCATCGTCGAGCGCAGACTCGAACCCTCGGTCTTCGCTCGCGCCACCCAGCAGCTCAGTGACGGCGTCACCGCCGCTCTCGAACGCTGGATCTTCTTCACGCCCCGAGGCGTTGCGCCGCCACCATGGCAGCGAACTGTCGCTCTCGGCGTCAGTCTCAGCGGCCTGCGGTGCCGACTCATCGACACCAGCGGCCTCACCGAACAGAAAGCGGTAGCCCTCTCGCAGCCGCGCACCGATGCGCTTCGGAGGAGTCTTGGTAATAATCAGGAGCGAAAATACGATCAGCACCACCAGCAGCGGCACCGCAACCCACACGGTCAAGAACATCAGCGGCGCACCAATGAGCCAGCCGAAGAGCCCACCGGCGGTCGCGAGTTCACCAGACTCGGGCGACGGCTGTCCCCCGAAGATGTGCGCGAGACCCGCTGCACTCACGAGCGCGATACTCAGACCGATCGCGATGCGTCGGTTGTCATGCACGCTCGAAGGATGATTAAACAACCACACCGCGAATGCGACCATGATCAGCGGCAACACAAAAGCGATCTGGCCGAAGAGCCCGCCAAAGCTCCACGCACTCACGTTGACCGCAACGCTGTTGCCGATCAGAAACCACTCAATGACCGCACCAACAACCGCGAATAACACCAGCGCAAAGGGAATGCCGTCTCTGCGATCTTCGGGAGCGATTGGCTCAGGGCGAAACGCCCTCGCCGCACCGCCCACCATGTGAGCAAGACCGAGCCACGCACGAACGAAGAGACCCTCAGTCTGCACAGGCTCGAGCACTTTCGTCTTGTCATTCGACCCCGAGCGCGAAGTTCGCCGGGCAGTGCCCGATTGTGCGCGGGATGATGTCTTGCTGGCCATGAGATGAGCCTACGAAACACTCCCGACATTTCGCGGTTTCACCAGCGGCGCGCCCAAAAATCAGCGTCATATCGGGCGTGAATCATGCCTCATGTGACGGCTCAATGCACCAACGAACATCTGCCGCCTCGGCGCGCGCACCTCGTCCGGGATCGAACGATACCGAGCGCCGTCTAGAAGTAGATACCGCGAGCGCCCATGAACGTGCGGGGTGGCTGCTGCACCCCGTTCTGCAGCGTTTCGAAGTGCAGGTGCGGGCCGGTTGAGTTGCCGGTGCTGCCCACATATCCGATGACCTGGCCCGCCGACACCCAGTTACCCGCGCGCACATTTGGCGCCTGGATCATGTGTGCGTACCTGGTTGACTGACCACCACCGTGATCAATGAACACTGCGTACCCGTAGGTGCCGATCCAGCCAGAGGCAGTCACGGTGCCGCTTGATGCCGCATAGATCGGGTTCCAGTTGCCGATGGCGAGATCAAGCGCACGGTGGCCATAATAGCCCCACCATTCAGTGCTCACCCAGTAGCAACAGGCGAGAGGACGAACCCAGTTGCCGCTGCTGGGCGGGGCGCTGCCGCCACCACCACCACCGCCGCCACCANNCCACCATTGTTCTTTGCGGCTTCGGCTGCTTCGCGCTCACGACGTTCGCGCTCTTCTTGTTCACGCTTCAGCTGGGCTTCGCGCTCCAGTTTGACGCGCTCTTCATAGCCAGCGACGGTTTTTGCCGTGGTGTCCTTCAGCGCGTCAAGCCGCGCATTGAGCTCAACTTTGAGGTTCTCCTGCTCGGCAAGACGGGTCATCGCGGCGTCCGCGGCCGCGGCTGCTTCGATTCGGTTGGCTTCCGCTTCGTCGCGCAGCTTGTCACGTTCTGATCTGGCCGACTCCGCCTGGTCGCACAGCGACTTCGCCGAATTCATCGCCTGCTCAGCACTCGCAGAAATTGCGGTGTTGCGCTCAGTGGCCTTTTCCATGCGTGCCAGTCGGTCGAGCAGTTCGTCGGCGGTCGTGTCATCGGCCCGCAAGAAGAGATCGAGGTTTCGATCAACGCCGCCCGAACGGTAGAGCTGCGACACGAGGGTCGCTGCCTGCTCGGCTGCCTGCTCGGCCTCCGCTTCGCTCGCGACCGCCTGCTCTTCAAGCTTCGTCACGCGCTCCTCGGCACGGAACAGCTGGTCCTCGGCCTCAAACAGCTTTGCAGCCGCCTCGTCGGCGAGCCGCTGTGTCTCTGCCACCTCTGCCTCAACGGTGACGATGAGTGCTTCAATTTCAGCGATCTTGGTCGCGGTCGCAGCCTGATTGTTCTTGGCGCGCTGCACATCATCCCAGGTCGGAAGGTCGGCGATATTCGCCTGAGCGCTTGGCGCATTGGCAGCCTGCACACCGGTGAGTGTCGCGAGCGCCAACATCAGCACTGCGGCACCGCCGAGAAGTCGTCGAGTCAACCGTGCATCATGTTGCCGTGTTGCCATCGTGCCCTTTCACCCTTCCATGCCCAAGAGCATGTCCCCCCAAGATCGCGAAAAACCTGGTGTCAGCATAGCATTCAAGCTCAACGTGAGACTGAGGCGAGCCTCCGCGGTGTGTCACGTTACTCCGCGGTGTCGGCTGCTCCGCGCTTCACCAGTCGGCCGACCAGTGCTTCCAGCTCAGGTGAGCGCAGCAGCCGAAGCACTCCGAGGTACACGAGCGCCACCACGATGCCAATGCCAACGGTACTGAGCAGCGCGAGACCTACCCCAACCTCATCGACGACAATACGAATCCAGAGTGTCGCACCCAATCCAATCGCAAGCGCGGGAACAGCAGCGCTCACCGCGCGCAGTGCGCTCGCCAGAATGCGTCGGCCATCAATAAACGAGATTTTTCGCCGCAACAGCACGAGTGAGAGCACCACCGAGAACATCTGCGCGACCGACCACACCGCGGCAAAACTGACGCCGATATAACGTGCTGGCACCTGAAAGACGAACGGCAGCGCCAGTGCGAGACACACCATCAGCGACTGTGAGACCAGCACGATATAAAACGGGGTCTTCGTATCAGAGAGTGCGTAAAACGCTCGCTGCGTCACGAAGTAGCAGCTGAAGGCTACGAGACTCACCAGGTAGGCCTGCAGCACTGGCCAAAACTGCTCGACCCGTTCGGGGCTCGCACCGAAGTTGATCACTCGGCTGATGAATGGCGCGGTCACGAAGAGCATAACCAGGAACATCATCATCACCGTCATGATGTTGCGGATCGATGCCGAGAAGTCTTGCCGGAACGCCCCCATGTCACCGTCATGGGCAGAGTGCGAGAGACGAGTAAAATATGCCGTTGCAAGCGACACCGCGATCACCGAGTGCGGCACCATGAACACCATCGCTGCGTTCTGCAGCGCACTGTTCGACGGACCTGCACCCGTGCCAAGTCCAATCACGTTGTTATTCACGAGCGTCGCCACCTGCGCAACAACGAGAGCGGCAAAACTCCAGGTCGCGATGCGCACGGTGCGCCCAAGCCCCATGCCGCGCCACGCGAAGTCGGGACGGTAGCGAATACCAGCGCGCCGCCACGGAATGAAGAGAATCAGTGCCTGAACCGCCACACCGATCGTTGCGCTGCCGGCAAGCACCGCAATTGATGCGCCCGTCCAGTCGATCTCGGTGCGGAGCCCATTCGGATCCGCGCCGAACACCAGGATGAAGGCGACGAGCCCGGCGATGCCGACCACGTTATTGATCACGGGCGCCCAAGTGTAGGGGCCAAACACGTTTCTCGCGTTGAGTACCTCACCCATAACCACATACAGCCCGTAGAACAAAATCTGCGGCATACACCAGTAGGCAAAGGCGGTTGCGAGGGCCAACTGTTCTGCCGGCCACTGCACCTGGTTGATGAACACGATGAAGGGTGCCGCGATCACCGCGATCACCGTGATGCCAAAGAGCACCACCGCCACGAGCGTGAACAGCTTATTGATGTAGCCGTGACCACCGTCGGGGTCTTTCGCTGCCCGTACGATCTGCGGCACGAGCACCGCATTGAGCATGCCGCCAATCAGCAGAAAATACACCCAGTTGGCGAGCTCCATGCCGATTGAGAACGCGTCAGCAGAACGAGACCCGACCGAGCCGATTGCATATGCAAGCAGCAGCATCTTTCCGAGCCCCAGCACCCGTGAGACCACGGTGCCAGAAGCCATGACTGCGCTCGCGCGCAGCAGCCCTGAAGCCACGGTGGGCTACACCACGACGACGACAGGCACGATCATCGCCTTGCGACGCAGCTTCGTGCCAACCCATCGACCGATCGTGCGGCGCACGATCTGCTGCAATTGGTGGTGGTCGACGACCCCCTCCTTCATCGCGGTCTCGAGTGCCTGAGCAATCTGCGGCTTGATCTTGTCAAACACCTCATCGTCTTCGGCGACCCCCTTCGCGTGCACTTCGGGCCCGCTCACGATTTGGCCAAGACTCGTTTCGACCACGGTGATGACCGAAATGAACCCCTCCTCAGCGAGCACCCGACGGTCACGCAGATCTTCATCGGTCACGCGCCCGACAGAGGATCCGTCGACGTAGATGAAATCAATGTCGAGTTGCCCAACCTGCCGCGCCACCCCGTCTCGCAAATCTACGACAGAGCCGTTCTCGCCAATGATGGTGCGGTTCTGTGGCACACCCGTTTCAATAGCGAGCGACGCGTTTGCCACGAGGTGACGATACTCGCCGTGGATCGGCATCACGTTTTTCGGGCGAACGATGTTGTAGCAATAGAGCAGTTCGCCGGCCGCGGCGTGCCCAGACACATGCACCTTCGCATTGCCCTTGTGCACGACGTTCGCGCCCAGCTTCATCAGCCCGTTGATCACCCGATAGACCGAGTTCTCGTTGCCGGGGATGAGGCTCGACGCCAGAATGACCGTGTCGCCCTCGCCAATCTCGACCTGGTGCTCACGGTTTGCCATGCGGCTGAGCACCGCCATCGGCTCACCCTGCGATCCAGTCGACATATAGACGATGCGGTGGTCGGGAATGTCGCCGCTCTTCTTGAGGTCAACCAGCACCCCTTCGGGTACTTGCAAAAAGCCGAGGTCGGCGGCAATCTTCATGTTGCGCACCATGGAGCGTCCCAGCAGCACGACCCGTCGCCCATTCGCTTGAGCCGCATCGAGCACCTGTTGCACGCGGTGCACATGACTTGAAAAGCTTGCGACGACGACCTTGCCGCGAGAACCAGCGATCACCCGTTCAATCACGGGGCCGATGTCTTTTTCCAGCGGGGTAAACCCGGGCACATCGGCGTTGGTCGAGTCGGTCATGAACAGGTCAACACCCTCTTCACCGAGCCTCGCAAAGGCGCGCAGGTCGGTGATGCGACCGTCCAGCGGCAGCTGATCCATCTTGAAGTCGCCCGTGCCGATGACGAGCCCGGCCTCCGTGCGAATCGCAACCGCGAGCGCGTCGGGGATCGAGTGGTTTACCGCGATGAACTCGAGGTCGAACGGGCCGAAGCGCACGCGGTCACCCTCGGCAACCTCGTGCAGCACCGGCCTGATGCGATGCTCTTTCAGCTTCGCGGTCACGAAGGCAAGCGTGAGCTTCGAGCCCACCAGAGGAATGTCTTCGCGACGCTTCAGCAGGTAGGGGACCCCGCCAATGTGATCTTCGTGACCGTGCGTGAGCACGATCGCCACGATGTCACCGAGTCGGTGTTCGATCTTTGAAATATCGGGCAGAATCAGGTCGACACCCGGATGGTGCTCTTCGGGGAACAGCACCCCGCAGTCAACCACGAGGAGTTTGCCGTCAATCTCAAAGACGGTCATGTTGCGCCCGACCTCGCCGAGGCCACCGAGCGGGGTCACCCGCAGCGTGCCCGGTTCGAGCTCTGGGGGTGCGTAGTGTGCGGTGGTCACGAAGTGGCTCCTTTTGCGGGGCGAATGAGCGGGTGGTTGGCGGAACGATTTAGCGGGTGGTTCCAGCAATTTTTGGCAGTGCGCCGCCGGCAGCGGCGTTGCGGTCTGGTCGGAAGTTCGAGAAGTCGGCGCCGGCAACATTCTTCACGAGCGCGATGTCGTCCTCGATCAGAGCCGCCTCCCACTCTTCGGGACCGACCAGCGGCAGACGAACGCGCGGACTGGTGATGCGGCCGAGACCGTGCAGCACATACTTCGCCGCCACGGTGCCGGGAACGTGCGTCATGATGGCGCGCACGAGCGGCTCAAGCTGCATATGCGCCTCGCGGGCCGCGTGCAGGTCACCACGGTTCACAGCGTCAATCATCGTGCGGTACGGCACCGCGGTGATGTTTGCAGTGACGCCGATGAGCCCGGCCGCGCCGATTGACAGGTGCGGCAGCACATTTGCGTCATCACCTGAGAAGTACATCAGGTCGGTTTGGTTGAGCACGCGGCTCACCTCGCTGAAATCACCTTTGGCATCTTTCACCGCAAGAATATTGGGGTGCTTTGCAAGCCGCACAATGGTCTCAAACTTGATGGGCACACCCGTGCGACCGGGAATGTCGTAGAGAATAACCGGCAAATCGGTCGCATCGGCGACCATGCGGAAGTGGGTGAGCAGGCCCGCCTGGGTCGGCTTGTTGTAATAGGGAGTGACGATCATGACCCCGTCAGCGCCAGCTTTCTCGCTGTGCTGATAGAGCTCGATCGCATGAGCGGTCTCATTTGAACCGCCTCCGGTGATCACCTTGGCACGGCCACTCGACACCGACTTCGCAACCTCGACGAGACGAATCTTCTCGGGGTCGGTCAGCGTTGAGGTCTCACCCGTGGTGCCAGTCACGACGATGCCATCGGCACCGTTCTGAATGCACTGCTCGATGTGGGCCTCGGTCGCGTTCCAATCGACCTCGCCGTCAGCATCGAAGGGGGTCACAAGAGCAACGAGTGTTTGTCCGAATGGGTTCTCTGGAGTGGTCACTGCACCAGGATACCGGAGGTCACTCGCCCTCACCGCCTGAGGTACCGTTCAAAGCACACCGTCAGGCCAGACGCTGACACGAACGACTCTCCTGCGTCGACGATGCGCCACTCGGGTCCGATTTCAGGGGCAAAGGTGTCTGCGTCTGGAACATCCATGTCAATTCTCGTGACCGCGAGCTCGTCAGCGAGCGGCATCGCGGCGCGATAGATCTGGCCACCACCCATCACCCACACGGTCTGCGGACTCAGGGCGGCGACCTCGTCGCCAGCGGCAGCACGGGCAGCCGATGCGTTGTTCCGCTGCTGCACCTCTGCCGGCTCAGGCTCCAAGGATCGCTTCGCAAGCTCAAGGCCAGCGCCGAGCGACAGCACCGTCTGCGCACCCTGCGCGACAAAGTCGGGGTCGCGTGTCACCACGATATTCACTCGCCCAGGCAACGGCCGAAAGCGTTCAGGGAGTGACTCCCATGTGCGGCGCCCCATCACGACTGGCGAGCCAAGCGTGACCTGTTTGAAATGAGCAAGATCTTCGGGCACATGCCACGGCATCTCGCCATTGCGTCCGATCGCGCCAGCGTTCGCCTGAGCCCATATGAGCCCAACCAGGCTCATACGGCGACCGGGGCCTTGATCCCCGGATGATGCTGGTAGTCGGCCAACGCAAAGTCATCGAACTCGTACTCGAAGATGCTGTCGCGATAGCGAAGCGTGATTTGGGGGTATGGCAGAGCCTCACGAGAGAGTTGCAACTCGACCTGCTCGACATGGTTGTCGTAGATGTGGCAGTCACCACCCGTCCAGATGAACTCCCCTGGCTCGAGCCCGGTTTGCTGCGCCACCATGAGGGTCAGCAGCGCGTAACTGGCGATATTAAAGGGCACCCCGAGGAACATGTCTGCCGAGCGCTGGTAGAGCTGGCAGCTGAGCTTGCCGTCAGCCACATAGAACTGAAAGAAGGCGTGGCACGGCATGAGCGCCATTTCGTCGAGCTCAGCCACATTCCATGCCGAGACAAGGTGTCGACGCGAGTCTGGGTTCGCACGAATTTGTTCAATGACCTGCGTGATCTGGTCAATGTGCCCACCACCCGGCGTGGGCCATGATCGCCACTGCACCCCGTACACGGGGCCGAGATCGCCCTCGTCGTTTGCCCACTCATCCCAGATCGTGACGCCGTTCTCGCGCAGGTAGGCGGTGTTGCTTTCGCCGCGCAAGAACCACAGCAGTTCGTAGGCAACCGATTTGAAGTGCACCCGCTTGGTGGTGATGAGCGGAAATGACTCGGCCAGATCGAAACGAATCTGCTTGCCGAACAGGCTCCGCGTGCCGGTCCCGGTGCGGTCTGCCTTTGGTGTGCCGTGCTCGAACACCTCTCGCAGCAGATCTTCATACGGGGTGGCAATCACGGCGACAGTCATGCCCGCAAGTCTAGCCGCGATCTGAGCGGCGCTCCGGTGAAACAGGTGATGCCCCGGCGAACCAGGGCATCACCTGCGAGCGTCGCTCAGAGCGGGTTAGCGTCCAAGGGGCGCAGCGACGTCGTCAAACACTTCAATTGTGCCATCACTGTCATCACCACGAGTGATGACCTCCCCGCGGAAGAAGCGCGGCGACTTGCGTGACCAGATCACCATTAGTACGACGCCGATGAGCAGTACGATCACGCCGAGCACGCCCACCAGGCCGAGCCCAAAGATCTCGCTGCCCGAACCGAAGGCAGGATCGAAACTGTCGATTGTGGTCTGCACAAAGGTGACGATCAGGAACAGACCACCAAGGCCAGGAAGCAGCACCTTCAGCGTCATCGCCTTGCCACCCTCCTTCGGGGCGGTCTTGCGGAAGTACCAGGCACTCGAGAGCGCGGTGATGCCGTAGTAGAAGCACACCATCATGCCGAGGGCGGTAATCGTGTCCCACAGCACGTCTTCGCTCAAGAAACGCATCACCGCGTAGAACACCGACGCGACGACCGACGACCACAACAGCGCCACATAAGGCGACTTGTACTTCGGGTGCACCTTCTTGATCGACGGTGGCAGCGCCTCGTAGTGCGACATGGCCAGCAGGGTGCGGGCCGGTGAAATCGCGGTCGTGTTAATTGACGACACCGCGCTCAACAGAATGCCCAGCGTCAAGAGGATCGCGAACGGACCCATCACCGGGTGCGCGATGGCAGCGAACACGTTCTCTGCGATATCGACATTGGCAAGACCGTAGCTGTCTTCACCGACGCCCGACCACACGAGGGTGGCGGTCGCCGTGCCGACATACATCACGAGCAGGATCACGACGAGGATCATGGCAGCCTTGCCCTCGGTCGACATGCGTCCCTTGGACTTCTTGGTCTCTTCGCCTAGGGTGAGCACCGTGTCCCAGCCCCAGTACACAAAGATCGACACCGCAAGGCCGGCAGCGAACGCACCAAACCCATCAATGGCGAAGGGGTTGAACCATGAGAGTTCGGGAACCGCGCGCACGCCGGTGTTGGGGTTCGGGTCGGCAAAGAACGCCATCGCCAGAATGAACCAGACCATGACGCCCATCTGGAAGAACACGGTGATGTACTGGAAGATCTTCGTCGCGGTCATACCGGTGTATGAGATCCATGTAGCCACAGCCATAAAGGCAAGACAGACCAGGATGTTGATCCAGACTTCACCGGCGAGGCCCGCCACCGCTGGGTCGTTCATGATGATCGCGAGCGATTCGAACAAGAAATCGACTGCGACACCGGCAAGGTTTGAGAGCACCAGCACAGTTGCGGCAATGAGCCCCCATCCCGCCATCCAGCCGACCCACGGGCCAAAGGCGCGGGTCGCCCAGGTGAATGAGGTGCCCGAGTCAGGCATGCGATCGTTGAGTGCCCGGTACCCGAGTGCGACGAGCAGCATGGGCAAGAAGCCAGCCAGGAAGATCGCAGGAGTCTGCCACCCGACTTCCTGTGCTGCGGGGCCTACTGCGGCAGTGAGGGTGTACGCGGGCGCACAGACCGACAGGCCAATGATGATGGCGCCAAACACGCCGACGGTGCCCTGGGGCAAGCCCTTTCGGCTGATCCCGGTGACCGAGTCAAGCGCTCGGGTGGGTGGCTGTGAAGTTGACTGCAATGTGTGCCTTTCTCAAAGCGGTAATCCTGCCCGATTCTACGCCGCAGCTACGAAATCAGCGAATCTCAGCACATAATCAACGAATTTCGTCGCGCCAGCGCGAGATTGCGGTGCGAAGCGCAGCACGTGCGCGCGTTCGGTCGCCACAGGCGTCATACACAATGCCGAGCCTCGCCCAGCTGCGCCAATCCTTCTCGTTGCGCTCGGCTTCGTCTTTGTACTTGGGAAACGCTGCGTCAGCCACCGAGCGCTCAGGTTTGCCCGTAGGGCCAACCTCACCAAGATCGTCGGGGAGGCGCCCCTCTACGTCAAGCCGGTCAACGAGCGCGGTCGCCCGCAACCCAAACAGCAGTTCACGCAGGAGTGCCCACACACCGATCAGTGGCAGCACCAGCAGCGCGACACCCATCGCCACGGCAATCACGGTGCCCGACTGCAGCAGCGCGATCGCCCGCATGCCAGCAAAACCGAAGTAGAGCACGAGCAGCAGGCTCATGATCACCACTCCCGCGATCGCGCGTGTGCGAGCGCTCACGCGCGATCCACCAAAATCTGCTCGAGTCCCACAACGAGGCCCTCGAGTCCCGAGATTGATTCGAGCGCCGCCTTGATGCCTGCGCGGTAGGCATCTGGTGAGTGCGTGTCGTGGGTGATGGTGAGCACTTCTCCGGCGCCACCAAAACGCACCTCTTGCTTGGCAACCACGCCCTGCAAACGCAGGCTGTGCACGGGCACCCCCGCGATCAACGTTCCTCTGGCGGGCTGCTCAGGGTGAGGCGCGAGAATCGCTTCACCGCGCTTGGCTGCAGCGATCTCTTCCGCGGTGCGCACCGCGGTGCCACTCGGCGAATCAACCTTCTGCGCGTGGTGCGCCTCGACAATCTCCACGCTCGCAAAGTGTGGAGCCGCGATGCGGGCGAGCATCGTGCCGATCACCGATCCGAGGGAAAAGTTGGGCACGACCAACGCAGCACCGCCAGCCGATGCCCGAACATGATCATCCAGTGCCGCAAGCTCGTCGGCGGCATAGCCGCTCGTGCCAATGATGACCTTCTGTCCGCGTGCAAGCGCGGCTCGGGTGAGTCGCTGCGAGGCCTCAAGTTCGGTGACATCAAACACAATGTCGGCATCTGCGCCGGCGTCTGCAGCTGAGTCCCGGCCGATCCTTGCGATAAGCGTGAAATCTGGGTGTGCGTCGATCACCTCGCATACGAGCGACCCGAGGCGACCACTGGCCCCCGCAACGGCAACGTGCTGCATCATGCTGTTAGCGTACTCCGCGACACGTCACCGACGGCAACCCGCACGAGCGGCTGCGCCGCGATGGTTCCAGCAATGCTGCGGATCTCGTCCCCCGTCACCGCGGCGAATCGCGCAAGTGATGTGTCGAGGGTGAGGAACTCCCCGGTACCGAGCTCTGCCCGCGCGAGTCGACCCATGCGCGTGTCGCTGTCTTCAAGCGCAAGCGCCGATGAGCCCGCAATCTGCCCGAGCGCCCGATCCCGCTCTTCTTCGGTAATGCCTTCATCGGCAACGCGACGGAGCTCAGCTTCAGCTAGCTCCGCGACGGCCGCGGCATTTTCAGGCATGGTCCCGGCATACATGCCAAACGCGCCGCCATCGCTGTAGCTCGCACCAAATGAGTACGCGGTGTAGGCGAGGCCTCGTTTCTCACGAATCTCTTGAAAGAGGCGGCTCGACATTCCGCTGCCGAGCACCGAGTTCATCAGCCCGAACGCGAAGCGGCGGGGATCCCCTGTCTGCAGCCCTTGCCCGCCAATGAGCAGATTAATCTGTTCGCTCTCACGTTCGGTTACATGTAGCGCGGGAGGTTCGGTCGACGCGGCAGGCTTCGCGCTTGCGGTTTCATGTCCGACGTGAGAAGCCTGCCGATTAGCTTCGCTGGTTCGTCGTTTCGGAGCGCGGGAGACATCGATGCGCCACCGCTCCCCCGCCCGCTGCAGCGCCGACAGCACCTGGCCAAGCAGTCGGTCATGATCAACAGCGCCGGCCGCGGTCACCACCAGCGTTGAGGGGTCATAACGATCAATGTAGTGCGCCAGCACATCATCGCGGCGGGCCGCGCGAATCGTCTCAGGGTAGCCACCAATCGGGCGCCCCAGGGGGTGGTCTACGCCCATCACCGCCTCAAAAAATCGCTCACTCGCGACATCGGCGAGGTCATCAGAGGCCATCGCGAGTTCTTCGAGGATCACGCCGCGCTCGTTCTCAAACTCTGTGGGATCAATCACCGAGTTGGTAACCATGTCAGCGAGCGTGTCGACCGCGCCCTCAAGATCAACGTCGCGCACCTTTGCGTAGTAGCAGGTGTATTCCTTCGCGGTGAGCGCGTTGTTTTCAGCGCCGATGCGGTCGAAACTCGTCGCAATCTCGTAGGCATCGCGTGTCGGAGTGCCTTTGAAGAGCAGGTGCTCAAGAAAGTGGGTGCTACCAAGGCTGCCGGGCGCATCACCACGCTCTGCCTGCTCATCACGCGACCCCACACCAACCCAAAAACCGACCGTCGCGCTGCGCGCACCCGGCATGTATTCGGTGAGCACACGAAGCCCGCTCGGATGCACGGTTCGGCGCATGAGCGCGCCACCAAGATCCTGGGTCAGGTCGGGTTCGTTGAGGGGAAAGAGAATGGCGTCTGGCACGCCCTCTACCCTACCGACCCGGCGGGTTCAATTCCGCACAGCTGCCCGGTCGCCGGAGCTCCTGCGCACACAACTGGCAGAACACCACTGCCCCGAGAAGCAGCGCTCCCCGGGGCAGTGTGTGACACAGTCAGTTACTCTGCAGCGACCTCAGCGGCCTCTGCTTCAGCACCCTCTGCAGCAGCTTCTTCGAGCACGGGCTCAAGCGAGAGCTTGCCACGGTCGTCAACCTTCGTGATCTTCACGAGCAGTTTCTGACCGATCGACAGCACATCGTCAACCGAGTCGATGCGCTTGCCACCGGCGAGCTTGCGCACCTCGCTGATGTGCAGCAGGCCATCCTTACCTGGAAGCAACGAGACGAACGCACCAAATGCGGCGTTCTTCACGACGGTGCCCAGGTACTGCTCGCCAACCTCAGGGTTCTGTGGGTTCGCGATTGCGTTGACCTGTGCACGGGCAGCCTCGGCCGAGGGGCCATCGACTGCGCCGATGTAGACGGTACCGTCATCGTCGATCGAGATGTCGGCGCCAGTCTCATCCTGGATGCCGTTGATCGTCTTGCCCTTGGGCCCGATAAGCTCACCGATCTTGTCAACGGGGATGTTGACGGTGATCACGCGAGGCGCGGTCGGGGCCATCTCGTCAGGGGTGTCGATTGCCTGGCCCATGACGCCGAGGATCGTCGTGCGAGCCTCCTTTGCCTGCTCCAGCGCGCCTGCGAGCACGTCGCTCGGAATGCCGTCGAGCTTGGTGTCGAGCTGCAGCGCGGTCACGAACTCCGAAGTACCTGCAACCTTGAAGTCCATATCGCCGAGCGCATCTTCTGCACCGAGAATGTCAGTGAGCGTCGCGTAGCGGGTCTCACCGTTCACTTCGTCGCTGACGAGGCCCATCGCGATACCGGCAACGGCAGCGCGCAGGGGCACACCAGCGTTGAGCAGCGACAGCGTGGACGCGCAGACCGAGCCCATCGAGGTCGAGCCGTTCGAGCTCAGCGCCTCGCTGACCTGACGAATCGCGTAGGGGAATTCGTCACGTGCTGGCAGCACGGGCACGAGCGCACGCTCTGCGAGGAAGCCGTGGCCGATCTCGCGGCGCTTCGGGCTGCCCACACGGCCGGTTTCACCGGTCGAGTATGGCGGGAAGTTGTAGTGGTGCATGTAACGCTTGCTGGTAACGGGTGACAGCGAGTCAATCTGCTGCTCCA